>OLXV01000421.1_pt1 | contig 22032 bp, 13 predicted proteins | sample 1673481 | NCBI WGS metagenome assembly OLXV01 (sample SAMEA103958113, study PRJEB25191) | human gut metagenome
AAGGGGGAGAAATCGAAATCTCCCCCTAATCCCCTAGGCCTAGCGGAGCGCGTGCCATCGTCCGCAGACGATGATTCCCCCGTTTTCCGTAACCTCGTAAGGGAAACGAACTCCTTCCACCGCCTGCGGGCGGTCCCCCTCCCTCGATGAGGGAGGTCTGGGGGAGCGGGGGAAGATTGAACCAAATCCCCAATCATATGCCCGACATGCGCCGCGTGCGTCGGGCATATGATTTTTTTTGTTTCCGAAGAATTGGAGTGGGCAGGCCGAACAGGCCGAACGGCGTGAACATGGAACGAACGGCGGGTTTTCGGCACGAATGACCCGTCCGCGCCCCATCCGCAGACGGACAGATTGTAGTATAATCGGGGTGTGAGGGTTACGCGAAAAAACGGTTAGTTTCCGGGTTTTGCTAAAAAAAGGTGAAACCGGAGTAAAAAAACCGTTTTGAATGTTATTTGGAGGATTCACAAATTCGAAATGCTATGCTATAATTGGAAAAAAGCGGCGGGGAAGAGGACAATGTGTCCCGAAAATAAGTGTTACAGAAATGTGACGAAAACCCGGAAAACGGGCGCGAAAACGTAAGATAACGACGCATCATGTGTAACTGAAAAAAAGAACGTTTTTCGCCGGAAGCCGCGCGGATTCGCGCTTTTTCAAACGGAAAACAATATGTTCTGTCCGGATCATCCCCATCAAACGCAGAAAAAGGCCGGACAAAAGCCGCGCCGCCGGAGCACGCAAATGTGACGGGCGCGAAACAATTTCGTTTCCCCATGACGATAAAGCGCCGCCCGGAAAGGCGCGCGGAACGTTCAAAGATAGATACAAACCAATCTGAAGGAGGTTTTTCAAGATGAAAAACAGTTGGAACAAGGTTGTGGCGCTGATGCTCGCGGCGGCGCTGTGCGTCTCTTGCGGCGTGACCGGCTTTGCCGAGGACACCCAGACGGACGAGAACACCGAAATCGTCGAGGTGGTCGAGCAGCAAAATCAGGAAGAACCTCCGAAGGAGGATGCGCCGGAACCCGTGAAGGAGCCGGAGCCCGCGCCGAAGGAAGAACCGAAAGCCGAGCCCGCTCCTGTGAAGGAAGAACCGAAAGCCGAGCCTGCGCCCGCGCCGGTGACGGAAGAGCCGAAGGCCGAGCCTGCTCCGGAAGCACCGAAGGCTGAAGAACCGAAGGCCGAGCCTGCGCCCGCGCCGGTGACGGAAGAGCCGAAGGCCGCGCCTGCTCCGGAAGCGCCGAAGGCTGAAGAGCCGAAGGCCGAGGAGCCGAAGAAGGCAGAAGAAACCAAGGCCGAAGAACCGAAGGCTGAGGAACCGAAGGCTGAGGAACCGAAGGCCGAAGAACCCAAGCCGGAGGAGAAGCCCGTCGAGCAGCCGACCGTCCCCGTCACCAAGGTTGAGCAGCCGGCTGAAGAAGCGCCCGCCGCCGACGAGGTGAAGACGGAAAACATCACCGTGCACATCGAGTGGGAGGACGAGGACAACGCCCTCGACCTGCGCCCGACGACCCTCGCCGTCACCCTCAGCGGCTCCGACGGCCAGACCTATTCCGCGAAGATCGCCGAAAAGGACGGCTGGCAGCACACCTTCGCCGACCTGACGACCCAGCGCGGCGCGGAAGTCATCTACTATTCCGTTGACGCGGACGACGTGACCGATTACGACAAGGATGTTCGCGGCCTGACCGTGATCTACACCTGCACCGCGCAGCCCGTCGTGGACGAGCAGCCCGCCGCGGACGACGAGAACCTCATCGACGATCAGATGGACGGCGACCCCGCCGAGCTTCCGGAAGGCACCCTCCCGACCGTCACCGAGACGGAAGACGGCACCGTCATCGACATGGGCGAAACCGCCGAAGCACCCGTTGAGGGCGAGGACGCCAACGCCGACAAGCCCGAGGAAGACGGCGACCTCGACGAAGACTTCACCCTCCCCGAAGAGGGCGAGCTGCCCGAGGAAGACGCCGAACCCGAAATCCCCGAGATTGATTTCAGCACGCTGCAAGTGGTGATCGGCGAACCCCAGTATGACGAGGACGTGATGACCCTCCGCGCGACCCTGATCGGGTTTGACAACATCGACTATGCCCTCCAGTGGCAGTTCTCCACGGACGACGCGACGTGGACGGATGTTTCCGGCGCGACCGGAGACACGTTGGTCGTCCAGCTCGACGAGAGCAACGCCGGATGCTATTGGCGCGTGAGCGCCGAGGTCTTCGGCTGGAAGACGCTCCCGACCGAGCAGGCCGCGCAGGAGTGACGCGCCCGTTTTTCCGAAATCTTTTCTTGAGGCGGCGCACCGTTTGGCCGCAGATTCGCTTTGATCGTATCAGGAAGCAAGGGTAATGCCGCTTCGAGATGAAACAGGAGGATAAGACAATGAGGGATAAAGTAAAACGCTTTATATCCATTCTGATGACGGCGCTGATGCTCGTCAATCTGCTGCCGGTGGGGGCGCTGGCGGAAGGGATGAAACTGGATAGTAATTCGGTGCAGAGCAAATGGGGATGGCCGCGGCCGACGCCGCAGCCGACGCCGAAGCCGGCTGCTAACGTTTATGTGTACGTTAAAGCAACCGGCGATCCAGAATTGATAGCAAACCTAACGATAAATTCGAGCGGATGGTTTACCATCGGAATGTCCGCAAATGTTCCGGGAATGGGAAATCCTTCTGAGTATGCGATAAGGTCTTATTCTTTTGGGGATGTAGGCGTTTCGCATCAAACCGTATTAAGCACTAATTTTACCCGTTGGAAATATAATCAAGAAATAAATACAGACGATATTACATGGACGGAATTCTATATTGACAATGGCGCGGATGATTATGTGAAGGCGGGAACGTTAACATGGCACATGAACGGAAAGATTGATATTCGAAAGGTTCCTTCCGTTTATACGATACAATATGTCGATTATGATACTAAAAAAGTGATCCGTTCGTATGACGAGCCGGGCTATATGGGGCAGAAACCTTATAAGAACATTACAGCCCCGGCTTCCTGGCAGGATGATGAATATTCCTATTCCTTCCTGCCTGTGGATGGTCATCCCCAAACGCAGACAGTCACGTTTGAAAAACAAACGGATACGCTGACGTTCTACTATAAAAAGAACACTGCCGCTTACACGGTAAACTATTATCTGAACGGAACAACGACTAAAGTTGCAGATTCTAAAAATGATACTGCGCCGCTCGGCGAGACTGTGACGAAATCCCCCATTACGGTCGATGGCTACACGCCAGTATCGAATGACAAGAAGTCGATCACGATTGGGACGGGAACGAACGAGATCAATTTCTACTATTATGAGAACGTCACGCTGACGGCGAACAGCGACACGAAGACTTATGATGGAACGCAGAAGAGCGTTTCCGGCTTTACCGGTGCGCCGGTAGATGCTGATTTCAGAAATATCACCGTTGGCGCGTCGGGAACGGATGTCGGAACATATGACGCTATCTTCCCGGACGGAACCAAGGGCACGGTTGACGGAACAGGAAAGTATATCGTTACGGCGACGACGGATGGCCAGCTCGTGATCACACCGAAGGCCATTAAGGTAACCGTAACAGGAAATACGGACACGAAGGTCTATACCGGAGAAACGCAGTCCGTAGTCGACTTTACGACGGATGCGCCGGAAGGCGTGACGGTCGAGCTGAAGTCCGGAAAAGAAGCGAAGGCCGAAGGTCAGAATGTTGGAACCTACTACATGGGTCTGACCAAAGAAGACTTTGAGGTTGAGAGCCAGAACTATAAAGTAGAGCTGTCTGTGAAGGACGGCTGGCTTGAGATCACGCCCGCCCCGGTTACGCTGCAAGCGCCCATCGCGAGCAAGTCTTACGACGGAACGCCGCTGGAAGCGACGCAGTTTGGCCACTCGTATTTGGAAGGCCTAGATTTTGCGGATGATTTTGAATCGATCATTCTAACGGGCAGCCAGACGCTGGTTGGAAGCAGTGCCAGCCTGATTACGGGGGTTATACCCAATGAAGGCAAGAAGCTAACGAATTACAACTTCACATTCGTTCCGGGCACTCTGACCGTCACCGACGGCACGGGAGACGATCCTGTTAAGCCGGAGAACGTGGTCACCAAGACGCATATCCCGAAGGACATGGGCTACAACCTGGGCGAGCCGGTCACCTTCACGATCTCCGTCAAGAACATCTACAACACGCCGAAGACGATCACGCTGACCGAAAAGGCAAACGTCAAATTCAGCAACGGCGAGAACGCCATCGAGTTTAAGGATGTGCCTGCCGGTGAGACGGTGACGGCTGAGGCGACCTACACGATCACTTCGGAGGACATTCTGGAGGGCGTCTTCCGCAACACGGTCACGGCCACCTTTGGCGACGACAAGAGCTGGGAGGCGAGAGATGAAGTCGAAACGGCTGAGCTGGATACCACGCTCAACGTGACGAAGACCTCCAACGTTCCGGACGGGCAGAAGGCCGCGCTGGGGCAGACGATCACCTACACGATCAAGGTTCAGAACGCGGGCAACGTGCCGTATACGAACGTGAAGGTCGAAGACCCGCTGACGGGGCTGACTGAGACCATTGAAACGCTGCCCGTTGGCGAAACCAAGACGTTCACCACGGAATACGTCGTCACCGAAGCGGACGTGCTGGAAGGCCATGTGCTGAACACGGCGACGGCGACGGGCGACAAGATCAAAGACCCGAAGAGCGATGAGCCGAAAGAGCCGAACGGCGGCGACGAGGTGGAAACCCCGACGTTCTCCCCGATCACCATCAAGCCGAAGGACGTGACGGCGACCTATAACGGCGCGGCGATCACCGGCAAGGATGTGGAAATCACGTCCGGCAAGCTGCTGGAAGGCCACAAGCTCTCCGCGGCGGTGATTGGCAGCGGCGTGAACGCCGGAAGCTATGAACTGACCATCGACCCGGAAAAGATCAAGATTGTCGATGCGAACAACAAGGATGTTTCCGAGATGTACGCGCGCACCATTCTTCCGGGCAAGCTGATTATCAATAAGCGCAGCGTGCTGATCACCTCGCAGTCCGCGACCAAGACGTATGACGGCTCGGCGCTGACCCGCCCGGCCGTGACGATCACCGGCGACGGCTTCGTTCCGGGCGAACTGGCGAAGGCGGAGGCGACCGGCTCCATCACCAACGTGGGCAGCACCCCGAACACCATCCGGTATACGACGACCGGCGCGTTCAACGCGGCCAACTACAGCATCGCGCTGTCCGTGGGCACGCTGACCGTGACCGAGAAGCCGAAGCCGGAACCGCGGCGCACGTTCAACCTGACGATCAACTACGTCTATCAGAACGGCAAGCGCGCGGCGGCTTCCTACAACCGCGGCGGCCTGAAGAACGGCGAAACGTTTGATATCACGTCCCCGGTCATCGCGGGCTACACGGCCTCCGAAACCGTGGTCAGCGGCACGATCTACAACCGCGATATCAAGGTGACGGTCATCTACACCGCCGACGGCGTGAACCTGGATGACTACGGCGTGCCGCTCGGCCTGGGCAACATCACCATGAACGTGGGCGACTGCTTCGAGTAACCCTTTCACCGTATCCGGCGCGCGCTGTGCCCGCCGGATGCGGCCTCTCCGTACTACAACAACAGGAGGAAGAAGGCCATGAAAAAAATCCTCACCTTGTTGCTCGCTCTGTGGATGTTGACGGGCTGCGTCGCGATGGCGGCGGGAAATCAACTGGTTGTCGGCAGCACAACGGCGATGAGCGGCGCATTCTTCACGGATTTGTTCGGCAGCAACACCGCGGATATGGACGTTCGGGCGCTGCTGCACGGCTATAACCTGATGAGCTGGGATCACGAAACCGGCACGTACCAGATCAACGACAGCGTGGTCGCGGGCATGGCCGTCTCCAGGGACGCGCAGAATAACCGCGTGTACACGTTCGACCTCTACGGCGATTTGAAGTTCTCCGACGGGAGCGCGATCACCGCGAAGGATTATGCGTTTTCCATCCTGCTGACGGCCTCGCCGGAGCTGGCGAAGCTGGGCGGGCAGTCCGCCGCCGTCGGCGCGATTCTGGGGATGGATGCGTACCAGTCCGGCAAGTCGTCCGTCCTGCGCGGCGTGCGCCTGCTGAGCGACACGCAGATGTCGATTACGATCAGCAAGGCCTACGAGCCGTATTTCTACGAGATGGCGCTGTTTGATTACAGCCCGTATCCCATCAGCGTCCTTGCGCCGGGCTGCAAGGTGGTCGATACCGAAAAGGGCGTGGGCATTGTCAATGCCGGCGGCACGGGCGCCGCGATTTTCACCGCCGGCCTGCTTCAAAAGACGATTCTGGACGCGGCCACCGGCTACATGAGCCACCCGTCCGTCGTCAGCGGCCCGTACACCCTGACGAGCTACGACGCGCAGAGCGGCACGGCCAGCTTTGCCATCAACCCGTATTACAAGGGCAACGAGGAAGGCGAAAAGCCGACCATCGAAACCATCGTCTATCGCTCGGTCGCCAACGACGAGGCCATCGACCTGCTGCTCAGCGGCGAGGTCGATCTGCTCAACAAGATGGTGGCCGCCGATACGATCAGCAAGGGGATTCAATCCACTGCGGATCAGCCGTTCTCCGTGGCGAACTACCCGCGCAGCGGCCTGAGCATGATCAGCTTCAGCTGCGAGCGCCAGACGGTCTCCGGCAAGGCGGTTCGCCAGGCGATTGCGAGCTGCTTCGACCGCGACGCGCTGGTGAAGGCCTACACGGGCAACTTCGGTCTGAAGGCCAACGGCTATTTCGGCATCGGCCAGTGGATGTATCAGCTCGCCGCGGGCACGATTCAGCCGCCAGTCGTCGATCTTCCGGCCAACGCAACCGCCAAGGAGATCGCGGCCTACGAGAAGACCGTCGCCCAGTGGGACGCGCTGTCCCTCGACAAGCTCAAGGATTACCCGCTCGACCTCGATCAGGCGGCCAAGCTGCTGGATCAGGACGGATGGCGGCTCGGCAAGGACGGCATCCGCGCCAAGAAGATCGACGGCAAGACCGTCGCGCTCGACCTGACGCTGATTTATCCGGAGGGGAACGCCGTGGGCGACGCGCTGAACGCGACGCTGGCGGAAAACCTCGCTTCCATCGGCGTCCGCCTGACGGTCAAGGCCGTTCCGATGAACGAGCTGCTGGATATCTACTACCGCCGCGCAGAGCGCGACTGCGACATGATCTATCTGGCGACGAACTTCGGCACCGTCTTCGACCCGAGCACGACATACTCGACGGACGAGGCCTATGTGAAGACCGTCAACCGCACGGGTATTCGCGATAAGAAGCTCGCCCAGCTCGCCGTGGACATGCGCAAGACGGAGCCGGGCGACGTGCTGAGCTACTGCCAGAAGTGGGTCGCCTTCCAGGAGCGCTGGACGGAGGTTCTGCCCGCGATCCCGGTCTACTCCAACGTGTACTTTGATTTCTACACGACCCGCCTGCAAAACTACCGCGTGACGGAAAACCAGACGTGGACGCAGGCCATCGTCGGCGCAACGCTGACGCAGACAGCGGAATAAAGTGAAAGACGGCGGGTGCAAAACCCGCCGTCTTTTGGTTGACGCTCGATTTTTCAGCTTAAGACCTCCCTCTTCGAGGGAGGGGGACCGCCCACAGGGCGGTGGAAGGAGTTCTCGGTGGAAGCCATCCCACCGCCACAACGCAAGCAAGACTTCGCGAAATTCACGTTTCACGAAGTCTTGCTGTTTTTTTCTGTTTTTCTCGCGGTTTCAGCCGCTTTCCGCGCCCGTTACTTCACCAGCAGCATGGTCAGGTCGCACACGTTGGTGCCCGTGGGGCCTGTGACGATCAGGCCGTCCGTTTGGCGCAGAAGGTTGTAAGCGTCGTTATCGGCCAGCGTCTTTTCGATGGAAAGTCCCTTTTCGCGGCAGCGCGCGGCAAATTCGCCGGTCACAAGGCCGCCCGCCGCGTCGGTCGGGCCGTCCGTACCGTCCGAGCCGACGGAGAAAATCAGGGTGTTCGGCAGGCCGTCGATCCCCGCCGCGGCGGCGACGGCCAGCTCCTGATTGCGCCCGCCCTTGCCCTTGCCGCGCAGATGCACGACGGTTTCGCCGCCGAGGATCACGGCGCAGGGCGCGCCGAGCGGCTGGCCGCTCTGGCGGATTTCCCGCGCGACGGACGCAAGCATCGCGCCCGCTTCCCGCGCCTCGCAGTTAAGCGTCGTCGTCAGCGTCAGCGTGCGATAGCCCAGCGCCTCGGCCGAGGCCTTCGCCGCGTCGCAGAGGGCGCGGACGTTGCCGGTGATCTGCGTCTCCACGTTATGGAGCTGCTTGGGCGTTTCCGTTTGCAGCGCGGGCAGGACGTGCGGCGGGATGACCAGATGATAGCGCTCGATGAGCTGCTCGACGTCCCGGCAGGTGGAGCGATCCGGATAGCACGGCCCGGAAGCGATGGAATCCAGCGAATCGCCGAGCACGTCGCTGAGCACGATGGCCAGCACATGCGCGGGCGCGCAGCGCTGGGCAAAGCGGCCGCCCTTGACGGCGGAAAGATGCTTGCGGATGGTGTTGATCTGCACGATGTCCGCGCCGCAGGCCAGAAGCTGCCGCGTGATCTCCGCGCAGTCGCCCAGCGTCACGCCTTCAAGCGGCTGCTCAAAGAGCGCCGAGCCGCCGCCGGAGACCAGGAAAATCACCTCGTCCTGCGCGGTCATGCGATCCGCCAGCGCCAGCGCCGCCCGCGTCGCCGCCACGCCGGCCTCGTCCGGAATCGGGTGGGCGGCCTCGTAGATGGTCATGCGCGGGATATCGCCCTCGCTGTGGCCGTATTTGGTGATGACAATGCCCTCGCGGAGGTTCTCCCCCAGCGCCTTTGCCGCCGCGTTCGCCATGCGCCACGCGGCCTTTCCGATGGCGATCACGGTAACGGGGCGGTCAAAACGCCGCCCTTCCAGCGCGCGGTAAACGGCGGCGTCTGGCAGAACCGCCCGAATCGAATCGTCGATGATGCGTTTTGCATCTTCCGTCATATGCATGACGACCTCCTTGTTTTGGGATGAAAGCAGGATGAAAAGGCGGGATGGACAGCATCCCATCCCGCCTCATGTTGCAGATAGAAGCGTTTTTTAGTGGAAGAACAGCGAGATGATCCAGATGAACACGATGCTGGCGAGACCCATCAGCAGGGTGCACATCGTCTGGGTTTTGTAGCCGTCCTCGGCCTTCATGCCGCCGAAGTTGGTGACGACCCAGAAATAGGAATCGTTGGCGTGGGAAACGGTCATCGCGCCCGCGCCGATGGCCATGACGGTCAGCGCGGCGGCGAACGGAGAGGTCAGCCCCAGCGCGCTCATCAGGGAGCCTTCCGCCGAATACAGACCCAGAATACCCGCCGTCGTCGTGATGGCCACGGTGGACGAGCCCTGCGCCGTCTTGAGGATGGCCGCGATGATGAACGGGAAGAAGATGCCGACGTTGGACAGGAAGGACGCATGCTCGGTGATGTAGGTGACGATGCCCGCCTCGGAGATGACCTTGCCCAGCACGCCGCCCGCAGCGGTGACGAACAGGATCGGGCCGACGGTGCGCAGCGTCTCATCCGCCAGCGCGTAGAATTCCTTGCCCTTGCCCGCCGAGAACAGCGTCGCGACGGAGATGATCAGACCGACGGTCAGCGCGATCATCGGCGTGCCCAGAAACTGGAGAATCTGCGCGAAGAGCCCCGTCCACTTGGCCATATCCACGATGGACTTGACGGCCATCAGGATGATCGGCATGACGATCGGCGCGAAGGAGATGCCCGCGCCCGGAAGCTGGCCGAACTCGGCCTTCAGCTCGTCATAGCTCTTGGTCGTCTCGTTGCTGTCCTCATCGGCCGCGTGAACCTTCTTGCCGATGTAGCGCGCGTAGAAGTAGCCCGCCGCCAGAGACGGGATGGAGACCAGGAAGCCCACCAGAATGACCATCAGCATGTGGCTTTCAAGCCCCAGCGACTGCGCCGCGGCGATCGGGCCCGGCGTCGGCGGGATGAACACATGCGAGGTATACAGGCCGGCGCTCAGCGCGACCGCCATCGCGACGGCGGAAACGCCGGTCTTCTTGACGATGGCCTTGCGAATCGGGTTGAGGATGACGTAGCCGGAGTCGCAGAACACGGGAATGGAGACGATCCAGCCCATCAGCAGGATGGCCAATTCCGGGTGCTTGTCGCCCACGCGGCGGATGACCCAATCGGCCATGGTGAGCGCGGCGCCGGTCTTTTCAAGGAAGAAGCCGATCATCGCGCCCAGAATGATGACGATGCCCAGCGAGGAGAACGTGCCCGAGAAGCCCGCGCCGATGGTGCCCGGCACCTTGGCCAGCGGCAGCGCCAGCAGCGCCAGAATCAGCGACACGCCCATGATGGACAGGAACGGATGAATCTTAAATTTCGAAATGGCGACGATCATCACGACAACCATGATGAAAAAGGCGATAATCAACGGAATACCGGTCATAAAATAATTCCTCCCTCGTATATTTGGATTCGTTCGCCCAGCGGCCTGTCGATCCTCTGCGCCGCGGAGCGTAACCGATGGATGCCCATATCCTCCTCTCCCCTGTCGGGCAAAAAACAGAAACAAGATTCAACTGTTTTCTCACAGAAAACAGGAAATCAGCGGAAATGGTGGGAACGCCTTCCACCGTCTGCGAACTCCTTCCACCGCTGCGGCGGTCCCCCTCCCTCGAAGAGGGAGGTCTTAGGACTTCGCCGGTCAAGGCCTGCGGCCTTGCCGTCGATTGCATATAGGGGCTTTGCGGTCGCCCCTATGACCCTTCGCGCGCCTTCTCGAAACCTCGTATACAATTCCGGGTGCAGGGTCGCAACCCTGCTCGTTTCAATGGGGGTTATGGGGTTCCTAGGGGATTTAAGGGGGAGAAATCGAAATCTCCCCCTAATCCCCTAGGCCTAGCGGAGCGCGTGCTTGCCGCGCATTTTACTTATTTTATATTTAATTCGGCGCGGTCAGTCAATGTCCCTGCCTTTTTCGGGCGGGAACATCCGCCCAGAACGCATGAAATTTAACAAATCAAACAGTCCACTCTCCCCGCCGCTGACCGCGTTAAAATTTCTTAATATCCCCGCCCTCTTTTTTCGAAATTCCCTTGATTTTGCCGTCTGCCATCGGTTACAATGACAAATGGCTCAAACGGCTTGTTGATAATTTACCGACAGCGTTTGACCGACTTCGACCCGGAACAGGGGTTTCCTGTTCAAATACAATGGAGGAGGCATCCAACATGAAGAAACTTTTGACGATTATGCTGGCCGTGCTGCTGGCTGCGATGGCGATTGCCGCGTCGGCGGAGGACAACGTCAAGAACGCCGACATCATCATCGTCGGCGCGGGCGGCGGCGGTCTGTCCGCGGCCATCGAGGCGGTGAACGACGGCGCTCAGAGCGTCATCGTTCTGGAAAAGACCGGCAAGACGGGCGGTTCGCTGAACTTCACCTCCGGCTCCATGTCCGGCGCGGAGACGGTGATTCAGAAGATCGACGGCATCGAGGACACCAAGGAGAGCTTTGTTCAGGATATTCTGAATAACGGCGCGCATCTGGGCAACGAAGCGATGATTCGCGCGTTCGTGGACGAGGACGTGGACGCGATTCAGTGGCTGTGGGACAACGGCCTGTCCGAATACAATTTCTCGTCCATGAAGACCACGGGCAAGCATACCGTGTTCGCCCCGGAGCATCAGCTCTATTCCGTGGCGCGCACCTACAAGCCCAGCGCCAACGACCCGACCCGCTACAAGGCCGCCGCGCACGAGATCATGGATACCGTGCTGGCGACGGACGCCTACAAGGGCGTGACCATCGACTTCAACACGACGGCCAACCAGCTCGTCGCCAACGAGCAGGGTCAGGTGCTGACCGTGCTGGCGACCGATGAAAACGGCCAGACCGTCCGCTACGAGGCGAAGAAGGCCGTCATCATGGCGACCGGCGGCTACTCCGGCAACGCGAAGATGATGTCCGCGTTCGCCAAGAACGGCGCGAACTATCTGGTCGGCGGCTCCACCGCGGCGGACGGCTACGGCATTTACATGATGCAGCAGGTCGGCGCGAACATCGACCCGACGGCCATGAGCTACATTCCGACCTTCCCGATGGGTCACGAGACCGCGCCGGGCATGGGCGTGATCGCCTCCTCCTACATGTGGAAGGCGGGCGGCATCTCCGTCAATCAGGAGGGCTTCCGCTTCGCCAACGAGAACGACGCGGACGTCGTGGCGCGCGAGACCGCGCTGGAAGAGCAGACCAACGCGATTCAGTACGACATCTTCACCGACAAAATCATCGAGGATACCGAGGCGCTCAACGCTTCCGTGTTCTGGAATTTCTATTACGCGCCGGGCAAGCCGTATAACAGCGCCGTGGTTTCTGCGGATTCCCTCGCCGTGCTGGCCGAAAAGCTGGGCATCCCGGCGGCGAACCTCGAGGCGACCGTGAAGAGCTACAACGAGCACGTCGAATCCGGCGAGCCCGACGAGTTCGGCCGCGAGTACACCGAGGACGCGATCAAGAACAATTCCGCCTACTGCGCCGCGATCAACAAGATCGAGGGCGAGCATTATTACGCCATCCCGCTCAAGGCGCTTGTCGTGATGACGCTGGGCGGCGTGAGCACCAACACCGACGGTCAGGTGCTGGATGTGGACGGCGCGGTCATTCCGGGTCTGTACGCGGCCGGCGAGTGCGTCGGCGGCATCTGGGGACGCTTCGTCTCCGGCGGCACGGGCGTGATGGGCCCGATCGTCTTCGGCCGTCTGGCCGCGCGCGCGGCGATGGCGACCGAACCGGCGACCGGCTACACCCTCAAGACCCCGGCTGCGGTCATCACCGAGGATATGTTCGCCAAGGACGCGGACAGCGCGGAGAGCCTGTTTGATATGAGCCAGCCCCTCACGGACGGCGAATACGAGGCCACCGTGGACGGCCAGGAAGGCCCGATGACGGTCAAGGTCACCGTGGCGGATGGCAAGATTGCCGCCGTCATCGTCGCTGAGAACCACGAGACGCAGGCCGTCGCCGCCGCGGCGCTCGAAAAGGTGCCGCAGGCCATCGTGGACGCCAACAGCGTGGACGTGGACGGCGTTTCCGGCGCGACGCTGACCTCCGGCCGCATCAAGGACGCGGCGGTCAAGTGCCTGACGCAGGCCGCGCAGTAAGCCCTCCCCCATCAACACCCGACTGAAAGGACGAAACACCATGAAGAAGTTTATTCCCCTGATTCTGGCGGCCGCTCTGTGCCTGCCCTTCGCCGCGCTCGCCGAGGACGCGGTTTCCTCCGCCTCCGTCGCCGATTTCTACGGTCAGACGGCGCTCACCGGCGACGACCTGATGAACGCGATCAACTCCTTCTCCGGCTTCTATCTGGTGACCACCACCAACCCGGACAACTCCCCGAACGCCGCGTTCTTCGTCTTCGGCATGGTCAAGCACGAGGATCATTACTATGTGCAGCTCAGCCTCGCCGAGAACCAGTCCCGCAGCAACCTGCTCGCCAACGGCGAGGGCGTGGCCGTGTACGCCGCCACCCCGTCCAGCGAGGAGGGCGCAAAGCCGTTCGCCACGTCCGGCGCGCGCATCCGCTTCAAGGCGATCACCGATGAAGCCGTCGCCGCCGCGCTGGCCGAGAACGCCAACGAAGCGACGCTGTTCTTCGAGGTCGTCGATGTTCGTCCGCTGGGCTAATCCCTAAGGGCATACTAAGGGCATAAAAGAAACCCCGCCGAGAGAAAATCCCTCCCGGCGGGGTTTCTTACGCCTTCCACCGCCTGAGAACTCCTTCCACCGCCTGCGGGCGGTGAACGCGCTCCGCTAGGCCTAGGGGATTAGGGGGAGATTTCGATTTACCGCGCTCAAAGGTCGCAACAAGGTTGCTCCCTTTCGCTTGGGATGCTCCGCCTCGCTGAGCCGCCCACAGGGCGCGCTCGGCTTCGATCCTCCCTTAAATCCCCTAGGAACCCCATAACCCCCATTGAAACGACCAGGGTTGCGACCCTGGACCCGGGGTTGTATACGAGGCTTTGAGAGGAAGCGCGAAGCCCCAGACCTCCCTCATCGAGGGAGGGGGACCGTCCGCAGACGGTGGAAGGAGTTCATTCCCATCGTTTTTATGCCGAACATCCTTCTATTTCCCGACGCACAGTAGGCATACGAGGCACAAGAAGCATAAGAAGCATATGAAGCACAAGAGCCGATTTTCCTGAAAAAAGATCGGCTCTTTTTGATTGGAAATTTCATAAATCGGCGTTTTTCTGAAATTTCATGCGCTCTCTGATTTCAAAACACGTTGATTCGATGAAAAAAACATGCCGATTATCTCGACATTCTCCGAAAGGACACCTGATGGTTTTTGAAGAAAAACATCATATGCTTTGAGCATATGAAGAATATGAAGAAAAAGCCAAATTCACAGAATGAATGTGGCTTTGGGGAACGTGGGGGAATCATCGTCTGCGGACTCCTTCCACCGTCCGCGGACTCCTTCCACCGCTGCGGGCGGTCCCCCTCCCTCGAAGAGGGAGGTCTTGGGGGATTCGCCGGTCAAAGCCTGCGGCCTTGCCGTCGATTGGATATAGGGGCTTTGCGGTCGCCCCTATGACCCTTCGCGCGCCCTCTCGAAGATTCTTATACAACTCCGGGGGCAGGACATACGAAAAAAATTTCAGCGCAACATCCCTCTCCACCTTTACGGCGAATCAACCAGCCATTCCAGCGCGTTGATGCGGCGTATGCCCTCGTAATCGGCGGGAGGATCGTCGTCGAGCGTCAAAATCAGTTTGGGGTATGAATCCCGGATTTTTTGCAGCGGCCTCAATTCGCGCGCGAGCGTATGTTCATCCCGCACGGACGCGGCAACCTGCACATAGAGCGTTCCCGTCTGATTGACGGCAACAAAATCGACTTCCAACTCGTCGAGCTTGCCGATATACACGTCATATTCGCGGCGGAGCAGTTCAAGATAGATCACGTTTTCGAGGATGTGGCCGGTATCCGCATAGCGCCCGCCAAGCAGATAATACCGCAGGCCGATATCCACGGCATAATACTTTTCAAGCGTCTTGAGATGCTGCTTGCCGCGGATGTCATAGCGCCGCGCCTGATAGACGATGTAGCTGTCCACAAACGCCGACAGATATTTTTCAACCGTGCGCACGTCGAGCTTCCGTCCGTCGGAGCCCATCGTATCCGAAATTTTCTTGGTGGAAATCGGGCTGCCCGTGCTGCTGTATACGAACCGCAGAACGCTTTCCAACATCATCGGATCGGCGTTTTTCAGTCTCCCCACGACGTCCTTCAGCACGACCGTGTGATAGATGCCGCTCAGGTATTCCTCAATCGCCTTCCGGTCGCCGCCCAGCTCGGTGGCATAGGGAAAGCTCGTCTCCAGATAGCGGCGGTATGTGGCGCTCAGGCTGTCCCGGCTGCCCGTAAACGCCGCATATTCCGAAAAGGAAAGCGGCAGCATGTCAATGGTGACGTAGCGCCCGGAAAGATGCGTCGCCAGCTCGCCGGACAGCATGTAGGCGTTCGAGCCGGTCAGGTAGAGATCCAGATTTTTGCGCAGAAAGAGACTGTCGATCATCGGCGGAAAATCCCGGACATTCTGAATTTCATCCAGAAAGACATATGCCCGTTCGTTTCCCGCGCGCGACAAAATATAGGCGTGCAGCTTCATCGGGTCGCGCAGCTCGATGTTGGCGAAGTCCTCCAGATTAACGGCGATGATCTGCGAATCGGGAACGCCGTCAAGGCGAAGCTCCGCCTGAAACAATTCCATCAGCGTCGATTTTCCGCAGCGCCGTATCCCCGTAATCACTTTGATCATCTGTTTGTCCTTCCAACGCCGGAGCGCTCGAAGGTATTGCGGTCGATCAATCATGCAAACCCTCCTCCCCTGCGCGTGCCGCGTCCGTCGGCTTCATCGCGCTTATTGAACTATTTTATCCAAAAACATTTGTAATATCAAGACTTTTTGGATTCCGATGCATATTTCGACCGTTTTCTTCTCATTCCCCCGCGTACCGTCTCTCCAGCTCCTGCCAGACGGCCGCAAAGAGCGCCGCGGCAAACGGCTGATCCGGAAAGGCGGCAACCTTCTCCCCCATGGCCGCGGCGGCGCGCAGCCAAATCTCCTCGCGCGCCTCCCCCGCCGCCGCGCGAAGCCGGTCGTCCGTCTCCAAATGGAAATCCCACGCGGCGCGGTACATGGCCTCGTAGCCCGAATCGAACGGCGTTTCGGCCTCGGGCACGGGCTCGAAGCCCTCCGGCACGGCGGCCGTCGGCCTCAGCGCATCCAGCCGGGAAAAATCAATCTTCATCGTTCATCCGTCCCATCCGAAACCGGACATACAGCCCGATAAACGTCGCGTAATCGCCGATATCCACCTCGCTGTCGGAGAGCTTCGCCTTCTTCGCGCCGCAGTATTCCCATCCGTCCAGCACGCCGGCGCGCACGCAGCTGTCCAGCGCGGTTTCCAGCGGCGTTTTGATGCGGTTCTCCCAGTGGCCGCGATCCGTCTTCTGCACCTCGTCGAAATCGGGGATGTCGCCGCACGCATCCAGCAGCGCCGAAACGGAAATGATGTCGGCGGTGCCGCGCTCCATGTTGCGGCGCACGGAGCTGTGATACGCCAGCTTGTAGCCGACGCGGTAGGCGCGCGGGCTGCGCTCGTCGATGCTCAGCAGCGCCTCGGGGTACTGCATCACATACGAGCAGAGCAGATACCGCGCGATGTCGTCGCTGAACTGAATGGAGATCATCCCGCGCTTGACGCCCTTGCGCTGGAGCAGGCGCACGTCCTGATAATCCGAGACGCGCCCCTTCTTTTCCGACCAGGAGAGCGACAGGCTGTAGAGCACGTCGAGCTGGTCGTTGATCTTGCCGCGCACGTCCTTCATCAGGTTTTTGATGCGCCGCTTTTCCTTTTCGGCCTCCTCCGGCGTGGCCGTCTCCCGCTCGTCGACGGGATAGCCCAGCAGCCGCGCGTAGGAGATCAGCGGAATCTGCACCTCCGTCTGAATCCGCGCGGATTCCTCCGGGCGGTAGTGGTTGTTCTGCGTCAGGTAGAGCGCCGCGGTGGAGAGCAGCTTCTGCGCGCCGACCGTCAGGCCGATTTTCAGCCCGTCGTAGCCCTCAAAAAACGCGCGGAAGCCCTCGTCCTCGATGACCGCGTCGCCGGTGATCGGGTTGATGGCCATGTTCCGCGTCGCCGTCATCGCCAGACGGCTGGTCGCCTCGCCCTGCACCATGGGATAATACGGGTCGTGGCGGCTGAGCAGATCGACGCTGTATACGACCGGCTCAATCGTCTCCGGCGGCTCGACAATCAGGCCGGAGATGGCGCTGCGGATGGATTCCAGGTTTTCCGGTTCAAAAACCTGTTTCTTTTTCGGCATGTCGTCCTCCTCAGCGCAGCAGGCTGTCCAGCAGGCGGGTGTCGGCCATGGGGAACGTGTAGCCCCCTTCAAGCAGCGCGCGCGCGTTGTCCAGCCTGTCGCGCGTCACGGCGATCTCGGCCAGATCGAACAGCCCCGCGCGGTGGCCGGATAGCTCGTCCAGCGTGCGCGCCTCCTCGTACATCACGAGCTCGTCGTCCGCGTCGATCACGTAGCCGAACGTGTCAATCTGATAGGTGTCGCTGAGCAGGGTCATCAGCACGTTGAACGCCGCAATCGTCGAAAAGTTCTGGCGGAGGATCTCCACGCCCTCCTTGAGCTGCTCGTCGGACAGGGAGAGCGTCTCCGCCACGGCCTGCCGCCGGGCGCTCAGGCGCTCGTCCTTCAGCTCGGAGGCGGCGATCACCTGCTGCGCCATATCCACAAAGAGCCCGCGCCAGATGAGCTGTAATACCTGCATGGCGTGGCTCTTGAGCTGCAGCGTCTCGCGGCGGCGGATCACCAGCCAGTTGGACAGGCGCAGATACAGCTCCATCTCCCGTGGCTTTTCGGCGGAAGCCTGCCGAATCCGCGCATCCAGATCCGCGCCCGAAAAGAGCGCCGTCTTCTCCTCGTCCCCCAGATACGCATAGCCGGTCATGGCGATCAGCCCCTGCCCGGTCTCCTGCACCGTCCAGCGCTTGCGCGCCGCCATCTTCCTGGGGTCAAAATAATTCGTCTTCTTGAGATCCATGACGCTCTCCTTCACGCATCCGGGCGCAGGGTCTTCATCTGCCGGTAGACGTCCGCGTGCTTCCGGCGGTCCGCCTCGATCAGCCGGTTGACGTAGGCCGTCGCGCCGCCGCTCTCCAGTTTGCCCATCGTGCGGATATAGTCCATGTTCTCCTCGGAAAAGGCCATCGTCATGCGCAGCGCCTTTTTGCCCCGCTTGCCCTGCGTGTCGGCGGCGCGGTAGGCGCCGTCCGCCTTCGGCGCGTGATCTTCATATGCTTCATGCGCTTCGTATGCCTCGTGTGTCTCGGGCATACGATGTTCGCGTTCAACTTCGTGTGCTTCATATGCTTCATGTGTGTCAGGCATATGAGGCGCTTCGTATGCTTCTTGTGCTTCATGTGTCTCAGGCACAGGATGTTCGCGTTTGACTTCATGTGCTTCATAGGCTTCATGTGCCTGCTCCGCCGCCGTCACGCTGAACAGCCGCGCCACCGCGTCCGTCGCCCTGCCCTTTTTAATCGCCATGCTTCTCGTCCTCCTGCCTGAGATAATCCGCGACAAACGCCGCGTAGTCCGCCGTCACCGCCGCCTTGGGGTGCGAATCGAACAGGCTTTCCTGCATCACCTGCGCCTCGCGCACGGCCACCGCCTCGCGGATCACCGTCGGATACAGATAGACGTTCAAATCCTTCGCCGTCTGCCCGATCACGTCGATCAGCTCGCGCGTCAGGCTGGCGCGGTTGCCCCGCCGCGTGATCAGAATCCCCGCGACCGTTAGCCGCGGGTTGCAGTAGCGCCGCACGTTCTCCACCGTGTTAAAAAGCTGCTTGAGCCCCTGCAGCGAGAACACCTCGAGCCCCACCGGAATCACCATGTCGTCCGCCGCCGTCAGCGCGTTGAGCGTCAGCACGCCCAGCGCGGGCGGGCAGTCCACGATGATGTGGTCGTAGGACGCGGCGACCGCGTCGCACAGCCCGCGCAGCAAATATTCGCGCCCCACACGGGTGAACTCCATATCCGCCGCGGACAGGTCGAGCGACGACGCGACCAGATCCACGCCCTGCCGCGTCGCCTGAATCACGTCCGCAGCCGCCGCGTCGCCCCGCAGCGCCTCGTACAGCCCGGCCAGCGTATCGTCCGCCCGCATCGAAAAGGACAGATTGCCCTGCGGGTCGCAGTCGATCGCCAGCACGCGCTTGCCCTGACGGGCGAGCCCCACCGCCAGCGCATGGGCCGTCGTCGTCTTCGCAACGCCGCCCTTTTGATTGATCAGTGCCGTTATCCGAGCCATAGCGCCTTCCCCCTCGCGCGCGTTTTCCGCGCCAAACTTCATGTGCTTCGTATGCTTCATGCGCCTCGTATGCCTGATATGCTTCATATACCTCATATTCTTCGCATGTCTCCCCGCCATTATACCAAGCGCGCCGCCCAGCGTCAAATCCCCGCCCGGATCGGACGCTTTTCCCCCGATTGATCCGTTTTGAAAAAGGGGGGTAGTTGTTCCCGCAAAAAATTTTTTTTGGCCTTATGCCATCTAGGTTTTTTGGGGGTCATTTTTCTTAAAACTGTTAAAACGGTTAAAGGCGCACACGCTCACGCCTTTAGGGCGTGAGCCTATGCTAAAATAAAAAGGCCGCGGCGGAGCGCGGGGAGACGGGGGGACGTTGGGGCTTTGCCCCAAACCCCACAAGGGAACTGAGTTCCCTTGACCTTCCGCTTCGCTTCGCGGCGGCTTAAAGCATTTTTTTCGTACAGTGCGCATGCGCACTGTACGTCAAATCACTTAAAACTGCGCGAAGCGATGGGGGAGGTCCAGGAACCTCAGGTTCCTGGCGGGAGTTTGAGGGCAGAGCCCTCAAGCCGGCAGCCCAAGAAAGGTCACTTATGAACGAGGCAATGGTCGAGGCGATTAACGAACGGGAACCCGCGTTTCTGGCGCGGGACGGAAAGGGGAAGGGCTACGTCTGCCCGCAGTGCGGCAGCGGCAGCGGCCCCAAGGGGACGGGGCTGCACCGCGATCCCGGCGCGCCCACGCACTGGAAATGCTTTGCCTGCGGCGGCTACTTTGACGTGCTGGATCTCTACGGGCTGGCGTTCGGGCTGGAGACGTTTCCGGAGAAGCTCGCCGGGGCGGCGGCCTATTACGGGCTGACGGTGAGCGCGCCGCGCCGGATGGCCGAGCGCGCCGCCGCGCGCCCGGCCGCGCCCGAGCCGGACTGCACCGCCTTCTTCAAGGCCGCGCAGGCGCGCCTTGCGCAGACGGATTATCCGCAGCGGCGTGGGCTGTCCGCCGCGACCTGCGCCCGGTTCCATCTGGGGTATGACCCCGCGTGGCGCAACCCCAAGGCGCCGGAGACCGTGCCGCCCTCGCCCCGGCTGATTATCCCGACCGGCCGCACCAGCTATCTGGCGCGCGACGTGCGCGGCAAGGAAGAGCTCAGCGAGCAGGAGGCGCGATATACGAAGGTCAAGGTCGGCAAAACGCGCCTGTTCAACGCCGAGGCGCTCGACACGGCGGAAAAGCCCGTCTTCATCGTCGAGGGCGAGATCGACGCGATGAGCATCGTCGAGGCCGGCGGCGAGGCCGTGGGGCTGGGCAGCGCCTCAAACGTGCGCCTGCTGCTCGAGCGCCTCGCGGAAAAAAAGCCCGCGCAGCCGCTGATCCTCGCCCTTGACAACGACGAGCGCGGGCGGAAGGCCTCCTGCGAGCTGGAAGACGGCCTGCGCGCCGCTGGCCTGCCGTATTTCGTCTACAACCCGTGCGGCGACTGTAAGGACGCGAACGAAGCGCTGCAAATGGCTCCAGAATCGTTTCTAAGGCGGGTAGGAGACGGCGAACGCCTGCCAGAAATAGAAAGGCTTACCTACTTGCAGACGAGCGCACAGGGGCATTTACAGGCCTTTGTGGACGGCATCGCCGAAAGCGTCAACACGCCGTGCCTGCCCACGGGGTTTGACGCGCTGGATCGGGCGCTGGACGGCGGGCTGTACGAGGGGCTGTACATCGTCGGCGCGATTTCTTCGCTGGGCAAGACGACGCTGGTGACGCAGATCGGCGACCAGATCGCTTCCGGCGGGCAGGATGTGCTCATCTTCTCGCTGGAGATGGCGCGCGCCGAGCTGATGGCCAAGTCGATTTCGCGCCACACGCTGACCCTCGCGCTGGCGCGCAAGTGGGGCACGGCCTGCGCCAAGACGGCCAGAGGCGTGACGGACGGCCGCCGCTACGCGCAGTACGGCGAGCGGGAGCGCGAGGTCATCCGCGATGCGGTGACGCGCTACGGGGAATACGCCGGGCATCTGTTCATCGCCGAGGGCGTGGGCGACATCGGCGTGACGGCCATCCGCGAGCGCATCGCCCGCCACATCGACATGACCGGCAAAACCCCGCTGGTGATCGTGGACTATCTGCAAATCGTCGCGCCCTACAACGAGCGGGCGACGGACAAGCAGAACATGGACAAGGCGGTGCTGGAGCTCAAGCGCATCAGCCGCGATTTCAAGCTGCCCGTGATCGCCGTCTCCAGCCTGAACCGCATGAGCTACGGCCAGCGCATCAGCATGGAGGCGTTCAAGGAATCCGGCGCAATCGAGTATTCCAGCGACGTGCTGATCGGCTTGCAGCTTCGCGGCGCGGGCGAGGCGACCTTCGACCCGACGGAGGCGAAAAAGAAAAATCCCCGGCAGATCGAGGCCGTGATTTTGAAAAACCGGAACGGCCGCGTCGGGGAGAAGATCGAGTTTGAATATTACCCGATGTTCAATTATTTCACGGAGAAGGGCTGAGCGGGCGCGGGCTTTTTTGAGGACTTCGTTTGCGGAAAAAGAACGCAATCGCTCAAAAAAAAGAGAAAAAAACATCATATGCCTGATGTGTGTCGGGC
>OLXV01000428.1_pt1 | contig 21886 bp, 19 predicted proteins | sample 1673481 | NCBI WGS metagenome assembly OLXV01 (sample SAMEA103958113, study PRJEB25191) | human gut metagenome
CGATCTTGACGGTCTCGGGCTTTTTCTCGTCAAAGCCGGTGGCGATGACGGTAACGACGATCTCGTCATCAAGGGATTCGTCAAAGCTCGCGCCGAAGATGATGTTGGCTTCCGGATGCGCTGCGCCCTGCACGAGCATGGCGGCCGCCTCGACATCGTCGAGACCCATTTCCTTGGAGCCGGTGATGTTGATGAGCACGCCGCGCGCGCCGTCGATAGAGGTCTCCATCAGCGGGCTGGAAACGGCCATCTTCGCGGCATCCTCCGCCTTGTTCTTGCCGGCGGCACGGCCCACGCCCATGTGCGCGAGACCGGCGCCCTTCATAACGGCGGTCACGTCGGCAAAGTCGAGGTTGATGAAGCCGGTGTTCTTGATGAGCTCGGAAATGCTGCTCACGGCCTTGATGAGCACGTCGTCCGCGATCTCGAAGGCGTTGGCCAGCGTGACCTTCTCGGGGCTGGCGTATTTCAGACGGTCGTTCGGGATGATGAGGAGGCTGTCCACGCGGCCCATCAGCTCGCTGACGCCCTGCTGCGCCTGCAGTGCGCGGCGGCGGCCCTCCCAGGAGAACGGACGCGTCACAACGCCGACGGTGAGGATGCCGGCATCCTTCGCGGCCTCAGCCACGACGGGAGCCGCGCCCGTGCCGGTGCCGCCGCCCATACCGGCGGTGAGGAACACCATATCGGTACCCTCGAGCGCCTCGGCGATGGCGTTGCGGCTCTCCTCGGCAGCGCGCTTGCCGATGTCGGGATCGGAGCCCGCGCCCTGGCCGTGCGTCAGCTTTTCGCCGATCTGGATGGTCTGCTTCGCGCCGGAAACGGCGAGAGCCTGTTTATCGGTATTGACCGCGATGAACTCCACGCCCTTCGTATCGCCGGCCGCCATGCGGTTGACAACATTGTTGCCGGCGCCGCCGATGCCGATGACTTTGATGGTGACAACGTTCTCCGCGTCTTTGGTGATTGCCATTCTATATACCCTCCCGGTTCCTATTTGGGGTTTATACTCATACTCTTGTCATTTTATAACGTTTTTAACCGCAGGTCAACAGCATTATGTTGACCTGCGGCCGGTTTTTGTAACAAATTTGAAAAGAAAACCGCCATTCTGCTCAATCTGGGCTGAAAGTCCAGGCGCTGCCGTTCGTATAATAGAGCGTTCCGGCGTCCTCCGCGGCAAGCTGGGAAACGACGTTTTTGAGCATGGCGATGCGGTAGAGCATCTCTCCCTCCGCGCCGAGATAGACCGTGAGACGGCCGTCGTAGCGCAGCGAGGGGTTTGCGGGATCGCGGAGATCGATCCATTCCACGAGCGAGGAAACGTCCTCCGCGCGGAGCGCCGGGAGGATCGTCTGCAGCACGGCAAGGCGTTCGGCATTGGTACCCTCCACAAGCATATCCTCCCCCTCGAGCACCGTCATCGGTTCGAGCGAGCGGATCTCCGGATACTTCCCCGCCGTGAGGGAATCGGTCGTGCCGAGCATTTTCCCGCTGCGGTCGAGCAGCCAGTACTCCTCGTCAATGACCATATACGCCGCGGGCGCCGAGCCCTCCGCCTGAATGACGATCTTGTTCGGGAGCTGCCGCGTGATGCTCACGGTGTCCATATACGGCAGGTCGGAAAAGATCATGCTCGCCGCCTTGAAGCGGTCCACAAAAAAGAGGTTCGCGCCGCGCTCAACGCCGGAGGCGTTGATGATCTCCTCGTCGGTATACTCCGAGGCGTTGATGACCTCGATCTTCGAGACGCGGAACGCTAAGCTCATAACCAGAATAACGACAAAGAAAAGCAAAACGAGGACCATCGGCCCATGCCACGGGCTGCGGCGCTTTACTTTATTGTGCTGACTGAATTCCATTTCCGATGCCATGTTCTGCTCCTTTTGTGTGGTGTTGCTCTATGCTTTCTCGCGCCAGACGGATGCTCCGAGCGAGCGCAGCGTCTCGTCCAGCGATTCGTAGCCGCGCAGGATGTGACCGGCGTCGGTCACGGTGCTTTCCCCTTCCGCTCCGAGCGCCGCGGCCACGAGCGCCGCTCCGCCGCGAAGGTCGGGGCTTTTCATGGAAGCGCCATGCAGCGTTTCCACGCCGGTCACGAGCGCCATCGGCCCGCGCAGGACGATCTGCGCGCCGAGAGCGCGCATCTCCTCGGCATGGCGGTAGCGACCGGAGAAAATGTTCTCAATAAACATCGCCGGTCTTGTGCACCGGAGCGACGCCGCCATCAGCAGCGGCGCTGCGTCCGTCGGAAAACCGGGATAGGGCCTTGTGACGATCGCGCCGGGCGAGGCCGGGCGGCCGTGGGCGGTCATATGTATGCGCTCTCCGTGCGTGCTCACGGCGCAGCCCATCGCGCGAAGCGCGTCAAGCACGGGAACGATCTGTCCGGGCGCGGCGGCGGTAAGCTCGATCTCTCCGCCGGCGCACGCCGTGCAGCAGAGATACGTTGCTGCGGCGATCCGGTCGGGCGGGATGCGAAGTCCCGCGTGAGAGCGCGGGGAAAAGCCGGTGATCCGGATGACGGGCGACCCTGCGCCGGATACGTCCGCGCCGAGCGCGCAAAGATAGCTTTGCAGCGTTTCGATCTCCGGCTCGCGGGCGGCGTTATAGATGACGGTCGCCCCCTCCGCCGCGCAGGCGGCGATCATGGCGTTTTCCGTTGCGCCGACGCTCGGCAGCGCAAGCGATATCTCCGCGCCGCGAAGGTGCGAAGCCCGGCACACGATGCTGTCCTCCCCTTCCTCAATCTCCGCGCCCAGAAGCCGCAGGGCGTGCAGATGGAGATCGATCGGCCGCGGGCCGAGCTCGCAGCCGCCGGGGAGCGATACCTCCGCCTCGCCGAAGCGGGCGAGCAGCGGGCCGAGAAATATCACGGAGGAGCGCATCCGGTGCATCAGCTCGCGCGGAATATCGCACCGCGCGGGCGCGGTCGTATCGATGCAGAGAGCGTCGCCGCAGCGCGCCGCGGTGCAGCCGAGATAGCGGAGAATGTCCATCGCCGCGTCAACATCGCTCAGATTCGGGCAGTTGAGCAGCTCCGTTTCCGCGCCGCAGAGAAGCGACGCCGCGATCACCGGCAAAACCGCGTTCTTTGAGCCCTGTACGCGGATCTGTCCGCGAAGCGGCGATCCGCCGGTTATATGCCATATACTCATAGTTCTTCCCCCGCACAGCATTTTCAAGCCATACTATGCAGAGAAAGCGCCGTTTGCCAAATTACTCCCCGGAGGCGAGAGAGAGGACGATGGACGTGATCTCGTCGGTAGCGTTCTCCACGGCAAGATCGCGCATATGCTCTTCCATTTCGGCGAGCTTTTCCTTATCGCTCAAAAGCCCGTTGATCGTGGAGAGCATCACGTCGGCTCCGGCGTCGCTCTCGAGCAGCACTACGGCGCCGCCGCCGCGCTCAAGCACGCGGGCATTTTTCTCCTGATGGTTATTCACCACATTCGGACTGGGAACGAGGATCGCCGGCTTGCCGATGGCGGTGAGCTCCGCAAGCGTGGACGCGCCGCTCCGGCAGAGGACGATGTCCGCCGCTGCCATGAGAAGAGGCATATCATAAATATAGTCCACCACGTCAAACCCGGCTTCCTTCCAGTCGGAGAGGCCGAGCTCTTCGCTCATATACTCCGTCATGCTCTTTATGCCGCGCTTGCCCGCCGAGTGGACGAGCCGGAAGGGACGCTCCGCGCCGTCCATGGCGAGAGCGATCATGCGCGCGACGGTCTTGTTCATTTCCGTTGCGCCGAGACTGCCCCAAACGGAAACGACGAGCGGTTCGTCCTCCGCGATACCGAGCGCGCGGCGCGCGGCGCTCTTATCCGAGCGCATGAAGCCGAGACGCACGGGCGTGCCGGTCACGACGACCTTTTCGGGGTGTTTATAGTTCTCCCGCGCCTCGGCAAAGCCGACCATGATCTTATCCACGCACTTTTCCAGCTGGCGTGTCGTAAGGCCGGGTTCGGCGTTGCTCTCGTGCACGACGGTGGGGATGCCGAGCTTTGCCGCCTCATGCAGCACCGGGTAGCAGACGTACCCGCCGGTGCCGACAACGACATCCGGCTTAAATTCCTCGATGATCTTCCGGCACGCCGGGCCGGATTTGATGAGATCGGAGACAAATTTTATATTGTGCCTGATGCCCTCCACCGAGAGCGACCGGCTCAGATTGCTCACCGGCACGCCGCGGATCTCGTACCCCTCGCGGGGGACAAGCTCCATTTCCATTTTGCCGAGAGCGCCGATGAACAAAATTTCGCTGTCCGGCAGAAGCTCGCGGATCCGCCCGGCCACGCCGACGGCGGGATTTACATGGCCCGCGGTGCCGCCGCAGGCAAACAGAAAACGCATAGGTCATTCCTCGATTTTTTGATTTTTTACGGTTTTACAGAGTTCCCGCGGCGCGTAGGCCGCGCAGGGGTTCTCCCGCGATATGCTCAGCAGTATCCCTGTCTCCCCCATCTGGATGAGCAGCGCCGTACCGCCGTAGCTGAAAAACGGCAGCGAAATGCCGGTGCAGGGAACGAGATTCGTACATACAGCAACATTCAGCACGATTTGCAGCGCGAGCATCGTTGTGATGCCGCAGCCGGTAAGGAAGCTGAAGCGGTCCGTGCTCTGCAGGGAGATCCAGTACCCGCGCACGATGAGCATGGCGAAAAGAAGAAGGATCGCCGAGGCGCCGATGAACCCCAGCTCCTCGCACACGACGGAGAAAATAAAGTCGTTGTGTTCCTCGGGAAGATAGAGGTATTTCTGGCGGCTCATGCCGAGACCGAGACCGGACAGCCCGCCCGAGCCGATCGCATAGAGCGACTGGACGATCTGCCAGCCGTCGCCGGTGAGATCGGAGAAGGGGTCGCGGAAGGACGCCACGCGCGCCGCGACATACGGCACGAACAGCACCGCCGCGACCGCGCCGACGAGCAGCACACCGGCCGCGCCGATGAACCAGTGCAGCCGTACCCCGCCGAGAAAGAGCATGGAAGCTCCGATGGCAAGGATGATGATCGTTGCGGAAAAGTGCGGCTCAAGCACGAGCAGCGCCGAAACGACCGCCAGTATCGCCGCGAACGGCGCGATGCCGTACCGGAAGGTGCGCATCCGGTCTTTATATTTGCATATCAGCGCCGAAAAGTAAAGAATAATTGCGATTTTTGTAATTTCTGACGGCTGGAACGTCGTGAAGCCGAGACTTATCCATCGTCTTGCGCCGTTTACGACCGTGCCGATGACCAGCACTGCCGCAAGACTCGCAACGGAAACGAGCAGCAGCGGCAGCGCGCAGGCGCGATAAACGCGCATCGGAATGCGCGAGGCGATGAGCATTACGCACACGCCCGCCGCGGCGAAGATGGCCTGCCGGGAGAAAAAATACACCGGGTTGTGTCCGGTCTCGCCCTGCAGATCGTAATACGCGCTCGCAAAGCTCGCCGAGAGCACCATCACCACGCCGACGCCGAGCAGCGTGAGCGTGATAAGAAGGAAAGGCAGATCCGCCCTGCGGTCTGCCTTACCCGTTTTGACCGGCGCGGCGCCGGTCGAAGTATGGTCCATGAGAGCCTCCGGTATTACCCTCTCAAAAGCTCAGAAGGAATAGCGTCCCGTTACGCCGAGAAGCGATACGACCGCCATCACGAGCGTGATGCCCGCAAACAGGACGAAGATCTCTTTTTCTTTCCATTTCCGGCCCGTCCAGCCGCCCATCTCCAGATGGTGGTGGAAGGGGGCCATTTTGAATACGCGCTTGCCGTGGGAGAGCTTGAAATACGCCACCTGGATGATGTCCGAAAGCGTTTCAATGATCGGCATGATGCAAAGCGGGATGAGCAGCAGCGGCACATCCAGCGCGAACGCCAGACCCGAGATGCACCCGCCGAGGAAGAGCGAGCCGGTGTCGCCCATGAATACGCGCGCGGGGTTAAAGTTGTAGATGAGGAAGCCGAGCAGCGCGCCGACCATGCCGCTGGCGAAAATGCCCTGCGGCATATACTCTTTGCCCCAGCAGAACACGATGGCCGTGAAGCAGAGGAACACGGGCACGCAGGTGCCCGCCGCGAGGCCGTCCACGCCGTCGGTGATGTTCACAGCGTTCACCGTGCCGACGATGACAAACGCCGCAAAAATGAAGTACAGCGGCTCTGAGACCGGGACATAGGTGTTCCAGAACGGGATATAGAGATTCGGGCTCAGATAGCCGGTGAAGCGGAGCAGCAGCAAAAAGCACGTGGCGGCAAGGAGCTGCAGAAGGAACTTCATCTTTGCGCTCAGGCCGAGATTCTGTTTGTGGCGCAGCTTTTCATAGTCGTCCAGAAAGCCGATCGCGCCGAACACGAGACCGAACACGAGAATGAAAATGTGTCCCCACTCGCCGTTCGCCATGCAGGAGAAGCCGACCGTGAGACAAACGACCGTAACGGCGATGATGAACATCAGCCCGCCCATCGTGGGCGTGCCGGTCTTGCTCATGTGCCACGTGGGGCCGTCCTCCCGGATTGCCTGCCCGGCTTTGATTTTCCGCAGATACGGTACCAAAACCGCGCCTACGGCGCTCGATATACAAAATCCGACGACAAGCGCCAAAATCAGCTTCCAAGTCATTCTTTTTCCCGTGCCTTTCCTCTTTTGCTTTGTCAGGTGCGCTTCGCGCGTTCGGCAAGATAGTCCGCGACGATCTCGCGCTCGTCCATGTGGATCTTCTCATGGCCGATGATCTGATAATCCTCGTGGCCTTTGCCGCAGAGCAGGATGACGTCGCCCGGCTCATGATGGTCGATCGCCCAGCGGATGGCCTCCGGGCGGTCGCAGATGACCTTGTAGGGCGCTTTGCCCGCGCGCACGCCGGGCAGGATCTCCTCGATGATGCTCATGGGATCCTCCGTGCGCGGGTTGTCGCTCGTAACAATGACGAAATCGGCAATGTCCGCAGAGAGCTTTCCCATGATCGGGCGTTTTTTCCGGTCGCGGTCGCCGCCGGCGCCGAAGAGCATCACGAGACGCTTCGGCGCAATGCCGCGCAGCGTCGTGAGAACGTTTTCAATAGCGTCCGGCGTGACGGCATAGTCGATGAAAATGCTGTAATCGCCGTCCGTCGGCACCGGCTCCACGCGCCCCTTTGCGCCGTGGGCCGTTTCGAGCGCCGCGGCGGCGTCCGCAAGGGATACGCCGAGCAGCCGCGCGCACGAGATCGCCGCGAGCGCGTTATACACGGAAAACTGTCCCGGCAGGTTCGTCTTTACACGGACGAGCTCACCCTCTTCCAGCGCACAGAAGCGCACGCCGCTCGGCGCGAGACGGATATCGCGCGCCGTGAGCGAAGCGCTGTCGCTCTTCGCCGAGAAGGTATACACCGGCTGCGGCGCGTCCTTCATAACCGTTTCGGTCCACGGATCGTCCGCGTTCGCCGCCGTTTTTTCGCACATGGGGAAGAGCATTGCCTTAGCCTTCGCATATTCCTCCATCGTGTTGTGGAAGTCGAGATGATCCTGCGTCAGATTCGTGAAGAGGCCGACGGCAAAATGCACGCCCGCCACGCGGCGCAGCACCAGCGAGTGAGAGGAAACCTCCATCACGCAGTGGGTGCACCCGGCATCCGCCATCTGACGGAAGAGTGCCTGCAGGTCGCAGGATTCCGGTGTGGTGTGCTCGGCGTGGAATTCCTCGTCGCCGATCATGTTCGAGATGCTGCCGATGAGCCCGACCTTCGCGCCGAGGGTCTTTTCCAGGATCTGCTTTATGAGGATGGTGGTCGTCGTTTTGCCGTTCGTGCCGGTGATGCCGATGACCTTCATTTCGCGGCTGGGGTCGCCGTAGAAGTTCCGAGCGACGAGCAGATGCCCGCATATTTATATAAGACGGCGGCGCAGCCCTTTTCCACCGCCATGGGGATATATTTATGTCCGTCCGACTCGTACCCGCGCACGGCGACGAACAGGTCGCCGCTCTTCACGCGGCGGGAATCGTAGCAGACGCCCGTGATCTCCGTATCGCCGGAGGCAGCTGCGGAGAGAACGTTTATTTCCTTGAGAATTTCCGATAGTTTCATGGTACTTCCTCATTGTCCCGGCCGGCCTTTCAATACCGGCCGTATGTATCGTTATCGTCGTTGACGATGCTGACCTCAATTACGCTGCCCGTGGGGACGCTCTCCCCCGCGCCGGTGCTCTGGAACACAACGCGCACCGTATCGCTGTCGGCAAGGATCGTGCTGTCTGAGCGGAGGAACAGCCCTCGTGAAAAGAGCGCTTCCCGCGCCTCGGTATAGGTGAGCCCCGTGAGCTCCGGCACGGTCTCCTCTTCTGCCTCCGGTATTTCACCGGTATAGATGAGCACCGTTGTGCCGCTCGCAACGACCGTTCCCTTCCCCGGCAGCTGGCCGGTGACAATGTCGCCGGTCCCTTCGATCCGGGCGGCGAGCCCGGCCTCGCGGAGCAGCTTTACCGCTTCCTCTGGCGTTTTGCCGGTGAGCGGCGGCACGGCGCGGTCGATGTATTTTCCCTCCGCTTCGCTGTATTGCGGCTGTACGCCGAGATACGGCAGCACTTCGCCGAGGATGCGCCCGACGACGGGCGCGGCCATCTGCCCGCCGGAGATATAGATACCGCTCTCGTTTGAGGGCGTATCCATCAAAACGAGGCACACGACCTGCGGATCGTCCGCGGGCGCGTAGCCGATGAAGGAGACGATGTATTCCTTCTTCCCGCCGGCAGCGTCCTGCGCCACCTTTTCGGAGGTGCCGGTCTTGCCGGCGATGTGATACCCGGCAACATAGGCGTTTTTGCCGGTGCCCTGCTTCGTATCGCACACGACCTGCTCCAGAACAGCGTTCACCTGCGCGCTCGTCTTCTCGGAAATGACCTGCCGGAGCACCTCCGGCTCGGTTTTCGATATAAGCGCGCCGGTGCCGTCCGTGACGGAATCGACGATGTACGGCTTCATAAGATACCCGCCGTTGCAGCAGGCGCTCACAGCGGTGATGAGCTGGAGCGGCGTGATGTTGAACGTCTGGCCGAACGACGCCGCGGCAAGCTGCGAAAAGTTTTCGCTGTTGCAGAAGACGCTGCGCGGCCACCAGATGCTGCCGCTCTCGCCCGGAAGCGAAATGCCGGTCTTCCCCGTGAGAGAAGCGTCCGGATTTTCGCTCGCGCGGAAAAAGCCGAAGCTCTCGCAGTAGCGGTAGAACGTCTCCTCGCCGATGCGGAGCCCCAGCGTGGCAAATGCTACGTTGCACGAATGCTGCGCCGCCTGCGTAAGCGTCTGGGGACCGTGACCGATCGTTTTCCAGCACTTGAGCGGCTTGCCGCGTCCCTGCACCGTCATGCTGCCGCCGCAGTAAAAGCTGTCGGACGGCGTGGCAGCGCCCTCTTCGAGCGCGATGGCAAGCGTGATGATCTTAAATGTGGAGCCCGGCTCGTAGGTATCGGAAATTGCCTTGTTGCGCCACTGGGCAAGCTGCGCGTCTTTCAACATCTGCGCCGCGGTGTCCGGATCGGCGGTCGAATCGATCTCCGATTGGATGTCGGCGGAGACGCGCTGGTAGTTGTTGAGATCAAAGTTTCCGAGCGACGCCATTGCCAAAATTGCGCCCGTATTCGGGTCCATGATGATGCCGGCGGCGCCGTTTTGTATATCAAAGTCCTGCACCGCCTGGGAAAGCTGCTTCTCCAGATAGTACTGGACGGTGGTATCGATTGTCAAGTGGAGATTGAGTCCGTCCTGCGCATCGACGTAATCCTCATAGCTTGTGAGGATCATATCCGTTCCGGCGCTGTTCTTCAGCCGGAGGATGCTTCCGGCGGTTCCGGTCAGGCGCTCGTTCTGCGTAAACTCCAGTCCCGAAAGGCCGGTATTGTCCGCGCCGACGAAGCCGATGACATGCGAGGCGAGCGAAGCATACGGGTAATAGCGCTTGGTATCCGGCTCGAGCTTCACGCCCTGCAGGTCGTACTCGTTTTTAAAGGCGCGCACCGCGTCCGCCTCGGCTTCCTCGATCTGGCGCTTGACGGTTTTGTACCAGCTGCGCCGGTCGGCGGTCATCGCGAGGATCTTTTCGCGGTCTACGCCGAGGATCTCGGAAAGACCTGACGCAATGCGCTCGGCGTCCTCGCCGTTCATAGATATCTCCGCGGGGCTCACGTACACGGTATACGTTGTCGCGCTCATTGCAAGCACGCGCCCCTCGCGGTCGTAGATCGTCCCGCGCGAGGCGGGGATCGCCGTGCGGCGGAGCTGCTGCTGCAAGGCGGCGCTCTCCAGCTCGTCGTGGCGCAGGATCTGCAGCCGGAAAAGCTGGAGCATCAATACGGCAAACGCTGCAATGCCGCACGCGGCAAGAAGGAACAGCGCGCGGCGGAGCATGGTTCGGTTGGGTCGGCTGTTGGGCGGCATGGCGTTTCCTCCGGATCGGCAAATGCATTATTCTGATGCATTATACCGCGCCGGGATCAAAAACATGCCATAACCGTGTCGAGAAGGTTCTCCCAGAAATACCGCAGGCCCTGTCCGCGGCGCGCGTGGAGCACCGTGGCCCGGTCGGAAAGCTCGGATGCGCCGGTATTGCGCTGATCGAGCCGGGGCAGTTCCATGCCGAGCGTTCCCACAGCGTAGCTCTCCACGGCGGCGAGACTCTCGGCTTTTTCGGTCTCCACAAGGAGCGTGCGCTCCTCCGCTTTGAGCTCCGAGATACGCTCCGAAACGGCGACGAGCTCGTCGTTCATTGCCGTGAGCTCCGCCTGTCCGGTCAGCGAGCCGACAAGAAGCAGCATGGCCGCGACCGCGGCGGCGCCAAAGGCAAGCGCGCTGCGCCACGTCTTTTTCCGCGCCGGTTTCTTGTCTGTCTCGTCCGTTTCTTTCTCCATGCGTCCGTCCCAGTACCGCCCGGCAAACCGGTCGGCGATCAGGGGAAGCTCTCTGGTATCCTCATCCAGAACGTGGAAAGCGCGCGTTGCTTCCGCGCTCTCTGCGCAGGGGGTGAATACCGCGGTTTTCTGTTCGGTCGTTTTTGCGTTCACGGGTATCTCCCCTTTTATATTCTCTCGGCGACACGCAGTCTTGCGCTGCGCGCGCGCGGGTTGTCGTTCAGTTCCTCTTCCGAAGCCGTGATGGGCTTCGTTACGGTCTTCATCGTCTGCACAAAGCCGCACACGCACACCGGGAAATCGCGCGGGCAGGTGCAGCCGTCCTCGCGCTCGCGGATGGCGGTCTTGACGATCCGGTCCTCCAGTGAGTGGAAGCTGATCACGCAGAGTCTTCCGCCGGGTGCCAGCCGGTCCATGGCGGTAAGGAGCATTTCCCGCTCCGCCTCCAGCTCGTCGTTCACGGCGATACGGATCGCCTGAAAGCTGCGCTTGGCGGGGTGCTGCTTTTCGCGCAGCGCCGCGCCGGGCATGGAGCTTTTGATGATATCGACAAGTTCCAGCGTCGTTTCCACGGGCTTCTTCTCCCGCGCGCGGACAATGTTTCCCGCAATGCGGTTGGCGTAGCGCTCCTCGCCGTAGTCGCGCAGGATGCGCACGAGCTCCCGCTCCGGCCATGTGTTCACGACCGTCCACGCCGTCACCGGTGCGCTCTGATCCATGCGCATGTCGAGCGGCGCGTCCGCCATATAGGAAAAGCCGCGTTCGGCTTCGTCGAGCTGCGGCGAGGATACGCCGAGATCGAAGATCATTCCGTTCACCCGGTCTATGCCGAGATCGTCGAGGATCTTTCCGAGCGAGCGGAAATTTCCGTGGACGAACGTGATGCGCTCCGCCCACGGCGCGAGGCGCGCCTTTGACCGCTCGATGGCGGTCTCATCCTGATCGATGGCGATGAGCCGTCCGGTCGTGAGTCGCTTGGCGATCTCCATGGAGTGTCCGCCGAGACCGAGCGTCCCGTCCACATAGATCCCGTCCGGCTTTATATTCAGATTTTCAATGCATTCGTGCAGAAGCACGCTTTTGTGTTCCGGCATATCAAAACTCCAGCTCTTCCATGACGGCGGCAATGTTCTCCGGCGTCATTTCCGCATCGTGGATCTCGTTCCAGCGCGCGCTGTCCCAGAGCTCCGCATGGTTGTTGCAGCCGACGATGGTCACGTCCTTCGTGAGGCCGGCATAGTCCCGCAGATTCTGCGGCAGGAGAATGCGGCCCTGCGCGTCCGCCTCGCAGCGCGCGGCGAAGGCAAAGAGCGGGCGCATCCTGCGCTGCTTTACGAACGGCATCGCGTCCACCTTATCGGAAAAGCGCTGCCAGCTCTCGGCGCTGTACGCCGAAAGGCAGCGGTCCATCGAGAGCGTCACATAGAAAATGCCGCCGAGCTCGTCCCGCAGGCGCGAGGGCACCGCAAGACGCCCCTTGGCATCGAGCGTGTGCATATATTCGCCGGTCATACGCGACGCCTCCCTTCTCTGTTCGCACGTGGACAATCGTGACACTTTGCCCCACTTTGCCCCACTATGCTGTTTTATTATAAAAGGCAGGGGGCAAAAATGCAAGAGCAAAATTCCGTTGGAACAGTGCATCTTCCGTGGCGAACGGCCCATATGTTGTATAAAAGACGCAAAAAGAGCCGCCGGAGCGCAGTATATGGTGCGCTTCGGCGGCTTCCGTCTCGTTATTGACAAATGGTTACGATTGGGCAGGCAAAATTCGCTTTTCAGGAGAATTTCGTCCGTTCAGGCGGAGGACTCAGCCGTTGATAAACTCGCTGTCCTCCACATCCTGCAGCGTGACATCCGCGGTGCCTTCCGGCTGCTCGGGCGCAGCGGCGGCGCGGAACTGCGCGCGCGCCACGCGAACTTTTTCGAGCGACGCGGCGACGGCTTCCTCCGTCTGGCGGAGGGCGTCGTCCAGATAACTGTTCGCCGCGCGCAGCAGCTCGCGGGACTTTGTTTCCGCCGTTTGGACGATCTCGTCGGAGCGGCGCTTGGCTTCCTGATAGACGCTCTGCTCGTCGATCATCTGCGTGGCCTTATCCTCGGCGCCGCGGCGGATGTTGTCCGCCTCCTGCTTGGCGTTGGCGACGAATTCGTCGCGCGCGTTGACGAGACGGCGCGCCTCGCTCAGCTCCATCGGGAGCGTCGCCTTAAGATCGTCGAGAAGATTGAGAGCCTTGTCGCGCTCAACGATGCACTTGTCGTTGCCCAGAGGGACGCCCCATGCCTCTGCGATCATATTATAGAGCATATCGATGATATCCAGCGCGTGGTTTTCCATATATTTATTTCCTCCCGTTGAGTTTTATCATCAGATCGTCGAGGATCTCTGCGGGGACAAAGCGGGAAATATCGCCGCCGTAGCTTGCGATCTCGCGCACGGTGGTCGAGGAGAGATACATGTATCTTTCGTCCGACGCCAGAAACACCGTCTCCACGCGGGAGTTGAGCTTCTTGTTTGTGAGCGCCATCATAAATTCGTATTCAAAGTCGGACAGCGCGCGCAGTCCGCGCACGACGACGGGGTTTTCGTATCGTTCGGCGTAGTCCACGAGCAGACCTTCCCACATATCGACCTCGACATTGGGAATGGACGCCGTGACGCGCCGCACCTGCTCGCAGCGCTCTTCGAGCGTAATGGCGCAGTGTTTTCCGGGGTTTGCCACCACGCAGACCACAACGCGCTCGAACATTTTGGACGCGCGGCGGATCACATCAAGGTGGCCGAGCGTGATTGGATCAAAGCTGCCGGGGCAAATGGCTGTCTGCATCAGTTGTTTCCTCTGGTTATGACCGTGAGTTTGATTTTCCCGTAACGGTACGTCTTCGTCGTACCGTATTCCGGCGGAAGGACCGGCAGCGCCGTTTCCGGCCGGGTCTCGACCACCATTATACCACCGCGCGAGAGGATGTCAAACTCTTTCACCGTCTCGATCGCTTTCGCTTCCAGCCCGGAGCCGTAGGGCGGATCGAGGAAAATGAGATCGAATTTCTCGCCGGATTTCAGAATGCCGAGCGCGTCGCACTGCAGCACGCGCGCCGCGAGACCGCAGCGGCGGAGATTTTCCTGCACGAGGCGGACGGAGTCCCTGGCGCTGTCCACAAAAAGACACTCCGCCGCGCCGCGGGAGAGCGCTTCGATGCCGAGCTGGCCCGTTCCGGCGAACAGATCGAGGACTTTGCGCCCCTCCACATCAAACTGGATGATATTGAACATGGCCTCCTTCACCTGATCGGCCGTGGGGCGGACATCCCGCCCCACCGGCTCGAGCAGACGGCGGCCGCGGCATGTGCCGGTGATCACTCGCATGGTGTTTCCTCCTCGGTTTTGTGAAAATAGTCGTATACGGCCTGCGCCGTGTTTTTCGGCACAGCCCGGGCAAGCTCCTCCGCGCCCGCTGCGCGGATCGCGCGCACCGAGCCGAAGGTCTTCAAAAGATCGTTTCTCCGTTTTTCCCCGACGCCGGGGATCTTATCGAGTGTGGAGCCGCGCACGCTGTCGCGCAGCGAGCGGTGATACTCGATGGCGAAGCGGTGCGTTTCCTCCTGAATGCGGCCTACAAGCGCGAACGCGGCGGGATTTGCCTGTATGCCGATTTCGTGTCCCTCCGGCGTTATGAGCGCGCGCGTACGGTGCCTGTCGTCCTTCACCATGCCGAACACCGGCAGGCTGAGTCCCAGCGCTTCGAGCGCCGTGCAGGCCGCCGAAGCGTGCTCCGCGCCGCCGTCGATGAACAAAACGTCCGGCCTTGCGGAGAACTTTCCGTCCTCATCCAGATAATGCGTGAACCGCCGCGTGATGACTTCGCGCATAGAGCCGTAGTCGTCCGGCGTTTCGGTGCTGCGGATGCGGAATTTCCGGTAATCGCGCTTGAGGGGCTTGCCGTCCACATGCACCGTCATGGAAGCGACAATGCCCGTGCTGCCGGTGTTGGAGATATCATAGGCCTCGATCCGGTGCGGAAATTCCGTGAGCTGAAGCGCTTCCTGAAGCCAGGAGAGCGTTTTGCTCCGGCGCTGCTCGGCGGTCGTGGAGCGCAATATCTCCTCGCGGGCGTTCACTGCCGCCTTTTCCGCAAAGCGGGCGCGGTCGCCGCGCTGCGGCACCTCGAGATACACGCGCCGCCCGGCCATATCCGAAAGCCAGCGCTCAATGTCCTCTTTATCCTCCGGCTCAAACGGCAGAAGGATCGTTTTCGGCCAGCTTGAGCGGTTAACATAATATTGACGCAGCAGGGCAGACAGAGCCTCCCCGTCCGTTTCCGTCGGATCGTCAATGAGTGATACATCCTTGCCGGAGAGGTCACCGTTCGTATAGTGCAGCACGGAAAAGCAGCTTTTCGCGCCGCGCACGAATCCGACGGCGTCCGTATCGGCGCGGGCAGCGGCAATGACGCGCTGGCGGTTTTCCAGCGTTGATACGGCGCGCATCCGGTCGCGCAGGCGCCCGGCCTCTTCAAACCGGAGGTCTTCAGCCGCGGCATTCATCTCGGTCTCGATGCGCCGGACGAGTTCCGCGCTGCGCCCTTCAAGGATATCCACGGCCTCGCCGATCGCGCGGCGGTACTCTTCCCCGCCCGGCTCGCCGCGGCACCAGCCGCGGCACGCACCCATCTGGTACTGCAGGCAGGGCCGGTCCTTGCCGATGTCGCGCGGGAACACACGGCGGCAGGTCGGCAGACCCAGCGTTTTGCAAAGCGTATCGATGATGCTCATCGTCTGTCCCCGGCCGCCGTAGGGGCCAAAGTATTTTGCCCCGTCCGGGTTCGCGCGGTTTGAGAGCGTAAAGCGCGGGTACGGCTCCCGCCGGTCAAGACGCAGGAACGGATAGCCCTTATCGTCCTTGAGGAGGATGTTGTAATGCGGCTTGTGGCGCTTGATGAGCGAGTTTTCCAGCACGAGCGCTTCAAATTCCGTCTCGGCAATGATGACGTTGAAGTCGTTCACGTGCGAGACCATCGCCGCGACCTTCGGCAGATGGTCGCCGCGGAAATAGCTCGTCACGCGGTTTTTGAGCGCCTTAGCCTTGCCGACGTAGATCACCTCGCCGGAAGCGTCCAGCATAATATAGACGCCCGGCAGAAGCGGCAGGCGGTTGGCTTTCTCGCGCAGCTCCTCGATCTTGGTCACGGTATCCTCCGAAAAGTCCCAGAATGCAAAAGCAAGGGCGTGTTTATAACACGCCCTTGTCCGTTTGTTTGCTTCCGCAGATCACTCCGCGAAGTCCGAGGCGATCAGCGCGGTGAGCGCTTCCACGGCCTCTTCCTCGTCCGAGCCGTCCGCAATGATGGTGATGGAGGTACCCTTCACGATACCCAGAGAAAGAACGCCGAGAAGAGACTTGGCGTTGACACGGCGCTCGTCCTTTTCGACCCAGATGCTGCACTTGTACTCATTGGCCTTCTGGATGAAAAACGTTGCAGGTCTGGCGTGCAGGCCCACCTGATTGCTGATGACTACTTCTTTGCTGACCATAATCGCCGCTCCCTATCATCATAAAATTAAATAAAACTGCTATGGATCGCTTTGCGCGGATATGCTTTTATACGGCTATATTCTAACAAAGCGCGCGGGGAACGTCAACCTTTTTCCCGGTGTTTTGGAAAAATGCACAGCAAAAATCCCGGCTTCGACGCGCTGTTATTTCAATTCCACAACGGTCACGCCGGTCTCGCCCTCGCCGTAGCGGCCGAGACGGAACGATTTCACCTGCTTATTGCGGCGGAGCGACTGCTGCACGGCGGCGCGCAGCGCCCCTGTGCCCTTGCCGTGGATGATCGTCACGGTCTCCAGACGCGACTGCACCGCGGAATCGATGTACCGCTCCACGACCGGGATGGCCTCGATGGTCTCCATGCCGCGGATATCGAGTTCGGACGAAACGGCGCTCTGCCGGAGCGCTGTGCCGCGGCTCTCGGTGCGCACGGTCACGGCGGGCTTTTCGTTTTCCAGAAGCAGCACCTCGTCCTCGCGCGCTGTGACGCGCAGGATACCTGCCTGTAAAGTGAGCGTCCGGTCGGACGATATGGCGAGCACCGTCGCCTTCACGCCCATGGAGCGGATCTGCACCACGTCGCCCACCTGCACGGCGCGCGCGGATTTTTTCTCCTCGGGCGCCGGCTCGTCCTTTCGCAGGGAGTCCTGCGTCTCGTTGAGCTTCCGGCGCATCTCGGCGCGCGCGGCGTTGATGCGCTGGTGGTCGTTTTCCTCGTTCTGCGCCGAGCGCATCGCGTCCAGCTCGCGGAACGTGCTCTCGGCCACGGCGCGGGCGTCGGCGAGGATGCGTTCGGCCTCGCGCCGCGCCTTCTGCTCGGATTTTTCCAGCCGGATCTCAAGCTCCGCGCGCAGCTGCGCGGCTTTTTTCCGCTCCTCCTCCGCCTGTCGGAGCTGCCGGGCGGACTCGGTGCGCTCGCGGTCGAGGATCTGGCGGGTCTGTTCGAGCTTTTCGATCGTTTCTTCGAGCTTTGCACTCGTCATGCCGACGCGCCCTTTGGCGTCCTCGATGATCTCCTCCGGCAGTCCGAGACGCCGGGAGATGGCAAAGGCGTTGGATTTGCCCGGAATGCCGAGAAGCAGCCGGTACGTCGGGCGCAGGGTGTCCACGTCGAATTCGCACGAGGCGTTCATAACGCCGGGCGTGTTCGTGGCGTACACCTTGAGCTCGGCATAATGCGTCGTTGCGGCGATGACGCAGCCGCGTGCGCGGGCGCTCTCCAAAATCGACACGGCAAGCGCCGCGCCCTCGACGGGGTCTGTTCCCGCGCCGAGCTCGTCGAAGAGAAGAAGCGATCCGTCGCCGCACTCCTTGAGCACGTTCACGATGTTCACCATGTGCGCCGAGAAGGTGGAGAGCGACTGCTCGATGCTCTGCTCGTCGCCGATGTCCGCGAGGACCTTATCAAATATGGGAACGCAGCTGCCCTCCGCAGCGGGAATGTGCAGGCCGCACTGCGCCATAAGGCAGAGAAGCCCGATGGTCTTGAGCGTAACGGTCTTGCCGCCGGTGTTCGGGCCGGTGATGACGAGCGTATCGTAATCCTCGCCGAGCTCCACATCGATCGGTACGGCCTTGTCCTTATCGAGCAGCGGATGGCGCGCCCGGCGCAGCCGGACGCCGCGCTCGGAGAGCTCCGGCGCGCCGGCATTCAGCTTGAAGCTGAGCTTTGCCCGCGCGAAAATGCCGTCGAGCCGCACGAGCGCGGAGAAGTCGGCGTCGATATCCTCGCGGTGCGCGGCGCACTCGGCGGAAAGCTCCGCGAGAATGCGCTCGATCTCCGCTTTTTCCTTCGCTTTCAGCTCGCGGATCTCGTTGTTCGCCTTGACCGCCGCCATCGGCTCGACGAAGAGCGTGGCGCCGGAGGCCGAAACATCGTGCACGAGGCCCGGGACGCTGCCCTTGCATTCGGCCTTGACCGGAACAACGTAGCGATCCGAGCGCGTCGTGATGATCGGGTCCTGCAAAAACTTCGCCATGGACGGCGCGGAGATGATCTTCTGCAGGCTGTCGCGCACGCGAGCCGCCGCCGCGCGCATTTTGCGGCGGATGTCCGAAAGCTCACTGCTCGCGCTGTCGGCGATCTCATCCTCGCCGGGGATGGAGTTTACGATCTTGTCCTCCAGAAACCGGTTCGTCTGGAGCATTTTGAAAAGATGGTCGATGCACGTCTCCTTCTCGGCGCTCATGCCGTAGGAGCGCACGGCGCGCGCGCTTTGCAGCACGCCCGCGATCTCGAGAAGCTCGCGCGTATTGAGCACGCCGCCCATATCGGCACGGGCGAGCGAGCCGCGCACATCGCGCAGACCCGAAAGCGACGGGCTGCCCTTATAGACCATCATGTCCTTTGCATCGCTCGTCTCGGCGAGCAGCCGTTCGACCTCCGCGCGGTGGACGCTCGGCACGAGAGCGAGCGCCTCGGCCTTCGCCGGTTCGGACACCGCCTCCCCCGCGAGCATTTCCAGCACCGCCGGAAGTTCGAGAGTATTTCTTGATTTTTCCAGTAAGTCCATTTATCTCTCCGTTTGCATCATTCGTTTACATAATTTGTTTTACGTAATTTCATTAACATAAATCGTTTTGCATAATTCGATTTACATATTTCGGTTTACGCAATTTTATTAACGTAATATAGTTAACATAAATATATTATCGTTCACCGATTTTGCAGCGAGCGCCAGTAATCGAGCGTACCGAAGCCGCGGTCGAGCTGCGCGAGGGTGTATTCCTCGCAGGCCGTGCAGAAGCGCTCGTCCGACGACTTGTCCAGCGTAAAGGAAAAGATCTTCTTCTCCCCCGCCGAGCACACGTGACGCATGGCAGCGAGCGACGCGCCGCAGAGCAGCACCGACTTTCCCGGCGCGCCGGGCGCGCAGCCGGTGCAGTGGACGCCGCCGCCGTAGAGACTCAGGCGCGGCTTTTCGGGCGTGTGCGAGCCGCAGTCCGTGCAGCGGTCGAGCTGCGGAGCGAACCCCGCAAGACACATGAGCCGCAGCTCAAAGACCGCCTTGATATGTTTGGCCGGATAAAGCTGCCGCGAGAGCGCGAACAGCGCGTTCAGCCCCAGATGAAGCAGCGCCGTGCTGTGGCTGTCCTCGTCCGATACGGCCTCCAGAAGCTCCGCCATATAGCAGCCGAGCGCATAGTCGCCGAGATCGGCGCGCAGCGCCGCAAAGTCCTCCAGCACGCTCCCCTCGGTCAGCGTATACCGGCCGCGGTTTTCAAAAAATGTCAGCTCCGACCACGTGAGCACCTGCGACGCTGCCGAGCACTTTGAGCCCTTGCGCAGCGCGCCGCGCGCCTCCGCGGTGATTTTTCCCTCCTCCTCCGTGAGGATGGTGAGGATCTTGCTCGACTCCTTGTATTTCACCTCGCGCAGCACCAGTCCGTGCAGGGTTTTGTACATTATGTAAACCTCTTGTCTCACGACAGAGGCCGTGAGGGCGCTCTGTCGTTCGTCTTCTGTTCTTTCTTTTTGTTCTCTGCCGGAGCGATGCGGGTCAGCAGCCAGCAGAGCGGGTCGCCGGTGTCGCGGAACACGTCCCAGAAAATCTTCGTATCCATACGGGGAGTTTTCCCCCGCGCCGGGCGGTTATGACCGGGAATTTCCGGATATGGCGGCAATTTCAGGTATCGGTATAGCCAAAATTGCGCAGCAGCGAATTGGAATCGCGCCACTTTTCCTTTACCTTCACCCACGTCTGCAAAAACACCTTCGTGCCCATAAATTCTTCAATATCCTTGCGGGCGTCCTCGCCGATCTTTTTGAGCATCGCGCCGTGCTTGCCGATGATGATCCCCTTGTGGCTCGCCTTTTCGCAGTAGATCGTCGCTTCCAGATCGATGATGCCGTCGTCCCGCTCGGAAAAGCGCGTGATCTCCACCGCCGTGCCGTGCGGCACCTCGCGTTCGAGATTGAGCAGCAGCTTTTCGCGGATCAGCTCGGCGCAGACCTGCTTTTCCGGCTGGTCGGTCGTCACGCCCTCCGGGAAGAGCGCCGGGGACTCTACGGCGAACTTATCGAGCTCCTTGAGAAGCTCCTCCACGCCGTCGCCGGTCTTGGCGGAGATCGGGACGATGGCGTTAAAGGCATACGCTTCGCTGTAGAGCGCGATGACGGCAAGGAGCTTTTCCGGCTCAACGGTATCGAGCTTGTTGATGGCGAGCACCGCCGGGCAGTTTGCCGCCTTGATGCTTGCGATCAGCTCGCGCTCCTGCGGTCCGAGAGAGGCGACCGGCTCCACGACGAGCACGACGGCGTCTACATCCGCGACGCTCTGGCGCACGACATTCACCATATAGTCGCCGAGGCGGGTGCGCGGCTTATGGAAGCCGGGGGTATCAAGAAATACGAACTGGGTCTCCCCGCGCTGGCACACGGCGGTGATGCGGTTTCGCGTCGTCTGCGGTTTGTTGGATACGATGGCGATCTTTTCCCCGGCGAGAGCGTTCGTCAGGGTGGACTTGCCGACGTTGGGCCGTCCGCAGATGGTGATCATGGCAGTTTTAGAAATCATAGCCGAGCTCCTTCATAATGGCTTTTTCTCTTGCGCGCATTTTGGCTTTTTCCTCGCCCTCGTCGAGATGGTCGTAGCCGAGCAGATGCAGCACGGAGTGCACCGTGAGATACTGCGCCTCGTGCTTAAATCCGCCGCCGTACTCCTCGCCCTGCGCTTCGGCACGCTCGAGCGAGAGGACCATGTCGCCGAGATAGCGGCGGTTCGTGTCATAGTCCATTTCGTCGATCGGGAACGAGAGCACGTCCGTCGGCCGGTCCACGCCGCGCTGCTCGCGGTTGATGACGTGGATGCCCTCGTCGTTCGTGAGCGTAACGCCGATCTCGCACGGCTCGTCCACGCCCTCGGCGCGCAGCGCTGCGGCGGCGGCCTTTTTCACGAGCGCGGCCGTCTCCGGGTGGCCGAGACCGCGCTTTTCCCGGTAAATGTAAAATTTATGCTGCATCGTTATTTCCTCTTGTAGTTATTGTATCCGCTATTGTCCCGGCGCTGCGGCGCGGCGTTTTTCTTTTCCCGCTCCGCGGCGGCAGCGGCGGCCTTTTCGTGCTTTTCATAGGCGGCGATGATCTGCTGCACGAGTGCGTGACGCACAACGTCCGCGCCGGTGAAGCGGCAGATGGCGATATCGTCCACGCCGTCGAGCACCTTCATCGCTTCCTTGAGGCCGGACGCCTTGTCCGCCGGGAGGTCGATCTGCGTCACGTCGCCGGTGATGACCATTTTGCTGTTGAAGCCAAGGCGCGTGAGGAACATTTTCATCTGTTCGCGCGAGGTGTTCTGCGCCTCGTCGAGAATGATGAAGCTGCCGTCGAGCGTGCGGCCGCGCATGTACGCGAGCGGTGCTACCTCGATATTGCCCTTTTCAAGATAGGTATTATAGGTCTCCGGCCCGAGCATATCAAAGAGCGCGTCGTACAGCGGGCGCAGGTACGGGTCGACCTTGCTCTGCAGATCGC
>OLXV01000429.1_pt1 | contig 21866 bp, 22 predicted proteins | sample 1673481 | NCBI WGS metagenome assembly OLXV01 (sample SAMEA103958113, study PRJEB25191) | human gut metagenome
CTCTTCGCCAAAAGAACCTCTTCTGAAGAGTTTCTTACGTTCATACCGTAGTGCCATCATCATGAAAAATTGGAAAATCATCTATCGGTATGATAAAGAATACGATAGAATTATCCTTGTTGACTTATGGGATATGAGAAGAAATCCCAAGTACCTGATTAGACAGTTCAGAAGAAAACTATAAAAAAGCAGCCAACCTTCAATATCCCAATTGAAAGTTGGCTGTTTCTTTTTCTAACACCTTATTTAAGGACTTAGATGGTTTAATCTAAGCCATAAAACTTTAGTTTTAAGATGTTCTATCATTTCTTTTTCACCAAAACATAGATGATGACGGGGGCGCCGAACAGCGGGGTGACGGCATTCAGGGGGATGATGCCACCGTCCGACGGAAGGGTGCAGAAGAGATTGCAGAGAAGGGCTATGGCTGCACCCATCAACATCGTGACGGGCAACAGACGGTGATGATTCTCCGTGCCAATGATGAGGCGGGCGATATGCGGCGTTGCCAGACCGATGAAGGCGATGGGACCACAGAAGGCGGTAACCACAGCCGTAAGAAGACCGGTGATGATGAGCAGAACGATGCGCAGACGCCTGATGTGGAAACCCAGATTCTCGGCATACTGTTCGCCTAACAGCATGGCGTTCAGCGGTTTTACAAGAAGCAGAGACGCAGCCAGGGCAATGAGGGCCAACGGAATGAAGAACATCATCTGCTGGCTCGAAACATTGCCAAAGCTGCCCATGCCCCAAACCATATACGATTTCACGCCCTCTGCCGTGCTGAAGAAATTGAGCAATGAGATGGCGCTGCTGGCAAGATAGCCCACCATCAGTCCGATGATGAGCAGTACCGTATGGCTGCGCACAATGGCAGAAAAGAAGGTGATGATGCCCATCACCACCATAGCCCCTATGAAGGCAGCGATGAGGATAGCCAGGAAACCGCCGATGGCATAGTTGCCGGCATCGCCCAGAAAACCTACCCCTAAATCATCCAGGGCAATATTGCCGCCAAAGGCAAGCATCACGATGGCTACAGCCAGTCCGGCTCCGCTGCTGATACCGAATACGTCAGGACCCGCCAGAGGATTGCGGAAGGCTGTCTGCAGGAGCAAGCCGCTCGTGGCGAGAGCTGCGCCCGAAAGCAAAGCGGCAATCGCCGCCGGCAGTCGCGATTCCAACAGAATATAGCGGTAGGTTTCGTCAGTCTGAGAGCCCGAAATAATCGCCCCCACGTCCTGCCATGGGATGTTTACACTCCCCCATGCCAGGTTGGCGAAAAACAGTATGATAATGGCGATTGCCCCAAAAACGATGGTTTTCATTCACTAAAACTATTTCTTGTAAAATCTCTGATTAAAGCCCTATTTCTTATAAAATCTCAATTTGCCGAACCGCTCGCCATGAGCCAGGATGATGAACTCTCTGAGCAGCAGTTCGGGATGGAAACTCGTAAGCTCGAAATAAGGTACCGTAGAGGTATCTACCTGATAGATATTACCCCGGCTGAAGGCAGCAAGAGCCTTGTAGCCGTCATATTCCTGAAGCAGTTGAGCCTGCGACAGAGGGGCACCACCGAAATACTTGAATGCCCATACATCCACCTGCTTTCCCTTCGCCAAGATTTGCTCCGGACTCATCGCCAGACTTCCGCTATGTTCATCGTCCTCGAAGATATAACGGGCGTTGGCATCCTTCAGCAGAATACCGATAGTACTCTGACCTCCAGGTACATACCACACGTTGCCCGTTTTTCTTTCGGTCAGGATAGAGAGGCCCTTCGGATACCCGGCTGCCTCAGCTTTCAGCTTCAGATATTCCTTTTCTATCTTCGCAAAGAGCGAATCTGCCTTTGGTTCGCAAGATGCAGCAAGAGCGGTCTTCGGTGCATTCCCGTCTTTTTTAAAGAGCATGCCGTAGAATTTCATCCATTCCGCCCTGCCCAATGGCGAAGACTCCATATAGTCGGCAGCCTCGATGATGGGGATATGCAGTTTGTCGAGCTTGCCATATCCACCGCTGTTCTCGAAAGGCGAAAGGAGGATGGCTTCGGGTTTCAGGGCGATGATGCGCTCGATATCGGGTGCCATGCTCGAACCGCAATCCACGATGGAATTTCGGGCAGCAGCATTCTCTGCAGAAACATTTCCGGAAGAAACATTTCCAGCAGAAGCTTTTCCGGCAGCAGCATTTCCGGCAGCAGCAGCCCTCTTCTTTACATCCGGAATATTGATGTAATCGAGGTCGCAGACACCACGGATGGCCTGCTGGCAGCCCATTTCGTACATCAGTTGGCAATGGGGAGCGATGAAAACGGCACTCCTCTCCACCGGTGTGCGCACGGTATCGGTAGTGCATCTCGCCCCCGTGCTGCGCCTTCTGGCAAGCATCGCCACCGTCTTATCCCCCTCCTCTCCCTTCGGAATCAGGATGTAGCGATGCAGCATCGTTCCCGCCTTCCAAGGGTTAGCAATGATAGCCTCAGCATACTGATAATCAATGCCTTCTGCAGCATCGGAACTCTCTTCTCCATCGCCATGTTTCACGATGGTGAGTAACTTGGCGTACTTCATCTCCAGGGTATCGCCAGCCTCCGCATCAGCAGCAGCCGTCTTTCCTCCCTGGCATGCCGCCATCAGCAGGGCCGCCGTAGCCCCACACAAAAGAATATACAGTTTCTTCATAATCTTACAAAATATGTGTGCAAAGATACGAAGAAATCTCCATTTTCCGTTTGTTTTCTCGAATATTCTTTGTACTTTTGCCCTCAAATTTAACTAACGCTACAATTTAATAAGTCAAAATGAAGAAGATTATCTGGGGCATAGCCCTTTTATTCAGTACATCGCTGGTCGCCGGTGCGCATACCTGCTGTCATAATTCAGCACAGAAATGCGGCTGCAAGAGAGGTTATTACACACAGTATTACGGCGATAAGCCAGAACTCATAAAAGAGGCTATTGCTTGGGCAGAGAGCGGTATCTGGCGCAATGGTTTCGACAAGGCGAAGCCACATTCCAGCGTAAACCTCGCAGATTTCTATCTGCAGTATCAGAAGAATCCGCAGCAATGGCAGGCGCTCTTCGACTATCTGGCAAAGACCGATTTGCTGAGCATTCCGAAGGGAAAGCACAAGATTCCGGGTTCCGACCTCGTGGTAAGTGTAGAGGACAGCAAGAACGAGCCCCTGGAAAAGCGCCGCAGCGAGAGTCATAACAAGCACATCGATTTTCAGTATGTAGTAAAGGGCACAGAGCGTTTTGGCGTGATCGACCACTACTCCAGCACCCCCAACAGCAAGTATCGTCCCGACGTAATCCATTATGATTACGACCGCCGGAAGGCCCGTTTCTTCGACAGTACCCCCGGCGAGTTCTTCATCTTCTTCCCGAGGGATTGGCACATCGCCAAGGTGGCAACAGATGGTGAAGACCAGACCATCCGCGTTATCGTGATCAAGGTAGATTATAAAGAATAAAGATAATTGAAAATAAAGAAATGCAGCCTCTCGATTATATAAAAGAGAGGCTGCATTTTTCTTATGGAACTCAAATGGGGCTTAAGCTATTTTATATCATGCTCTCAGCACGTCGCTCAGCAATTCTTTCGTTCGATCTATTAGCTTCATCAGGGCTGCTAAAACAATTACCATGAACATCTCTATAGACCATTCTTGCAGCTCCTCCGCCACCGGAGTTGGAATGGCTACCAACAAAAAGGATGAGGATGGCACCTGCTACAACGAGAATTACCTGGATGATGAGACGCAGCAACATCGCGCCCAGACAGATGACTGCCACGATGCAACCTATCAGATAAATAGCGATGAAAGCCGTAATCAGGATACCTTTACGTTTGCCTACCATCTCGCAATTTTCCCTGAGAGACAGGAAGAAACCGATAACCAGCGAGAGCAGCACTCCTATTATCCAAAATACGGTAAGCACCTCTTCCGTCAGTTCAGTAGTCTGGCTCAAGACAAGAATCAGGATAGATACCGGCAGGATGCCCAGCATGCCATAGAGCGTAGGTTTGATAGAGAAGCCCGACAGCCTTTTCTCTCCGAAAATCACATTCTCGTAGAGCTTGATGCTACCAATCTGCGTCATGACAACCAATACGCCCGGTATCACACGGAAGAGCGCACCGAAGAAACCATAATAATTCTGGTCGCACCACCAGAAAACATCCATTCCCATGAAATAGAGTCCCAGGAATTCCAAGAACGTGATGGCAAGAATCATAGCCGGAATGCCATATTCAGCAGGCTTTCGCATTTTAGAATAGGCAGGACCGAAGAGCGACAGCAGCCAGATGGCTATCAGCAAACCGATGATGATAAGATAAGGGGTATAGGTATAGAAGAATCTGCCCATTCCCTGATGCTTCATATTCTGGGTATAATATACTTTATCATTCTGCTGTAAACTCGTCGGGTCGTCTGCCTTACAATAAATAAAGTTAACATCAACCGCATACTTCTTTCCATCCTTCTTAAAGAGATAATACCAGTAATCCTTGCTGAATATCATGCCGTTGGTTACATGTTTCATTTCAAACACATTGATAGTATCCCCATTGTGCAGATAGAGCGTAGGCTCATCATCCGGTAGCAGATACTTACCCTCCTTGAGGCGGTATTCGAAACAAGGTGTAGAGTCGTTGACGAAATCATCAACCACGTAAACTTGAGCCTGAGTCATGGCAGCATAGCCCAAGAATGCGAACACGATGAGCATCATTCTCCGAAACAGAAAAGTAGTTTTTGTCTTTCTCATAAGTTTATGTTTATTAAATTTGTTATTTGTCAGTAAAGTAAAGAGAGCCCGGTTTTCATGGGAAGCGTCCGGACACATCCTATTTGTTGCCGACAAAGATAGCAAATTACTTCGAAATCGGAGTTTCAAAAGGTAAAAACAAAGTATCATAGCGTAAAAATCTGCCTTTTTTACGCTATGACACTAAAAAAACGCAGAGATACCCCCTGGCATCCCTGCGTTTTCTATATCATTTGCCCAATAAAGCACGAACTTCCTCAGGCGTTCTGTTCATCATCTTAGCCACCATCTCCAGGGGCATTCCATTCTCCAGCATGCCCTGCGCCATGCTTTTTATCTGAGTAGCTTGCTCATTTATCTGAGTTGCTTGCTCATTTATCTGAGTTGCTTGCTCATTTATCTGAGTTGCCTGCTCATTTACCTGATTAGCCTGCTCACTGATAATCTTATTAAGTTTCATCACCTGCGTATCGCGAGCTTCTATGGCAGAATAGTATTCATCCTCATCATTCATCTCCTGCCGGATATTAGCACTCATTGTGGCGAGTCCCAGACGGTGAACGATATACATCATATCCGAATCATCCTTATATTTATCACCCTCCAGACATAACATCTGCTGGTTCTTCTTATCCCTCTGCGACTGGTCGAACACGCTCAGCACCTTGTCGAGCCTGTTGTTTATCTTGCCATGTAAAAGAGGAATCTGCACCAGGATACTGTCATGCGTCAGACTGTTGATGAAAGGATCATCCATCCCGTTCTCCACCTCTTTCCCGTCATAGTCGAGCGCCTTGTGGTTCACGTATACCACAGCCTTGTCAATATCTCCCACTCTATGGCCCAGCAGATACACAGCCACCATCGGCACGGCATATCCCTTGCCCTCTCCCTCCTTTATCATATTCTCCTCAGCATTATACTGGGCAGCCAGATAACGTCGGAAACGGAGCGTCTCGGTATCGAGCCATGTCTTCTGAAGTTCGATAAGAATGAGCCTTACGCTTCCATCCTCTTCCCTCACCCTGGCAGCAAAGTCGATGCGAAACATCGAGATATTGTCGCGGGTGATGTTAGGATGCTCATGCCTTCTCATTTCCACGCTCACCACTTCTTTTTTCAGCAGGGCGGTTAGCACGGTTTTGGCGATGCGTTCGTCTTCCATCAGGAATTTGAACACTGAATCGTATATCGGATTAGCTACATAGTAAATCATATCTCTGTTCCTCCATAATTATATTTCCGCTACAAAGATACAAGTTTTCTGCGAAACGGCAAAGTTTTTGAGGATGAAAATATCAGAAATAGCTGAAATTAACCGGATTATAGATATAGACACCTAGGACCTTGCTATTTTACCCGATGAAGGCTTTCAAATCCACTCTCGGCATAGATATGTCCATCACTACCCTTATAATAGGTACGTTGTGCCAAAACAGAAAGGGCGATGATACCGGCTATGACCATCAGCACCTGAAGGATAATCTTCAGAAGCACGATGATAACTCCCCAGGCTGCTATCAAAAGTCCGACGAGATAAATAACGGAAAAGATGGTGACTATCAAGCCCTTGCCTGCACCCAGCGCCTCGGCATTCTTCTTGACAGAGATGGCGATACCCGAAACCAAAGTACCCAAGAAAAGAATGAACATGATGGCATCGCTTACCACCCCTTGCCATCCAAGCCATAACTGCACGATCATGGCATAGGCTATCAACACCGGTAAGCAGGCGGCAAGACTCACCATAGCAGGCTTAAGGCTAAGCTTCCCCTTCTCCTCTGCAGGAACATCGGAGAAGATCAAGGTCTCAAACATCTTAAATGTATAGAACTGCAAAGCCACTACTGCGCCAAATGGGATTACCCGGAATAAAGAGCCAAAGAACCCATAACGGTCGTTGTCGCACCACCAAAACATATCTCCACCAAGAACCTTGTAGCCTACCACTTCTATGATGGATATGAGAAGCATGCAAACCGGTATAACCTTCAGAGCCAAAGGAACAGCCGGCGAACTCTTGCGAGCCACGAAGAAAGTGGCCAGAATCATACCCATCAATATAAGTACCAGCACTGCAGGCGTATAGGTGGCATAGAAATGACCCAGGGCGGAGTGTTTCTTCACCGTGTCCTCGCTCAATGGATTGACCGTGCCCTCAGGATTGTCGGCGCTGAACTTCAGATCTCCCATATACGCCATATAGGATGCGCCATCCTTCTTGAATGCCACATAATATCCGTTGGCCTTTCCGCACGACTCGATTTCCATCCCCTTCGGGAATTTCACACTTTGGATAGGCTCGCTTATCTTCCAAAGCGAATCGGGCTTCGAGGCTACCATACACTCGATGGAATCTCCCCATAGAGGGTCCAGTTCAAACTTTTGAGCCGAGATAGACAGACAGCTCAATAACGCGATGAAGAAAAAAGCTAAACGATGTTTCATAATAGTTTGTGATAATTAAATGATAAATTAGGGAAATACTAGCAATAAGAATTGCCATACGTTTGCAAAGTTAGCCTTTTTTTCTGTACCAAGGGGAGTTTTCGGTAAAAAAATAGTTTCATTACGTAAAAACATGATGATTTTTACGCAATGAAACTTCTGGGAAGCCGAGAAAATGCAGTTTTTCTTGCCAAGATGTCCCTTACCCCCCATTTTCTATTCTATCACTACCACTACCTCGCTGCCCCTGACCATCGCCTTCTTCACCCGGTCGAAGAGCTGGAGGAAGCGTTCCTGACTCTTGAGTACGAAGCCGGGCGCATGGGCCTCACCGATGAGGATGCCACCATGGCGCAGACGGAACGGACCATTGCCCGGCTGCATCATGGGACAAGGAAGGGCATGAAGCTCTTCCAGACATCCGAACTCATGACTCTTGCGCTCCATGCGGCAAAGCTTGCAGGTTTCGGGGAGAGGCAGAGAGGAAGATGAAGAAGAATCATCCCTTATCGGTTCGAGGAAAAGCATCTGGCGGGCGAAGCATTTGCATTTAGCCACCATGATGCGATATTCACCCAGCTCCAGACAGCCACCCTCGCGCTCCATCGTATCACAAATGTACTGATGGCCTGCAACGATACCCTGACGATTAACTACTTCCTGACTAAGGCGACCAACAATGGCGCCATGATCTCTACGAAAACGATTTAAAAACAACTTTATCATAACACGCAACAACTTAAAAACAACAATAGAAAAACATTTGAAATTCACATTCACTTTCACATTTTCTGAACGTAAAACGACTGGTAATAATCAGACAAATCCTTGCAACCTTCCGGCAACTGATGGTACACCAGCTGAGGGAACATTTCCTTCAGTTTCATATAAAGACCGATGCCCGGCTTGTCCTGATCAGGCCACATGTGAAGATTCCTTCCCGCTAAAAGATTGCGACATCCTTCATTACAAAGCGTAGCACTCGGGATGGCTATTGCCTTGTAACCCATAGACATAGCGCTCCAGCAGTCGGTACATCCCTCGGTAATAACCAATGGTTCTTTTTCTGTCACCTGCGGCAAGATCTGCATCCCATATACCATCGGCTTGCTACCTGGTGCAAACTTAAACCGCGGTTTTTCTTGAGTCTTATCTCCCAGATATCTGCTCTGAACCGTCAGCAGATTGCCATGAACGTCATAATAGGGAATCAACAAGGAAGGCCCATCAAAAAACTTTCCACCAAAGCGATAGCCAGCAATGGAGAAATCTGTGCTCACCACTCTACACCAATAGATATATTCCGGGCGCAGCTTTCTCTGATAGAACAGGAAATCCTTGGCTTTATCTGTCAGTTTCTTACCCATGAGCATACGCATCAGATAATCTACGTCAGGCTTATGCTGAAACTCGCCTCTGAGATTGAGTCTGTCCGTATCACATTCAGATTTTCTATGCTCAGCAACAGCTTTATCCCGATGAAGCACATCCTTGCGGTTTCCCGCAGAATGATTACCGGCGCTGATTTTGAATCTTCTGCACAGCCATTGGCAAGCCTCCGAAAAAGAGAGATTCTCCCGTTTCATCACCAGGTCGATATTATCTCCACCCCACCCGCATGCAAAGCAATGACAAGTGTTGGTGGAAGTCCAGAAATGCAAACTCGGATTGGTATCATTATGACTGATACAAAGGGCATTATGATACCGCAAACCCATTCCCAATTCATCAGCAACCTCCAGGATGCTGATAGCTCTAAGTTTAGAGAGCGTATTTGAATCAATATATTCTGCCATCTTCTAATTGTCTTTTTTAATATTACCATCACCAATAGTGCCTTTCTGCTGCGTCTTTCTAAGCACCTTTCTATCCTCGCCCTTTGCTGGTTTTTCGAGCCATCCCCATCTGCGCCAGTTGCATACCATGTTGCGGGCAGGCGTCTTGAGCTCCTTCTGCTTCAGAAATTCCTCCAGGAACTGATAAGAGAATTCCTGCGGCAACTCGCTGAAATAGTCTACAGTATGATAAGGCTCTCCTTCGCCCTCGGCAGAAATCTGCTCGAAAGCCTTGCCCCACCGCTGCAACATATTCTGCAAGATGCGGTCGGCACAAGCCAGATAGGTCTGCCTAACCAGTTTCCGGATTTCCTTCTCGCTCTTCTTCCCTTCCACTTTGTAAAGCACTTGCATGAGGGCAGCGATGCGGAAGGCTGAAACCGAACTGCGCTTGTAGAAGACATCCATCGACTTAGACATGGTTTTCACCACCTGCTGGCGGCAGTCGTTACACCATTTTACAACCGTCTTGTAGAGCCAGCTCATATCTTCCTCTATCTCCTGATGGAATTTTCCATCTTCCTCATAGCACAACCCGAAGAGCTTATCCAATGTATTCTCCAGCTCATTACGCTGCATATCGGTCAGCGCCTGAAACTGTGGCGGATTGTCGCCCAGATGACTGATGAGCGGGCATAAGATGGTTCGGGTTACAGCACCGCCCTCAATGGCAGCTTTGTTCATATATCTGCTCACCGCACTCTGGGTGCCGCAGAAAACGAACGACAGCAAGGCATCTACCATGGCACTATAGCTGGATTCGCTCATGAAATCCTGACCATATACGCTGCCCAGATCGTAAGCCGTCTTGATAACCTGCGAGAGGTCGGCAAACTGGCGCTTGGCAGAATGCACGATGGCAGAAATCTCATCGGCAAATTCGAAGAGCGTCTTCGGAGCACCATAAAGTTTGACGGCAGCATCGCATCGCTTGATGAACATGGTGAGCGATACGGTTTCGGGCAGGATGGTGATGTCGGTCTTCGGTTCGGGTGGCAGCTTGCCATCCTTCTTTCCCTGGCGTCGCTTCAGGGCAGCATACTCCTGCTCCTTGGCTCTCATTTCGCTGTCGCGCTCGATGAAAGGTTTCATCAGGGTACGCATGATGTATCTGGCAAACGATTTTCCGCTCGACTGCTCTCCCTCTACGATGACCTGCAGCACGATGGCCGATTTTTCTCCCTGATTATCATACACATACTGTATTCTTACACGTGTAAGATAAACGCTGAGCATGGCAGCAGCCACCACCAGCGTAGGATACTTGAGGTCAGAAGGCGAAGTGATCATCCATTCTCTGATGCCCGACGGATAATCCTTATCGGCAATCAGGTGATGCATGGGCATCTCTTCATTCTCTTCAGCCTGTTCAGCCAGCTTTTTTCCTATCAACCCAGATGATACCTTGTTATTGATTCCGCCCTTGGTATCCTCAGGCTTTGCCACTGGATTAGTCCGAGACGCTTCCTGTGGAGGTATTTTCTTTCCTTTTTCCATAATCCCAATCATTGATTATTTCTGTATGCAAAAGTAAGGAAAAAAAGCCTCCCCGGCAATAGGTGTCCTGCCGGTTCGCCTCCTACTAAGCCTCATCGCCGGCAACTAAGCCTTCCGCTAAGCCTCCAGCTCATCTGAAGGCATAAAAAAAGCACTCTTTGCTTGCAAACGAAGCAAAAAGTGCTGATACTGTATTATTTCTAAAAAATCTTCTGTTCAGATATGTTCCTATTCATTTATATTATCACCCCCACTGACATAAGAAAGAACCAAACGGCGAACCACAGCATGAATGTCTTCATTAGGGAACTTCTTGCGATATTTCTCCGTAAGGTCTTCGCAGAAATACATCTTGCTATCAACCATAGAATTAGGAATATTTTGATGCATAAACACATCGTATGTTGCAACAGGCTTGCCATCCTTTGTGTCGACAGGCACAATATTCTCCTTATACCAACCTTGTCCAGATGCGGCAGAGAACAATCTATAATTGTCCTTATACTCCACTTTACCAGCGATGTTCAGTGTATATCCGTCAGCAGACTTATCGTCCTCAGGATTCACCGCATATAGCATAAATAAAGGAGAAAGCGACGAGTGTCTTTTTATGATAAACTGATATTTCTTGCTTCCTCCAAAAGGAGGGTTTGCCTTCAAATCCTGCTCTATATCCTCACGAATTTGTGGCGCATCCACCACAAACTCTACTTCGCCAGTATAATTGACGACAGTTTTCGATGACCATGGATTTATCTGAATAACTTCACCATTGTCATTGCTGTTGTCACACGCACAAAAAGCCAAGACTACCAACAGTAGTAAGACTGATTTTTTTACAAAATACTTCATATCCAAATTTGTTTATTAAACCTATTCTATTGTTAAACGTAGAATATGCCTAAAACTTGCTCTATTTTACGTTTTTAACATTCCATCTAAAACTTGCCAACACTCACAAGAAGCAATCATTTCCCCGCTTCCTACTGTCCCTTACGGTAGATGGCAACAAAACGGTTAGCGATATTGATGAGTTTCTGCCGGGCATTAGGATCACTTACATCATCAAAACTCCAGTTGGGAAATTCGCCACGCATCTTGGAGAAACGCTTGGAGATGACACTGGCATTGGTCAGATTGGAAGGCAAGCCCAGCTGCTCTGTAAGATACTTGCAGAAAGATGCGCCATTATCAAATTTGCCTTCAAAATCGTTGATATCAGAGAGCGCCACCATAATCAGGGCATAGTCTTTCTTCAAAGGAATAGCCTTCTCGTCTATCATCTTCTGCAAGGCTCGTTTTACTCTTTCTTCCTGGCTCAAGTCGCCCCATTCCTTCTCATTATCTTCTTCCGTTTTTTCCTGCCCGCCGTTTTCCTGATGCTCATCGTCTGTCACTTCCAATTCCAATGTCCTCTTCTGTTCAGGCTCGAATCCGTGAAGATAATCTTCATCATTGTTCTGGCGCATCAGTTCATTAATCTGAGATGAAACGAAGAAACCATCCTCGCCATAATAACCGATATTGGCTGCCAGCCGCTCAACCACCTCATGGTTCTTCACGACTGCTCCGAGGCACCGCTGAGAAAACTCCTGAGTTACGTAGCCTCTCCATTGCCCCATAATCATTGAGCAAAATTGAAACACTTTCGACTCCAAAGGCATCATCTGAAGTATCACAGCTGCCATATACAGGATGACAAATACGATTCTCTGCCGCTCTTCCTGAGCTGTAGCATACTCATCCTCGTCAACATAGTTTTTTTCATATTGCCCTATTCCTTCCACAAAGGCCAGGCGGCTCTCAGTATCGGTATGCGAAAACATCATTTTGTCTACGATGCAGAATACCTCATAAAAAACATCCTCGCATGAACATCTGGACGTAGGAAACCACGTCTTATCATTGAAGATATCATGGGTGATGGCTCTGAAAACCTGATAAATCATGTGTTGCGAAAAAGATTTATCTACCATCTGTCTGGTCTTCATCTTAAATAACCTCATCGTCGTAACCATTTAAATCATCAAGAATCACATCAAGAGAATTGATCAAAGCAAACTGAGAATCTCCATGACAATCGCAACAGACAGCATCTCCATTAACCAGAGCAACAATCTCAACATCGGAGATTTTCACCTTGGTTCGTTTCAGCGAACGGGAAGAGGTGCACGGACCTTTCCAATAATATACCTTGATGCCGTAATCTTCCTTGCTGCACAGGTTCACCAACATGGCAACGTCTCTGTTTGCCTTGTCCAAGCGCAACTGCTCACCTTTATCTGTACCATATAGCACTTGATACTTACTGGCATTGAGACACTCCATAAAGGATTGCTGCAGCTGTAATTGCATGACAAAGGAATATGGCGCATCGCTGAGAGACTGATGGCGAGGAAAAGAAAACACCACAGCCTTTGGTCTGCAGCCAGCCTTGATTCTCTCAGCCACGGCATCAAAGAAATCACCAGGTGGCAACTTGGCAGAAATCACCATATTCCAGCCATATTGATTCGCCACCCTGTTGATATTATCACGCAGAAGAGCCACCACCTTGTCCTGCCCTCTTTTGCCGCCGAAGATTCTAGATTCTTCCACAAAAAGGAAACCTCTGTTGGGGCGATTATCAATGATTACCTTACAGAAAGGCTGGTTGTGAATTTCATTCTCCTTAAAGTTACTCCAATAAAATTCTTTTTTGTCTGCGCATACATCCAGCACAGCCACACCTTCGCGAAATCCCAATATTCGGTTGTCGTGAATAACATCTTCCTCATTCTTCCGTGATTCCACCAAAGTCATTTTCTTGCTTTTCAGCAAACTGTCCATTACCTTCTCGAAACCAGTCTGACATTCCTGATATTTTTCAGGCGATGACATTTCGAGAAAATCCAAGGGTAGAGTACCCTCGATACTTGAAAGATTCCGGCTTTTGCAGAAATCATACTTGAAGACAACAAAAGAAGTCTTTTCTGTGCTGTTTTTGATTCGTCCAGTCATTGGCTTGCGATTTAAGTTATACCATGAAAGTTATTTTTCATAGCATCTACAAAAGTAATACTTTTTCCCCGAATAAACAAATAAATTCTAAATTATTTTTTATCAAATTGTCTTTTTTTCATAAAGCCATCAAAACAAAATGTGAAAGTGAATGTGAATTTGAAATGTAAATCAATGTATCGGGTTGTTCCATCCATTCCTTTTATTGGATATTGTGAATGAAATTCAGTCTTCGCGCGCGTACCTTATTATATATATAATATGAACCTATTATAATGGCTACTATTACTTAAACACGATTATACGCTTCTCCTTCAGGTAACATTGAAAAACATTTCAAATTCACATTCACATTCACATTTTTGCCTTTCCTCCTATCCACCAGCTAATCCACATAGCAAGTTACTGTGCGCCCGATGCCCCCAAAACTGCGTGGCGACGCGCCGCCAGCCACGTCCCGACGCAAATGGCGATACGTCGGGACGTAGCGCCGACTGCATCGGGACGCAGTTGGAAAGGCAAAACATGCCATGTAATGTTAACGAATTTAACCGCCATTAATTTAATGGCCATTAAATTAATGGCGGTTAAATTGGGCGGAAGAGAATGGGATATGAGGGAGGAATGCACGTGATTCGGGACAAGGATGCACGTGATTCGGGACAAGGATTGTTTTTCAGAGAAAAATGTTGTATCTTTGCATTGTTGTTCAAAGATAGGCTGAATTAACCACTAGAAAAAAACTGATTGTTGAACCATTAAAAAAAGAAAGGAAAAAAGAAAATGAAAAAGGAAGTTTGGAAAACTATCTTGCAGGTGATTATCGCCGTACTTACTGCCGTAGGCACCACGCTCGGTGTTACCAGCTGCATGTAAACTGATTTGTTTAACCATTTAAAAAAACGATTTGAATTATGGGTATTAAAGTAAAAGCTATTGAGCGCAACGTAGCGTTCGAAAAAGGTAAGCAAAAGTGGGCATTCGTGATGCAGGCTGAACTCTACAGCCAGCTCAACGCCACGAAGGTGATAGAAGAAGCTGCCGTTCGCAGCGGATTGCCTAAGGCGGTAATCAACGCCGGATGGTCGGCCATCGGCGAAGTGATTGCTGCATGGGCCACCGAGGGCCACAGCGTGGCTGTGCCAGGACTGGGCAGCCTCCGATTCGGTCTTAACTCTACCGCCGTAGAGGATGTGAACAAGGTGAGCGCCAACCTCATCACCCGCCGATACATCATCTTCGTGCCTAACACCGACATCAAGAAGGAACTCGAAGAGACTTCCGTCAACATCACCTGCTACGACCGAAACGGCAAGGTGGTGAAGCAGGTTACCTCTACCGATACGCCTCCTACTACCCCATCCGGAGGCGATAATCCATCCGGAGGCGATAATCCATCCGGAGGCGACACCCCATCGGGCGGCGATTCTACTGGCGGAACCGGAAGCGAAACCGGCGGCGATGGACTTGAATAAAAGGTGCTGAGCCTGAAAAAGTAAAACCCTCCCTAGGTCTTAAAAAGTCCTAGGGAGGGTAAACTTTGTCTGGCAGTTAAATTGTTTACGCAATGTACCATACCAGACGCCCGAATACAACATGCTAACCCACCTTTCCCCTTACGGAATCAGCATGTCATTAACAATCCTTTGTGCCTCAAATAAATAATACTTTTTCTCAAAGTGATTCAGCCTCACGGCTAAAGCATATTTAATGTTTTTACCTTATTTCAAAACATGATAGTAACATATTCTGCAGCGATATCAACCAGCTTCTTGCGGCGGGCTACACCTATTATATAATGAGCCTCCTTCGCCGAACAGTGGAAGTATTTCTTCACAGCTGTTACCAGTTCTTCCTTGCGTATCGAGCCTATACCCTTAGGATAAGCCTTGCGGATAGCCTTCTCGATGTCTGCCATCTTATATTCATGGTGGCGCTTGTGGAAGTACTGCGATACGATGATAGATAGAACTATCACGAGCAGGATGATGATAAATACTACAGACTTGTTCATTTCATTATCTCCTTATTTATTAGACATATCAGGTTCGCTGAATCACCCTTCCGGGTTCTCCAGGTTTTCTGCATCACCGATAGCCGTTATCGGTAAATCCACTGCAAATATAGCATTTTTTCTTGAAACAACAACATTTTTCGGCATTTTTTTCACTATTTCTGCAAAAAAACTTGCTAAATACAAAAAAAACACGTATTTTTGCAAGAAAATAATCCTTAAGACAGAAAGATAATGCAAGAAACTGTAAAGAAAGTATTGAATGGCGATTTTAATCGCAAGAAAGCATTGCTGTTCCTCATAACGGCTCTGCTTACCGTTATCGTCTGGAACCTGCCCATCGACAGCTTCGGCATCGATGGACTCACCATCGTGCAGCAGCGCGTCATCGCCATCTTCGTCATGGCCGTGATGCTCTGGCTCACCGAGGCCATACCGGCATGGGCTACCAGCGTAGTGATCATCTTCGTGCTGCTGTTCTTCGTCAGCGACTCCGCCTTTAAGATCATGCAAGGCTCGGAGGCTGAGATGGGCAAGCTGCTCGACTATCAGGGTGTGATGGCGTGCTTCGCCGACCCTACCATCATCCTCTTCCTGGGCGGTTTCGTACTCGCCATAGCCGCTACCAAGAGCGGACTCGACGTGATGATGGCGAAGGCCCTGATTGCGCCATTCGGCAAGCGTTCTGAGAACGTGCTGCTGGGTTTCATGCTCATCACCGGCATCTTCTCGATGTTTATTTCAAATACAGCCACCGCCGCCATGATGCTCACCTTCCTCACACCGGTGTTCAAATCATTGCCGCCTTCGGGCAAGGGCCGCGTGGCACTCACCATGGCCATTCCTATCGGAGCCAACCTGGGCGGTATGGGAACCCCTATCGGAACTCCGCCTAACGCCTTCGCCTTCAAGGTATTGAACGACCCTGCGGGACTGAACCTGGGTCTCAGCTTCGGTGACTGGATGCTCATCATGGCCCCTATGGTGCTCATCATGCTCCTGATGGCATGGGTCATCATCCGCAAGATGTTCCCGTTCTCTGCCAAGACCATCGAGCTCAACATCGAGGGCGACATGCAGCACAACTGGCGCACCACGGTAGTGGCGGTCACCTTCCTCGCAACCATCGTGCTCTGGGTATTCGGCAAGCAGCTGGGCATCAACGCCAACACCGTGGCCATGCTCCCTATCGCCGTATTCGCCCTTACGGGAGTGGTTACAGCCAAGGACCTGAAGGAGATTGACTGGGCTGTCATCTGGATGGTGGCAGGCGGATTCGCCCTCGGATTGGCGATGAACGGCACCGGTCTTGCCGAGGCAGCCGTAAAGAGCATTCCGTTTGCAGAATTCAATCCGCTGGTCATCATGATTGTATCCGGACTGGTATGCTTCATCCTGAGTAACTTCATCTCTAACACCGCCACCGCTGCCCTGCTCATCCCTATCCTCACAGTGGTATGCACCGGCATGGGCGACAAGCTCAACACCATCGGCGGCACCTCTACCATCCTCATCGGAGTAGCGGTATCAGCCAGCTGCGCCATGTCGCTGCCTATCTCAACCCCTCCTAACGCCATCGCCTACTCTACCGGCCTCATCCAGCAGACCGACATGGTGAAGGCAGGACTAACGGTAGGCATCCTGAGCATGATAGTGGGCTACGCCGTGCTCATCACCTTCTGCAAGATGGGCGTGCTCTAGAGGGGCATCATCTGCGAAAATACACATTATTATATATATAAAGGAATGAAAAAGATTGTTATAGGAATCGACGTAGGCATCTCTACGACCAAGATTGTGGGCATCGATGAAAGCGGCGTGGTGGTAAGCCCCATCCGCATCAAGGCCACCGACCCTATCACCTCGCTCTACGGAGCCTTCGGCAAGTATCTTCACGACAACAAGATTGCGCTGAGCGATGTAGAACAGGTGATGCTCACAGGCGTAGGTTCTGCCTATATCGACGAGCCCATCTACGGACTGCCTACCTCGAAGAGCGAGGAGTTCGTGGCCGACGGACTGGGCGCCCGATACGAAAGCAAGCTCGACCGCATGATCGTGGTGAGCATGGGAACCGGTACATCGCTTGTAAAATGTGATGACAACGAGATAAGGCACATCGGAGGCATCGGCATAGGCGGCGGAACCCTGGCAGGACTGAGCCGCATCATGCTCAAGACCGACGACATCAAGCAGATTATCAACCTCGCCAAAGACGGCGACGTGAGCAAGATTAACCTGCTGATAGGCGACATCAGCGCCAAGCCTCTGCCCGGACTCCCGATGAACGCCACCGCATCGCTCTTCAGCAACGCCAAGGCCAACGCTTCGCGCGAAGACATCGCCATGGGACTCATCTGGATGGTGCTGCAGTCGATAGGTTCGGCTACCATCCTCTCATCGCTCGAATCGGGCATCAAGGATTTCGTGCTCATCGGCAACCTCACCCTGCTGCCGCAATGCCGCGAGGTGTTCCCAGCCATGGAGAAACTCTACGGAGTAAGGTTCAGAATACCGAAATACTCGGAATTCTGCACCGCCATCGGAGCTGCGCTCGACTATAAGCGACAAGCAAAATAATCACCCCCGAATCGCCGCAATGCCCGTGTATAGGGCATTGCGGCGATTTGCTTTCTCCATCCTGTCACAAAGCACAGACAACAAGGGAAAAACGCACACAAGCGCACAAAATGCGCAACATGCTGATAGATAACAACTTAAACGTTTCGGGAAACAGAAATTTGTCAAAGTTTTCCAAAACTTTTTTGTTTCCCCCCTGATTATCAACGACTTAATATTTTTTAACGATAAAAAAGTTGTCCAAAAGTAATTACTTTCAGAAATATTTTATATCTTTGCAATGTCAAAAGGAGGTATCTATCTACCTCTTCAAGTCATAATGACTTAATACTAAGTAATTTAAACATCAATCGTAAAAGTAATACTAAAATGATCCAGACAGTAGTAAAGCGTGACGGACGCATCGTTGGATTCAACGAACAGAAAATCATGGCAGCCATTCGCAAGGCCATGTTGCATACCGACAAGGGTGAAGATACCACTCTTATCGAGCAGATAACCGACCACATCTCTTATCGCGGCAAGAGCCAGATGAGCGTTGAGGCCATTCAGGACGCCATCGAGATGGAACTCATGAAGAGTGCCCGCAAAGATGTTGCCCAGAAGTATATCGCATACCGTAACCAGCGTAACATCGCCCGCAAGGCGAAGACACGCGACGTATTCATGAGTATCGTCAATGCCAAGAACAACGACATCACCCGTGAAAACGCCAACATGAATGCCGACACACCAGCCGGCATGATGATGAAGTTCGCTTCAGAAACCACAAAACCATTCGTCGACGACTACCTCCTCTCAGAGGATGTACGCGACGCCGTCATGCACAACTATATACATATTCACGATAAGGACTATTACCCAACAAAGAGTCTCACCTGCGTGCAGCATCCGCTCGACGTGATTCTGAACCACGGTTTCACAGCCGGTCACGGTTCAAGCCGTCCTGCCAAGCGCATCGAGACCGCAGCCGTGCTGGCTTGTATCTCTCTCGAGACCTGCCAGAACGAGATGCACGGCGGTCAGGCCATCCCAGCCTTCGACTTCTATCTGGCTCCATACGTACGCATGTCGTACCAGGAAGAGGTGAAGAACCTGGAGAAGCTGACAGGCGAAGACCTGAGCAACCTCTATGATGCGCCTATCGACGACTACATAGAGAAGCCGCTCGACGGACTGCAGGGCCGCGAACGCCTGGAGCAGCACGCCATCAACAAGACCGTGAACCGCGTGCATCAGGCGATGGAGGCATTCATCCACAACATGAACACCATCCACAGCCGCGGCGGTAACCAGGTAGTATTCTCAAGTATCAACTACGGTACCGATACCAGCGCCGAGGGCCGCTGCATCATGCGCGAAATCCTGCAGAGCACCTATCAGGGCGTAGGCAATGGCGAAACAGCCATTTTCCCTATCCAGATATGGAAGAAGAAGAGAGGCGTAAACTATCTGCCTGAGGACAGAAACTACGACCTCTACAAGCTGGCGTGCAAGGTAACAGCCCGCCGTTTCTTCCCTAACTTCCTGAACCTCGACGCCACCTTCAACCAGAACGAGAAGTGGCGTGCTGATGATCCGGAGCGCTACAAGTGGGAGATTGCAACCATGGGCTGCCGTACCCGCGTGTTCGAAGACCGCTGGGGCGAGAAGACCAGCATCGCCCGCGGTAACCTGAGTTTCTCTACCATCAACATCGTGAAGCTCGCCATCGAGTGCATGGGCATCGAAGACGAAAAGCAGCGCATCGACATGTTCTTTGCCAAGCTCGACAATATCCTCGACATTACAGCCAAGCAGCTCGACGAGCGCTTCCAGTTCCAGAAGACGGCGATGGCCAAGCAGTTCCCTCTGCTCATGAAGTATCTCTGGGTAGGCGCAGAAAACCTGAAGCCGGAAGAGACCATCGAGAGCGTCATCAACCACGGAACCCTGGGTATCGGCTTCATCGGATTGGCAGAATGCCTGGTTGCCCTCATCGGCAAGCACCACGGCGAGAGCGAGAAGGCACAGGAGCTGGGACTGAAGATTGTTACCTACATGCGCGACCGTGCCAACGAGTTCAGCGAGCAGTATCATCACAACTACTCTATCCTGGCTACTCCAGCCGAGGGATTGAGCGGTAAGTTCACTAAGAAGGACAGAAAGCAGTTTGGCGTCATCCCTGGCGTTACAGACCGCGACTATTATACCAACTCTAACCACGTGCCTGTATACTATAAGTGTACAGCCCTGAAGAAGGCACAGGTCGAGGCTCCATACCACGACCTGACCCGTGGCGGCCACATCTTCTATGTAGAGATTGACGGCGATGCTACCCACAACCCTTCTGTTATCGAGAGCGTGGTAGACATGATGGATAAGTACAACATGGGTTACGGCTCAGTAAACCACAACCGCAACCGCTGTCTCGACTGCGGCTACGAGAATGCTGACGCCCACCTCGATGTTTGTCCTAAGTGCGGCAGCCACCACATCGACAAGCTGCAGCGCATCACCGGTTATCTGGTAGGTACTACCGACCGCTGGAACAGCGGCAAGCTTGCCGAGCTCCACGACCGAGTAACCCATATCGGAGGAGAAAAGTAAAAATGATTAGCGTATTAAGCATCGTACATGATACGATGGTAGACGGTCCGGGCTTCCGCACATCCATTTATTGTGCGGGATGCCCCAACCATTGTCCGGGCTGCCATAATCCGCAGTCGTGGGACATCAGCCACGGCACGATGACCTCTACCGACGAGCTGATGAAGGAAATCATGAGCGACCCCTTCGCCAACGTCACCTTCTCGGGCGGCGACCCTATGTTTCAGGCAAAGGGCTTTGCCGAGCTGGCGCGCGCCATCAGGGAGCAGAGCAGCAAGAGCATCTGGTGCTTTACGGGCTATCTCTTCGAAAACCTCGTGAAGAATCCCGAGCAGCTGGAACTCCTCCGCCAAATCGATGTATTGGTAGACGGCCCCTTCGTACAGGCATTGCGCGATGAAGACCTCTTCTTCAGGGGCAGCAGCAACCAGCGCATCATCAACGTGCAGAAGTCGCTGAAAGAAGGAAGAGTGATAGAACTCAATCTTACAACAGAAAACCCGAATCCGGTATTGTAAATCTACATACCAGATTCGGGTTTCCCGTTTTTTTCCGTGCCCAAATCATTATCTCTTAGCATCCTTCTCTTCGAGGTAGCTGATAGAACTCTGAATATAATCACGCTCCCACTCGCTCTCGTGCAATTTCTCATCGCCATAGAGCAGAAGGTCGAGATCCAGCGGAACATCTACCTTACGATAAGGACCACGGATTCTGCGTCCGCATCTCTGCTCCACACTCCGCAGCGCGGCAAGCACAGACTTCTTAGAGCAGATGGTCTCCCCCAACATCACCTGATTCAGAAACTTGTCTGAATTCTCCAGTCCGATAGGCTCAGTCCACATGCGCGGACCGAAAAGGCAGTTCCTGAACATACAACTCAGATGTTCATGTGCCTTCAACACATTCTCCTCCTGATTTCTGTTAGAGCCGATAGCTATAATTACTTTTGTACGAGTTTTCATTATTAAAATCATTATTTCTACAAAACAAGTCAGTTTCTCTCAGAAGAGACAGATAGCCCCTGCATTTGTATGTCATATTTTGTGCAAAGATATTAAAAATTTTGTAATAAACCGCGATTTATCCGTTTTTTTTTTATATTTTTGCAGAATGAAT
>OLXV01000436.1_pt1 | contig 21736 bp, 18 predicted proteins | sample 1673481 | NCBI WGS metagenome assembly OLXV01 (sample SAMEA103958113, study PRJEB25191) | human gut metagenome
CAGCAAACGCTGTCCGCCCCCTTGCAAGACATGGTGTCAACTTGTGTCCCCACGAACATTACCCGAATGGTTACAGGGATTTTTTTGCCCTCATTTTTTAAAAAAACTTATTTTTACCCTTATTGGCTTCTTAGCCGGAAATACGGCAACAGGGCACTCCGTGCATGCGGCACGTTTCCGCTCCGCTTCTGTTCCTTATGGGCTGCCCTGCCGGATAAAATATGACGATGCCGAACATCGGCACCGTCCTGCTGTATCGTGTATTCAGTTCGCCTTTTTCAGCTTTGCAATATCCTCCGCCATTTGGCGGCACATGAGCTTGAGGAATTTCACCTCGTCCTCCAAATCGTCGACGCGGGAGCGCGGCACGAGCTTTTCCTGAATGTCCTTAATGCCGTCCGCCAAAAGGTTGAACTTCGGCGTGACATCACTCTCAATAAGTACGGCCATGCTGCGGGTAATTCTTTCTTCCATCTCCTGCAAGTAAGCAATTTCCTTTTCATCAAACATTTTTCTCTCCCCCCTTGTCTTGCATTATACGGTGCCGGTATTCGGTTGTCAAGGTGCGCTCTGCCGCCTGCCGGTATTCGAATTTTCTGCTTTCCCCATATTTTAATCAATAATCTTTCAAATCTTATGAATATTGGCTGTTGCATCTTCCGCTGCTTTGCCGTATACTCCTATATTATTTCATAGTAGGATGGGATGGAACCGTATGAAAACCTATTCATTTGCCTACGGCAGCGGCACGGTGGAGCTGCCGCTGGACGAGAAAAATGTGATCGGCGAGCTGCACGGCAACGCCGTCGCCCCGCTTGCCGATATCCGCGCGGCGCTGTGGGCCTCGCTCGACGCACCGATCGACAGCGCGCCGCTGTGCGAGCGCGCCAGGGCGGGCGATACCGTCGCGCTGGTCGTGAGCGACATGACGCGCTTCTGGATGCGGCAGGACCTCGTGGTTCCGCATCTGGTGAATTACCTCACGGAGCGCTGCGGCGTGCGTGAGGAGGACATCACCATCGTCATTGCCAACGGCACGCACATCGGCGGCGACGAGCAGGAGCTGCGCACGCTCGTGACCGACGCGGTCTACGACCGCGTCAAGGTCAAGAACCACGACTGCGAAGCGAAAGACCTTGTCTATCTCGGCACCACGCCGCACGGCACGCCGGTCTCCATCGACCGCACGGCGGCCGAGGCCAACCTCGTGGTCTGTCTCGGCGCGGTGACGCATCATGTGATGGCGGGCTTCGGCGGCGGGCGCAAGAGCATCCTGCCGGGCATCAGCGGGCGCGAGACCATCTTCCACAACCATGCCTTCTCGCTCGACGCGGCGCAGCTGCGCTCCAACCCCGCCATCGGCAACGGCGTTCTGAAGGGCAACCCGCTGCACGAGGATATGTGCGAGGCGGCGGGGCTGGTGAAAAATCTCTTCATCGTCAACCTCGTGATGAACGCCCAGATGCAGCTTGCCGCCATTCTCTCCGGTCACTACCTCACCTCGTGGGAGGCGGCCTGCCGCATGGTGGACCGCATCTATCAGGTGGACGTGCCGGAAAAGGCGGACGTGATCGTTGCCAGCTGCGGCGGCTTCCCGAAGGACATCTCGCTCTACCAGGGCACCAAGACCATCGACAACATTGAGTCCGGCCTCAAGCCGGGCGGCACGCTCATCCTCATCATCGAGGCGCGCGAGGGCGGCGGCCCCGCCGAATACTTCGACTGGGCGAAGGACCTCGTCGCCGGTACCATCGAGCGGCGGCTGCGCGAGCATTTCACCGTCGCAGGCTACATTTTCTTCCTCAACTGCGAGCAGGCGCAGCGCTACAACATCCTGCTCTATTCGAGCATTGCCCCGGAGGACGTTGCGCCCATGGGCATAAAGGCGTTTTCCGACGTCAACGCCCTGCTTGATGCCGCGCAGCTGGAGGGCAAGTCCATCTACGTCATTCCGAACGGCTCGACCGTCATTCCACACGTCAAGGAGGCCTCCAAGCATGAAGCGTAGCTACATCGCCAAGCGATTTCAGAGCAGCGGCGCCGGACTGTCGCTCGACACCGAGGCGCTTGCCAAATACAAGGACATCATCGACCTGAGCATCGGCGACACCGATTTCACCACCGACGAGAGCATCATCAACGCCGCCTTCCGCGACGCGAGGGCCGGTCACACGCACTACGGCGACCCCAAGGGCGACCCCGAGCTGATCGACGCGGTCTGCCGCGCGTGGGAGGAGGACTTCGGTCAGCGTCTCCCGCGCGACCATGTGCTCGTGAGCGCGTCGAGCTGCCTCGGCATGGCGCTCGTGATGCTCGCCATCCTCGACCCCGGCGACGAGGTCATCGTCTTCTCGCCCTACTTCCCCATGTACCGCGAGCAGATCGAGCTGGCAGGCGGCGTATGCGTGGACGTGCCGACCTACGCGAGCGAGGACTACGCCATCGACGAAGCGCGCCTGCGCGCCGCCATCACACCGCGCACCAAGGCCATCGTTTTCAACAATCCCACGAACCCCACCGGCATGGGCTACGACAGCAGGACGCTCGAGCTGCTTGCGCGTGTCGCGCAGGAGCACGACCTGCTCATCGCCGCCGACGAGATCTATACCACCTATCTCTACGAGGGCGACTTCCGCCCCATCCGCACGCTGCCCGGCATGGCCGAGCGCACCATCACGCTCAACAGCTTTTCCAAGAATTTCCTGATGACCGGCTGGCGCGTGGGCGTGATCATCGCCGAGCCGGAGCTGCTGGCGGTGATGAACCGCATCAACGGCTCGCTTATCTACTCCGCGCCGTCCGTCTCGCAGCGCGCCGCTCTGCAGGCGCTCGCCATGCGAAAGGAGATTCGGGAGAAATATGTTACTGCCTACCGCGACCGCATCTTCTACGCCGCCGATCGCATCGAAAAGCTCCCCTACCTGAGTCTGGTGCGGCCGAAGGGCACGTTCTACCTTTTCCCCGGCGTAGAGAAAACGGGACTGGACGAAAAAGCCTTCTGCAAGGTCCTGCTCGATCAGGCCCATGTTCTCGTCAGTCCCGGCACACCCTTCGGCGTGAGCGCCGCGGGCCACTTCCGCATCGCCTGCACCGTCGGCATCGACCGGCTTAAAGCCGCGTTTGACCGCATGGAGAAGCTGTCGTTCTGACAGCTTCTCCGCCTTTTTGCATAAATTGCACAATAATTTTGGATAACTTTTCACTATCATCGGTTGAGGCGGCTATTTACAAATCCGTTCTACAGAGTATAATTATCCACATCAAATACGAAATCGCGCATACAAATGCACGGAACGGAGGAAAAGATGAAAAACTTTAACATGATGAAGAAGCTGCTGGCGCTGACGCTCGGCGCCGCGATGCTGCTGGCCGTGATGACCGGCTGCGGCAAGAAGGACACCGCGCAGGAGCCCGCTGACGATCAGCAGCAGCAACAGGAAGAGCAGCAGCCCGCCGAGCCCGCCACCCTGCTTGAGCAGATCAAGGCCAAGGGCAAGGTCGTCGTCGGCACCGAAGCCCAGTACGCTCCCTATGAGTTCAAGGATCTCGACGCCAACTTCGCCGGCTGCGATATGTGGCTGGCCCAGCAGATTGCCGACAGCCTCGGCGTTGAGCTGGAGGTCGTGGACATGGCCTTCGACGGCATCATCCCCGCCGTCCAGTCCGGTCAGGTGGACCTCGGCATCGCAGCCTTCACCAACACCCCCGAGCGTGCCGAGGAGATCGACTTCAGCGACCTGTATGAGACCAGCGCTCAGCTGCTGATCGTCAAGGCCGGCAACGCCGACACCTACTCCACCAAGGAATCCCTTGTCGGTCTGAAGGTCGGCGCACAGAAGGGCACCATCCAGTCCCAGCTGATCCAGTCCGCTCTGCCCGAGAGCGAGCTGTTCGAGCTTGAAAAGTACCCTGCCCTCGCCCTTGAGGTCCAGAACGGCAACATCGCGGGTCTGGTCGTCGATCAGGCAGTCGGCGAGGCGCTCGTCGCCACCAGCAACGGCGCGCTTGAAGTCTCCAACTTCACTTTTACCGCCGAGGAAGCCTCCTTCGGTAAATCCGTCGTCATCGCCAAGGGCAACGAGGATCTGGTCGCGGTCGTGAACGAGGTCATCAACAAGGTCATTGCCGACGGCAGCTATCAGAAGGCCTACGACGAAGCTGTCGAGCTGGCTGCCAGCCTCGGTCTGTAAGCCGAACGCAAAATAAGATAACACGACCTACGGGCTTCGCCGTTTCGGCGGCGAAGCCCGCAGTGCTTTGAGGAGGAGTCCCCATGGAATTTATTGAGACGATCGGAAAGCTCGTCGTCCGCTATCACAGCTTTTTTGAGGAAGGCATTGTCAATACGCTCATCATCGCCGCATTCACCGTGTTTTTCGGCACGATCTTCGGCACGCTCATGTCCAGTATGCGCATGAGCAAAATTCTGCCGCTCAAGTGGTTGGCGGTCGCTTACATCGAGTTCATCCGCGGGACGCCCCTGATGGTGCAGCTCATGTTCATTTTCTACGGACTTCCCATGGTCGGCTTCACGCTGCCGGACATTTCGTGGATCCCGAACTTTTCGCGTTTTTCCGCAGGTATCATTGCCATGAGCATCAACAGCTGCGCCTACGTCGCCGAGATCATTCGTTCCGGCGTACAGGCCGTGGACGTCGGGCAGATGGAGGCCGCGCGCAGCGTCGGCTTCAGCCACGGTCAGGCTATGCGCCTCGTCGTGCTACCGCAGGCGATCAAGAACATTCTCCCCGCGCTTGGCAACGAGTTCGTCACGGTCATCAAGGAGTCGTCCATCGTTTCGGTCATCGGTCTTGCCGACTTGATGTTCCGCACGAACGACGTCATCGCTCTGACCTTCAAGAGCCTTGCGTGCCTTGCCATCGCGGCGCTGTGCTACTTTGCGATGACCTTCACCGGCGGCCGCCTCATCGATCTGGCAGAAAGGAAGATGAATCATGGCAAATGAGAAGATCCTTCAGGTCGTTGACCTGTGCAAGAGCTTCCATAAGCTCGACGTGCTCAAGCACATCAGCGTTGATTTTGAAAAGAACGAGGTCGTGTCCATCATCGGTCCCTCGGGCGGCGGCAAGAGCACTTTTCTGCGCTGCCTGAACCTGCTGGAGACGCCGACCTCGGGCCAGATCCTCTTCGACGGCGTGGACATCTGCGCCAAGGGACAGAGCAAGCACATCGACCAGCACCGTCAGAAGATGGGCATGGTGTTCCAGCAGTTCAACCTCTTCAACAACATGAACGTGATGCACAACCTGACCGCCGCGCCCACACGCATCAAGGGCATGGACAAGGAGCAGGCTGAGGCCAAGGCGCTCCAGCTGCTCGGCCGCGTGGGCCTTGCCGACCGCGCCGACGCCTATCCCAGCCAGCTCTCCGGCGGTCAGAAGCAGCGTATCGCCATCGTGCGCTCGCTGATGATGGACCCCGAGGTCATGCTCTTCGACGAGCCGACCAGCGCCCTCGACCCCGAGATGATCGGCGAGGTGCTCGACGTGATGAAGGACCTCGCCGAGAGCGGCATGACGATGATCGTCGTGACGCACGAGATGCGCTTCGCACGCGAGGTCAGCAGCCGCACCATCTTCCTCGACGGCGGTCACATCGAGGAGGATAAGCCCTCGCACGAGCTGTTTGCTCACCCCGAGAGCCCGCGCCTCGTGAGCTTCCTCGATAAGGTCCTCTGAGCCCAATACGGAAAACAGAGCCGCAGCCGCGGCTCTGTTTTTTCATTTTTTACGCGATCTTGCCCTTGCTTTGCAGGCGGATGCGGTCGGCGATCATGGCGATGAACTCCGAATTGGTGGGCTTGCCCTTGGTGTTCGACACCGTGTAGCCGAAGTAGCGCTGGAGCGTTTCCAGGTCGCCTCGATCCCACGCGGTCTCGATGGCGTGGCGCACGGCGCGCTCCACGCGCGAGGGCGTGGTGTTGTAGCGGCGCGCGACCTCGGGGTAGAGCACCTTGGTCACGGCGTTGATGACGTCCATATCCTGCACGGCGAGGATGATCGCCTCGCGAACGTACTGATAGCCCTTGATGTGCGCCGGCACGCCGACCTCGTGGATGATGGAGGTCACAAGGCGTTCCAGCGCGACGGGGCTTTCCTCCTCCGTCTCCCCGTTCCGGACGGCCTGACGCATCCGCTCGAGCAGCGAGCCGGCCTCGCAGGGCTTTGCCATGAAGTAGGCCGCGCCCTGCTCCATTGCCTGCATCACCATCTGCTCGCGGTAGAAGGCGGAAACCAGGATCGTCTTCGGCCGTGCCGGCAGCTTTGCCATCCGGTCGAGCAGCGCGAAGCCGTCCAGCTCCGGCAGGATCACGTCTGTAATTACAAGCTGCGGACGTTCCCGTTCGATCATCTTCCATGCCTCCGCGCCGTCCCCGGCGCTCCCCACCACGTCAAATTCACCCGTATTTTCTATCGTCTGCTGCAGCATCGTGCGGAAATTTTCGTTGGCATCCGCCAATACGACCTTGATCCTGTTCTCCATTTGCCTGTTCCTTTTCCTTCCTCCTCAATACTTGGGCTTCGACAACCGCATTCCGACGCGAATCGGATGTTTCGTTTTGCCTTGGCTATAATCTATCACATTTGGACAATGTTTTCAAGTAGATTTTTGTCGTTTAGCACAAATTTTATACGACATCGTTCGAGCTTTTTGGACTCTTAGCACAAACTTAACGGCAGGATAACATCTCCTGCCGTTAAGTCCTCCGTCAGGCGCTCGCCGTGCTTTGCGCCGTCATGCCGGAGGCGGAAAGCATATTTTCCGCGAGAATGCCATAACCTCTCTGCGGGTCGTCCAGCAGGACGTGCGTCACCGCGCCGACGAGCTTCCCATCCTGCACGATCGGGCTGCCGCTCATGCCCTGCACGATGCCGCCCGTGAGCGCGATGAGCGCCGGGTCGGTCACCCGCAGGAGCAGATTGCGCGTGGGTGCGGAGCCGCCGTAGAGCTTTTCGATCTCGATCTCATAGGCACACACCTCGTTGCCCCTGCAGTTTGCCAGAATGACCGCCTTGCCGGTGCGGACCTCCGTGCGCCGTGCGACGGGGATCGCCTCCCCGACGGCCTCCGGCCGGTTCTCCTCCGGCAAAACGCCGAATATGCCGCACTCCGTGTTCGCGTAAAGCGAGCCGAGGTCGCGCGTCAGATCAAAGTCGCCGCGCAGCTCGCCCGGTGAGCCGCTCGCGCCGCGCTTGACCGCCTTGACGCTCGCCGCCATCACGCTGCCGCGTGAGAGCGGCATGAGCTTACCGGTGTCCACGTCTGTGATGCCGTGGCCGAGCGCCGCGAATACCCCCGTCTGCGGGTCATAGAAGGTCACCGTGCCGATGCCCGCCATGCTGTCGCGGATCCACGCGCCGAGGCGGCACACGCCGTCCTGCCCTTTTTTCGGACAGACGGCGAGCTTCACGAGCCGGCCGCCGCGGCGCACGCCGAAGGCTGCCTCCCGCTCTCCGTTCTCCGCAAGAAGCGACTGCAAATGCTCCGTCGAGCCGATGGTGACGTCGTTCATCGTCAAGATCAGATCGCCGGCCTTCATGCCGCCCTTCTTCGCGGGAGAGACGGCGCCCTCATTCTCCGAAAGCCCCACGACCAGCACGCCCTCGGCAAAGAGCTTCACGCCGATCGCCTTGCCGACCGGCACGAGCAGCTGCGTCTCTCCGCCCGGGTCCGGCGCACTCACGGCTCCCGCCGGCACGAGCAGGGCGGAGAGTGCAAAGGCCAATGCCGCGCAGGCGGCAGCGCCATGCCGCCTGCTCCGTTTCCGTCGCCTTTCATCCATCCCATCACCTCTCCTGTTCAAAAGGAAATCGTTTCCTTTTGAAATTTTTTTGCCGCGTTTTTGCTTGCGGCCCCGTTACTTTTTGCAAAAGCGCAAAAAATAGCCCGCACAAAATCTGTCGGCATTGGCATGGAAATGACTTGCTTTCGCGGCAGGGAGACAAAAAAAGAAAACCGCAGGTCAAAACCTGCGGTTTTCGGAAAAATTCGGAAAAATCAACGCTCGCGATTGAAAATTTTGAAAATGTCGGCAAAGGGATCGTCTTCCTCCTCAGCCTTCTTCTCCGCCTCGGCAGCCGCCTTGTCCTCTTCATAATTGATGGGCTCGATGCCGGGCTTCGCCTCCGCCGCCTTCTTTTCCTCGGCGGGCGCGGCAGCCGCGGCGCTCTTACCGTCGGCAAAGCCGGTGGCAATGACCGTGACGCGGATCTCGTCGTCCATCGACTCGTCGAAGGTCGCGCCGAAGATGGTCAGCGCGTCGGGATGCACCGCGTCCTGCACCAGCGACGCGGCCTGCTCGACCTCCTCAAGGCCGATATCCATGGAGCCGGTAACGTTGATGAGCACGCCGCGCGCACCGTGGATGGAGGTCTCGAGCAGCGGGCTGGAGATGGCCATGCGGGCGGCCTCCTCGGCCTTGCCCTTGCCCGCCGCGCGGCCCACGCCCATGTGCGCCATACCGGCGTTCTTCATGATGGCGGTGACGTCGGCAAAGTCGAGGTTGATGAAGCCGGTGTCGCGGATGAGGTCGGAAATGGACTGCACCGCCTGACGCAGCACATCGTCCGCGATCTCAAAGGCGTTAGCGAAGGTGATCTTCTGATCGGTCGCATGCTTGAGGCGCTCGTTGGGGATAATGACGAGGGAATCGACCTTGCCTTGCAGCTCCTCGATGCCCTTTTCGGCCTGCTGCATCCGGCGGCGGCCCTCAAAGCCGAACGGCTTGGTGACGACGCCGACGGTCAGGATGCCCTGCTCGCGGGCGATCTCGGCCACGATGGGCGCGCCGCCCGTGCCAGTGCCGCCGCCCATGCCGGCGGTGATGAACACCATGTCGGTATCCTCCAGCGCCTTGGAGATCTGGGCGCGGCTCTCCTCCGCGCTCTTGCGGCCCACCTCGGGATCGCTGCCCGCGCCCTGGCCGTGGGTCAGCTTCTCGCCGATCTGGATCTTATAGGTAGCGCTGGAAACGTTGAGCGCCTGCTTATCGGTATTGACCGCGACGAAATCCACGCCGCGGGTCCCGGAGCGCACCATGCGGTTGACCACGTTATTGCCGCCGCCGCCGACGCCGATGACCTTGATCCTGACGACGTTTTCAACGCCGGTATCCAATCCGAATGCCATATCGGTTCCTCCTACTATCTCTTGTAGAATGCGGGCGGATCATGTCGGTGCCGCCACAACATCAAGTGTATTCTAAAACAAGTCTATTGTATAACGCTTTTTTCTCGCGGTCAATAGCCGCGCGCGATTTCCCGAAAACTTTTTTACGCGCCCGGCGCGGACGGGATAAAGTGCATCTCGCCCTTGGACTTGAGCAGCATATAGTTGATCTCGCCCGTCTCGTTCGACTCTAGACCGTTTACCAGATCCTGCACGCTGCGGAAAATATAGTCGAGGTCGGAGTCCCACGGGAGGCGCACGGTGAAGCGGCCCAGATAGGTAAAGGTGATCGCCTCGGCATCAGACAGGTCGACGCTCCCGATGCCCGCGAGCATACCGTAACCGCCCGCCGTCCGCACGAGGGTGAGCAGTGTCTCCGTCGTCAGCGTTTTCTCCTCACCGAGCGAGAGCTGCGCGCTCAGCGCGGGCGACTCCGGCTCGACGCCCGTGATGCCCGGGCAGCCGGACGGCAGCGTGTCGGTCCGCTCGAGGAGCTTTCCGTTTTCGCTGATGAGCCAATAACCCTCCGGCGTGACGATCCCCGCCGCCGCCGCGCACTCCCGCACCGTGATAACGATGGTGTCGGGCAGAGCGCGGTTGATCGTCGCCTCCTCCACATAGGGCAGCTTTTCAAAAATAGCCTGTGCGGCGCTGTACTTGTTGAGCAGGAAGAGGTTATCCTCGATCTCGATGCCCGAGGCCGCGACGACCTCCTCGCTCGTGTAGCGCGCGTTGCCGCTCACCGTGATGCTCTGCACCTTGAAAAAAACGGTCAGCGCCGCGACGACCGCGCCGGCGATGAGCAGGATGCACAGGAGCTTCGTCAGGAAAGAAAATCTTCCCCGCCGGCGTCTGCGATTCGTGCTGCGATTTCGTGCCATAGCTTTTGTATCCTTTTCGTTTCTATGTAGTCTCCCTGCGGATCTGTGCGCCGAGCGCGGCCAGGTCGCGCTCGATAGCGTCGTATCCGCGATCGATGTGCGTGAGCTCCGTCACGCGGGTCGTGCCCTCGGCGGAAAGCCCCGCGATCACCAGCGCCGCGCCGCCGCGCAGGTCGGTGCACTTGACCGCCGCGCCGTGCAGCGTCCTCACGCCGTTCACCACCGCCACGCGTCCCGCGACGCGGATCTCCGCGCCCATGCGTGAGAGCTCGTCAACGTGTCGGTAGCGGTTTTCAAAAATGTTTTCAACAAAGACCGTGCAGCCCTCGCTCCTGAGCAGCGCCGCCATCAGCACGGGCTGGGCGTCGGTCGGAAAACCCGGGTAAGGCGCAGTACGCACGGGGCGCACGGAGCGCAGCGCTCCGGTCGAGCGCAGGGAAACGGCGTCCGCCTCGCTCCTCACCTCGCAGCCGCTCTCGGCAAGCGAGAGCGCCACGGTGGACACCGCGCGGTAGTCCACGCCGGTGAGCCGGACCTCACCGCCCGCCGCCGCCGCGGCGCAGAGGTAGGTCGCGCAGACGATGCGGTCCCCGATGACGCGGTGCGTGCAGCCGTGCAGCACCGCGCCGCCCTCGACCGTGATGATGGAGCCGCCCGCGCCGTTCACCCGTGCGCCCATGCTCCGCAGCAGCGCCTGAAGATCGACGATCTCCGGCTCGCGGGCCGCATTGTAGATGACGCTTGTGCCCTCCGCGCCGCAGGCGGCGAGAATGGCGTTCTCCGTCGCGCCGACGCTCGGAATGGCGAGGGTGATGTCCGTGCCGCGAAGGCATTTCGCCTTGCAGCGCAGCTCGCCGTAGCGCTCGGTGATCTCCGCGCCCAGCTCACGCAGGGCGGCCAGATGCAGGTCGATGGGCCGCGGACCGAGCTCGCAGCCGCCGGGGTAGGACAAGACCGCTTCTCCCTGCCGCGCGAGGATCGCGCCCAGAAAAATGATGGACGAGCGCATTTCGCGCATCAGCTCGTCAGGAATGTCGCAGCGCGCCATCGGCGCAGTGTCCACCTCCAGCGCTGTGCCGTCGCGCCGCACGCGGCAGCCGAGGTGGCGCAGAATGGCGACGGACGCGTCCACGTCGCGCAGACGCGGACAGTTCTCGATGCGGCAGACGTCCCGCGCGAGGATCGTCGCCGCCAGCACGGGCAGGACGCTGTTCTTGCTGCCCTGTATCGTCAGTTCTCCGTGAAGCGGCGCGCCGCCCTCGATGCTCAGATAGCTCATGTGCCGTTCCTCCCTTTCCCGATGGGTCAACAAACTAAGCCATAGTATGCGCCCACGGTGCGCCGTGGTTCCGGCGCGGGAGGAAAAGGGGGTGTACTTTCGCGGTGTTTTATGGTAAAATTCCGAAAAAATCCAAAAGCGAGGTCATATCATGAAGGGAAAAACGATCTGCAAAACGCTTGGGCTCGTACTGCTCGCGCTGCTCATTCTCGTCGTGCTGTACGTCGTCTATGTGTTCGCGAGCTACCACCGCGTCGGCGACCAGAGTCTCAGCGTAATGCATTGCAGCAGCAGGGACGCAGTCCCCATGGAGGACGCGGTCGAGACCGGCGCCGTCTACCGCGTTTCGTCCGCGAACGCGGGCTTCGGCGCCTACAGCGCCGACTACAGCTTCTTTATGGACGGCGGCAGGGAGAGCCGCGCCCGCAGCCGGCAGGCGGTCGACGAAAATATGCGCGGCATCGTCGCGTTCGTCAAAGGCCTTTCGCCCGACTTTGCCCTCTTTCAGGAGGTCGATACCGACGGCACGCGCAGCTGGCACATCGACGAGACCGCCTATCTGAGCGACGCCATGACGGGATGCGAATTTGACGAGGTGTTCGCGCAGAACTACGACAGCCCCTATCTTTTCTACCCGCTCATTCAACCCCACGGAGCGAATCAGTCCGGCATCGTGACGCTTTCGCGCCACCCCATCGCTTCCGCTGCGCGGCGGGAGTTGCCGGTGGAGAGCGGCTTTATGAAGCTCCTTGACCTCGACCGCTGCTATTCGGTCAGCCACATCCCGACGGCGAGCGGCAAGGAGCTTGTCCTCTATAATCTCCACCTCTCTGCCTACACCTCGGACGGCGCCATCGCCACCGAGCAGCTTGAGCTGCTGTGCGCGGATATGCTTGCGGAATACGAGGCGGGCAATTACTGCGTCGCGGGCGGCGACTTCAACAAGGACCTGCTCGGCAATTCGCCGGAGATCTTCGGTGTGGCCGCCGGGGAAAACGACACCTGGGCGCAGCCCATCCCGGAGGGAACGATCCCCGCGGGGCTGACGCTCGTCGCGCCCTTTGACGAGACCGCGCCCACCGCCTCCTGCCGCACGGCGTCCGAGCCGTACAGCATTGAGACGACCTTCCGCCTGACGGTGGACGGCTTCCTCGTGAGCGATAACGTGGAGGTCGTGGACAGCGCCGTGCTGGACGCCGGCTTCCTCTACTCCGACCACAATCCCGTGTGGATGGATTTTACGCTCAAATGAATATGCTCTGAGCCTGCGGCTTGCGCCGCAGGCTTTTATTTTACAAGCGCCATGACGGTCTCATAGATGCGCTCGGTCGCGTCGCGCACGCCGAGTCGGAGCGAAGCCTCGTGCATCGCCGCGAGCCGCGTTTCGTCGCGCAGCAGCGCGGCGGCCTCCGTAAACAGGCGCTTGCCGTCCAAACCCTCCTCGGGCAGGACAAGCGCCGCGCCGTGCTCGCCGAGCACGGCGGCGTTCTTCTCCTGATGGTGGTTCGTCACATTCGGCGACGGCACGAGGATGGCCGGCACGCCGAGCGCCGTCAGCTCGCTGAGCGTGGACGCGCCCGCGCGGCAGATCACAAGGTCGGCGGCGCGCATGACGTCCGCCATGTCGTAGATATACTCGCGCACGTCGAGCGAGGGATGGTCGCGCAGGTCCACGCCGTACCCGCTCACCCACTCGTGCATTTTCTGCCAGCCGAGCGAGCCGACGGAGTGGACGTGATGGAACGGCTCCTTTGCCGCCTCAAGATAAAGAAGCTCCGCCGTGACGCGGTTCATGTTCCCCGCGCCGAGGCTGCCCCAGAAGGAAACGACGAGCGGGCGGCCGTCGTTCACGCCGAGCTTTTCCTTGGCCTGCGCCTTCGTCTGCGTGAAGAAGTCGCCGCGCACCGGCGTACCGGTGACGACCACGCGGTCCTTGTGCTTATAATACCGCCGGCAGTCCTCAAAGCCGACGAGAATGCGGTCGCAATGATTTTCGAGCAGTCGGGTCGTCAGCCCCGGAACGGCGTTCGACTCGTGCACCGCCGTCGGAATGCCGCGCGCGTGGCCGTAGCGCACGACGGGATAGCTCGCGTAGCCGCCCGTACCGACAATGAGGTCGGGCTGAAATTCATCGAGAATGGCGTCCGCCTCACGCTTCGCGTGCATCAGATTGCGCACGGAGACGAGGTTATGGCGCAGCTCCTTCGGCCGAAGGGAGCGGTGGAAGGACGAGATGTTGACCGTGCGGAACGGATAGGGCGTGTGCGCGATCAGGTCGCGCTCCAGTCCGCGCTCCGCGCCGACGAAGAGGATGCGGGTCTTCGGGTCTCTCTCCCGCAGGAAGCCTGCGAGCGCCAGCGCGGGGTTGACGTGTCCCGCCGTGCCGCCGCAGGTGAAAATAACGTTCATGCCTTCCGTCCCCCTTTCTTCCTCGCGGCGGTCTGTTTTCCGCCGCGGCATATTTTTGAGCTTTTCAGCCTGGCGGCATCTGCCGCGAAACACTCAGCACCACGCCCATTTCCGCGAGCTGGATGGCGAGCGCCGTGCCGCCGAAGCTGAAGAACGGCAGCGAGATGCCGGTGTTCGGCACAAGATTCGTCACGACCGCGATGTTTAAGAAAACCTGTAAGGCGATCTGCGTGGTAATGCCCACGACAAGAAGGCTGCCGAAGCGGTCGCGCGCGTGGAGCGCGATCCAGTAGCCGCGGATGATGAGCAGCGCGAAGATGGCCATGATGAGCGTCGCGCCGATCAGGCCCAGCTCCTCGCAGATGATGGAGAAGATGCAGTCGTTGTGCTCCTCGGGCAGGAAGAGGAACTTCTGCCGGCTCTTGCCGAGACCGAGACCGAGGAGACCTCCCGAGCCGATGGCGATGAGGCTCTGGCGCGTCTGATAGCCCGTGCCCGTCTTAAAGGCGTCGTTGAGCGGGTCGAGCCAGATGGCGATGCGCGAGGAGTTGTAGGTGATCAGGCCCGAGAGGAACGCATACGCCACCGCCGCCACGCCACCGATGCCGATGCCGACCCAGTAGCCGCGGATGCCGCCGACGAACATCATCGCCGCGCCGATGCCGAGAATGAGCACGGTGCCGGAAAGGTGCGGCTCGAAGTACATCAGCACCGCAATGAGGGCAAGGATAAAGCCGTAGGGCAGGATACCGTAGCGGAGCGTTCTCATTTTGTCCTTCTTTTTGGAGATGCTGTCGGCAAAATAAAGGATGACGCCAAGCTTGGCGATCTCCGACGGCTGAAACCGCATCGTGGTGCCCGGGATACCGAGCCAGCGCGTCGCGCCGTGGCTCGTGATACCGACGCCGGGAATGATGACCGCAACGAGCAGAGCGATGGAAATGCCCAGCGCGATCTTGGCCACGCCGCGGAAGCGCGCGTAGTTGATGCGCCCGATGACGACCATGGCGGCAAGGCCGAGCGTGGCAAAGGCCGCCTGCCGCTTAAAGTAGTACAGCGGGTCGCCCGACTCATAATAGGCAGAGGGGAAGCTCGCCGAGAGGAGCATGATGAGCCCCACGCCGGTGAGCAGCAGCACAAGCAGGAGGAACGGCACATCGATGGGTCCGCGGCCCGCCTCCTTCGCGGCGGCCTCCATGCGCTTCATGTGCTCGCGCTGCTCGCGCCGCAGCTCGCGCTCCTCCTTCGTCATACCGGTTCACCTCCCCCGATCGTTTTTTGAAATGTGCCTTAGAAGTGGTATCTTCCGATCACGCCCCAGAGCGCCAGCATACAGAACACGGCGGAGACGAGCGTGAAGATGGTCACGAGCTTGACCTCGCTCCAGCCGCAGAGCTCAAAGTGATGGTGCAGCGGCGCCATCTTGAAAATGCGCTTGCCGTGCGTCGCCTTAAAGTAGGCGACCTGAATGATGTCCGAGAGCGTCTCGCAGATGTAGACGATGCCGACGAGCAGCAGCACGAGCGGCATATCGTAGGCGAACGCCAGTCCTGCCACCGCGCCGCCGAGAAAGAGCGAGCCGGTGTCGCCCATGAATACCTTGGCGGGATGGAAGTTATAGACGAGAAAGCCGATCAGTCCGCCGACCATCGCCGCGGCAAAAACGCCGAGGTCATTCTCATAGCCCCACCACGAGCCGACCACCGCGAAAAACAGCGCCACCGGCACCGTCACGCTGCCGGCCAGACCGTCGATGCCGTCCGTGATGTTGACGGCGTTGACCGTGCCGACGATGACAAAGGCGGCGAAGATCATATAAACGATCCACGGCAGGATGACATAGGTATTGGCGAACGGAACGTAGAGGTTCGGCGTCAGCATCCCCTCATAGCGCATCAGGCAGAGGAACACCACCGCCGCGGCAAGCTGGAGGGCAAACTTCTGGATCGCCGTCAGGCCGAGATTCCGGTGCATTTTCACCTTCTGAAAATCGTCAAGAAAGCCGATCAGGCCGAACACGGCGGCAAAGGCAAACACATAGAGGTGCGCGAAGCTGCCCGCGCACATGGCCTCCCAGCCGAACATGAGAATGGTGACGAGGATGCCGAAAATGAACATCAGTCCGCCCATCGTCGGCGTGCCGGACTTGCCGGCGTGCCAGGTCGGGCCGTCCTCGCGGATGCTCTGTCCCGCCTTGAGCCTGCGCAGCTCGGGGAGCAGAAAGCGTCCGGTGACAAGCGTGATGAGAAAGCTCACAATGCAGGCAGCGATCAGTTTCATAGCGTATTCCTTCCGCCGCGCAGAGCGCGGCTCTTTCGTTTTTTATTGGCTCAGATGCTCGCGCACCACCTGCCGCTCGTCGAGCGGCAGCGTCTCGGCGCCGACCACCTGATAGGTCTCGTGTCCCTTGCCCGCGAGCACCACCACGTCGCCGGTGCGGGCGTGGTCGAGCGCGTAGGTGATGGCCTCGCGGCGGCTTTCCAGCACGGCAAACGGCGTCGCGCTGTCCGCCATGCCGGCGAGGATCTCGTGCAGAATGGCGTAGGGGTTTTCCGTGCGGGGATTATCCGAGGTGACGATCACCTCGTCTGCGAGCCGCGCGGCGATGCGCCCCATTTCGGCGCGCTTCGTCCGGTCGCGGTCGCCGCCGCAGCCGAACACGACGAGCACACGCGCGTCGGCAAAGCCGCAGACGGTCGAGAGAATATTTTTCAGCCCGTCGGGCGTGTGCGCATAATCAATGAGCACAGTGTAGTCCGTGTCCGTCGGCACCACCTCCGCCCTGCCGCGCACGCCCTGACAGAGTGAGAGGGCCTGCGCCGCGTCCTCGATTGGAATGCCGAGGGCCTGTGCCGCGGCGAGCGCGGCGAGCGCGTTGTAGAGCGAGAACGCCCCGGGAATGTGCAGCGTCACGGGGATGTGCTCGCTGTCGCTGCACGCGGTGAAGCTCACGCGGTCGGCGCAGTAATGCGCGTCCCAGCCGACGAGATCGTTTGCAAGTCCCTGCCCGAAGCGTGTGACCGGACAGGTCACATTTTCGAGCAGCCGCGGCGTCCACGGATCGTCGCCGTTGACAGCGGCGGCGCGGCATTGGCGGAACAGACGCGCCTTGGCGTCGCAGTAGGCTTCCATTGTACCATGGTAGTCAAGATGGTCCTGCGTGAGATTGGTGAACACGCCGAGCGCGAAGTCGATCGCGCCGGCACGCCTTTGCACGAGCGCGTGGGAGGAGACCTCCATCACCACATGGGTGCAGCCCGCGTCCGCCATTTCGCGCAGCAGACGCTGGAGCGTCAGCGCGTCGGGCGTGGTGCGCTCGGCGGACAGAACGGCGTCGCCGATCATGTTCTGATTGGTCCCGATCAGACCGACCTTTGCGCCCAGACAGCGCTCAAGGAGCTGCTTGAGAAGATACGTTGTGGTCGTCTTGCCGTTCGTGCCGGTCACGCCGACCACCGTCATGCGTCCCGCCGGCTCGCCGTACCACCTCGCGGCGAGCTTTGCCGCCGCCTCGTGCGCGTCGGGGACCAGCACGCAGGGCACGCCTTCGGCCGCGTGCTCGGTCACGACGCAGACCGCGCCGCGCGCGGCGGCCTCCTTTGCGTAGTCTGCGCCGTCCTCCCGCGCGCCATGCAGGGCGAGGAAAAGGCTTCCCTCTCCCGCCGTGCGGGAATCGAGGGTGAGGTCATGTATCTCCATCCGCGCGTCCGCGCGGAGGAGTCGGAAGTGATCGAGGGCGCTCAAAAGCTCGCCGAGCTTCGTAGGCGCGTCGTCCTTTCTCCATCAAATCTTGCTCTCTTTTGCGGTTTTTAATCCGTCACCGAGCTGTCGCTGAACTGGACGCGCACCACCGTGCCCGCCGCGACCTCCGTGCCCGGCGTCTCCGACTGGGAGATGGCGCGCACGCTCGCGGAGCTGCCGCCGGTCGCGCCGGAGACGGACATGATGAGCCCCGCGTCGGTGAGCTTGCGGTTGGCTGCCGCAGCGCTGTCGCCCACGACGTTCGGCACGATGCACAGCTCCGTGGATTTCTCCGCGCCGAGATAGAGGATGATCTCCGCGTTGTTCGGCACGATCGCGCCGCCGAGCGGCGTCTGGTCGGTGACGGTCTCGCCGTCGCCGACGGTGCGGCAGGAGAAGCCCTCCTCCTTGAGCTTTGTTGCCGCCTCGTCGCGCTTGAGCCCGACGACGTTCGGCACGGTATGATCCGCGCCGACGAGCTCATCGGCGCTGTAGGTCGGCTCGATGCCGAGGTAGGGCAGTATCTCCGCCATGATGCTCGACGCCACGGGCGCGGCCATGTTGCCGCCGGAGCGGTAGGTGCCGGTCTTGTCGCTGGCGTTGCTGAGGGTGAGGAGCATCATGATCTGCGGGTCGTCCGCCGGCGCGCAGCAGGTGAACGAAACGGTGACGCTCCCGTCGATCTGGTCGGCAGTGCCGGTCTTGCCGCCGATGCGGTAGCCCGCGACCTTGCCGTTCTTGCCCGTGCCGTGCTCGACCTCGTACTCCATGATCTCGCGCACGGTCTTGGAGGTATCCTCGGAAATGACCTGCCGCAGCGGGGTGGTGTCGTGGCGGTACTTGACGTTGCCGCTCTGGTCGAGCACCTCGGAGACGATGTAGGGCGTGCGGAGGTAGCCGCCGTTGACGCAGGCCGCCTGCGCGTTGATGAGCGAGAGCGGCGTGACGTTGAAGTTCTGACCGAAGGCGTAGCACGCCAGCGCCAGCGTGGAGTATTCGATCTCCTTGTTGACAAAGCCGCTCGCCTCGCCCGTGGTATCCACGCCGGTCTTTCCGGTGAGGCCGAAGGCCTTCATGTAATTGTAAAAGGTCGTGTTGCCGAGGCGTAGGCCGATGTTGATGAACGCGGGGTTGCAGGAATTGGCGAACGCCGTGATGAGGTCCTGATGACCGTGACCGGGCGCGCGCTTGGAGCAGTTGATCTTCGCGCCCTCGATGACGACATAGCCCGGGCAGTTGAAGGTGTCGGACATTTTGACCTTATTCTCCTCCAGCGCCATGGCGAGGGTGAGGATCTTGAAGGTCGAGCCGGGCTGGAAGGTGTCGTTGATGGCCTTGTTGCGCCATTGCATATTTTGCAGCGTGTCGGCCGCCGCGGCGAGCTCCTCGTCGGTCATGCCGGCGGCGAGCATCTCCTTGTTGTAGATACTCGCGGGGGCGTTGAGGTCGTAGGTCGGCAGCGACGCCATCGCGAGGATGCCGCCGGTGTTGACGTCCATGACGATGCCGGTCGCGCCCACGCCCGTGCCGTAGCGGCTCTCGAGCTCCTCAAGGCCCTTTTCGAGGTAATACTGCACCGTCTTATCGAGGGTCGTCACCAGACTGTCGCCGTTCTCGGCGTCGAAATACTGCTCATACTGATAGAGCAGCGCGTTGCCGTTGGCGTCGCGCGCGGAGACGACCATGCCCTTTTCACCGGTCAGCTCCTCGTCATACACGGCCTCAAGACCGTAAGCGCCGCCGTTGGCGTTGACAAAGCCGATGACGTGCGCGGCGAGCGAGGAATAGGGGTAGTAGCGCTTGGAGGTCGGCTCCAGAAAGACGCCTTTGATGTCGTTGTCGCTGATAAACACGCGGACTTTGTCCGCCGTCTCCTGCTCGACCTTCTTCTTGATGACCTTGTACTGCGAGGCGGTGTCCTTCATATCGTCGAGGATGCCGCTCGGGTCCACGCCGAGGATCTCGCCGAGGCCGTTTGCGATCAGGTCTTGATCCTGCTCGTTTTTGGCGACGTCGAGAGGCGAGACGCAGACGTTCTCCGCCGTGGAGGAGAGGGCGAGGATGTCGCCGTTTTTATCGTAGATGGTGCCGCGGCTCGCCTCCACGGTCGTGCGCAGCGTCTGCTGGCGCACGGCGAGCGTCTTGAGCTCGTCGTGCTGCTTGATCTGCAGCTTGTAGAGCTGGGCAAAGAGCAGCAGAAACGTGCCGATGCCCAGCAGCGCCAGCAGCAGAAGCGTCCGCTGCTGGATGATGCGGTTGGCGCGGCGCGCGCTGTCCGGTTTTCTTTTCGGGGGTGTCGGCACGGTCTTTCCTCCTCATACGGCAAGGGGCATAATGGCAAAACAAGGAGTAAGGAAGCTCCTTACTCCTTATGTATAGGCTTCGCTCAACTGAAATATTCCACCACGCTGAAAACGCCCTGCCCCAGCGAGGTGAACACGCGGCTGAGCACGCTGACGTTCTGTGCTTCGCAAAGCTCCACGCTGTCCGGCGCGGAAAGGTCGATGTAATTGATCTGCGAAGAGCTGGGCTTGTTCATGCCCGCGGCGACAGCCGCCGCCTTGACCGTTTCGAGATCAAAGGTGCGCTCGTACTGCGTGAGCAGCGCGACGTGCTCGGCGTCGAGCGTCTTGAGCTCCTTCTGCATCGAGACCACGTCGGCGGAAATGCTCGTGAGCTGCGCGTAGCTCATCAGCACGACCACGACCAGCGCGGCCAGCGCGGCAAAGCCGAGCACCAGCACGCCGGAGACTCTCTGCCGCTCGCGCACGCGCGGACGAGCGGTCTTCTTCTCCTGCCTGCGCGGCGGGCGGATGAATTCCTCGCGCGGCTGCTCCCGCTGCTCGCTCTCGCAGCGCGGCGCACGCCGCTCGGCGTAGCGCTCATCGTAGGCGAGATTGCCGACCACACGTCCGCCGCGGTAGCTATTCGGTTGTCTGCGGCTCGTGCGTGCCATAGCGCTCTCCTTCGTGAAAGATCTGCTTTCTCAGCATTTTTCCGCCACACGCAGCTTGGCGCTGCGGGCGCGGGGATTTTCGTTCAGCTCCTCCTCGCCCGAGACGATGGGCTTGCGGGTGATGAGCTTCATTTTGGGCTTCTTGCCGCACACGCACACCGGAAACTCCGGCGGACAGGTGCAGCCCGTGGCGAGCGCTTGCAGCTCGCGCTTGACGATGCGGTCCTCGAGCGAATGGAACGTAATGACCGCGAGCCGCCCGCCCGGCTTGAGATTCTTCTCGGCGGCGCGGAGCATCGGCGGAAGCTCGCCGAGCTCGTCGTTGACCGCGATGCGGATGGCCTGAAAGCTCCGCTTGGCGGGATGCTGCTTTTCGCGCAGCGCCGCGGCGGGCATCGCCGAGCGGATGAGATCCGCCAGCTCCAGCGTGGTTTCGATGGGCTTTTCCGTGCGGTACGCACAGATCTTCTTTGCGACGGCGGGCGCGTAGCGCTCCTCGCCGTATTCGTAGAGGATGCGCTTGAGCTCCTCATAGCTGACGGTATTAACCAGCTCGCGCGCGGTGTAGCTCGCGCTCTCGTCCATGCGCATATCGAGCGGCGCGTCCTGCTTATAGGAAAAGCCGCGGGCGGCATCGTCGAGCTGCGGCGAGGAAACGCCGAGGTCAAAGAGCATCCCGTCCACGCCGCGGACGCCCAGCTCACGCAGCACGTCGTCGAGCGCGCTGAAGTTGGAGTGTACCAGCGTCACGCGATCCATATAGTCCGCGAGCCGCCGCTGCGCCGCCTCGATGGCAGTCTCGTCGCGGTCGAGGGCAATGAGCCGTCCTCCCGCCGTCAGGCGGCGGACGGCCAAGATTTCCAGAATCCGCTCTTTGACCTTTTGCAGGCCGTAGTGGTCCCGGTTGAGGACCTTTTCTGCCGCCGCCAAATCGAGGCTGTCCTTGGATTTGACATTCCACGGCAGGGAAAGACAGGCGTCGAGATAATTACGCACCACCGTCGCCTCATGCGACCCGGCGGGCATTTTGGCGAGCTTGTCGCATTCCTTGAGAAGCTTATCCTCAACCTCCCGCGCGAGGCCGAAGCCTTTGACCTTCTCACGCAGCTCGTCCGCTTCTTCCAGAGGATTATCGCCGTCTCCGAGCTCCGACGCGATGGCACGCATCTGCTCCCGCAGATAATACTCCCGCTGATTGCGGTCGATGGATTCGTGTACCTGCTCCTGGATATCCTGCTCCAGTTCCAGGATATCGGTCTCCCGCGCGAGCATCGTCAGCAG
>OLXV01000448.1_pt1 | contig 21427 bp, 10 predicted proteins | sample 1673481 | NCBI WGS metagenome assembly OLXV01 (sample SAMEA103958113, study PRJEB25191) | human gut metagenome
CTCCTGCAATAGACTATACTATTTTTCTTGTATTCTCTCTTGCTCTTTTTTTTGCGTGTAAGTCTTTATACCGGTTTTATAACCGAACAGAAAGTGCGCGTACTGTTTTGTGGGGACAAATCGGATTTATCTTTTTAGTTTCGTTCACAATAAAATTCATTTTTGACAATCTATTAATATTGCCAGGAGTAATTTTTGCTTTGTTTATCCCTTATGGTGTTGATGTTATTTTCGTCGCTCCGATCTCTGTTTTTGTGAACCTGAAAATCGCACATCGAAAAATACATTGACCTTTAGGCGGGTGGTGGACAGTGGTATTGCCTTGGCTGTTGCCGGAGCGTGAACAGCCGGATACCTGCCTGTAAAAGCCTTGGATACAGGACAGGCTGCACCGGAATCGGATGCAGCCTGTCTTTGCGGAGGGCGGTTCGGGTGGAAATTCCCCGCCGTAGCCTTTTCCCGGCCTATTTCAGGAGTACGAACCGGTTTTCATAGGGTTTCAGCGCCAGCGAAGTGACGCTTCGGCTGTCCAGCGGGTGTCCTGTCGCATCGGCCGCCGTAAAGGGCAGTTCGCGTCCCGAGGCGTCGAGCAGGGTAAGGGTGCCTGCCTGCCCGTCGGTTTCCCGCAGGTTGATCAGGATGCCCTCTCCGCTGGCTGCGGGGGTGCATGATGTGATCAGCACATGGCTGCATCCGCTGCGCAGGAATGAGCGGTCGCGGGCGTTGCCGTTGGCCTTCGTGGCGGCCGGCATGACGCGGGTGCAGAGCGGGATGCGTGCACTCCAGCCGAACTGCGATGCGGCCGTGTTCGAGGTGTCCCGGGTTGAGCTGATGACGAACCCGCACTTGAATTCCCCTTCCTGCGAAGCGCGGAAATTCGTCGTCCAGTAATTGTTCATCAGCCACGGGAAGACATGCGGCTTTTCATAGGTGCGGGGCTGACCATAGGGGTCGTCGAGCAGTTTCCCGAGCAGGTAGAGCGGTACCTCGCTGCCGCTTACGAGAATCTGGGCGTCGTCGTTGCGTGCCGCGACGAAATTCTGCACGGTGTTCCACGAGGCGCTCGTGCCGGGGATCTGGTCTTCGCCGGAACGGACTACGCCGCCCGGTACGTCGAACGTGAGTTTCGCATTTTCCAGCAGCCACGGCATGGCGACGTAGATCGCCGAAGGATCGGTCTCGGGGTTGCGGATGAAATCGTAGCCGAGCTCCACGCGTTTCACGTCGTTATACAGGCGTACTTCGACCTGCACGCCGAATTTTTCGTCGCATCCCTCGGCTTTGCCCGTAAAGCGGACGCTTTGGTAAATATCGCCCGACGTTACGCTCGGGCAGTGCACGTCGGAGAGCGAAGAGCGCCGGTAATTGTCGAATACTTTGCGTTCCATTTGGCGGCGGTCGCCGTTGAGCGATTCATAGACGAAAGCCCCCAGCTTCCATTCCGAGTCCGGGTCGACCATCTCCCGTCCCAGCTCCTTGTCGTAGAGCGAGGCGATCGTCCCCGAAGCCGGGTCGAAGACGATCCTGTAGAAATCGTTTTCGAGGCTGTTGTCCCGGAGTTCCGTGCGGCGGGGTGCCGCGGCCTTGCCGTCGCCGAGTACGATTTCGAAGGTCTTGTAACCCATGGCGGGGATTCCTTCCGCCCAGATGGCGTAATAGCGTCCTTCGCGGCGCGAGCGGATGGGCTGTACGCGCAGGGCTTTCCCGGCTGCATCGACGATCCGGAACTCGCGGTCGGCCGGGATCAGTTCGAAGTCTATGTAGACTGTCGCCAGTTCCGAGCGTTCCCAGCCGAGCGGGTTGAAGAACGTGAGCGTCGGGTGCGTCGAGCGGTAGAGGGTGCCTTGCAGGCGGCCTATGGCATCTTCATAGAGCAGTTGGGTGCTTTTGAGCGCCTCCCATACGTAGGAGCCCTTTTCAGCCCATTGTACCTGTGAATTTTCGCATCCGGGATTCCAGATGCTTTCCGCAGCCCCGAAGGTGTGCTCGTCGTAGAAGAGCAGGTTTTCGTGGATGCGGCGCAGTTCTTCGTGTGTCCCGCCGCTCTGGCCTGTCCCCTCCATTTGGGCCATCGAGAGCATCGCTTCGATGGCGACCAGGTCGGATTGCGTTTTGCGTGAGGCTGCCGTCTCGCGTGCCGCCGACCCGAACCCGTCCGTCCACCAGTCGGGATAGGCGGCCCGGTATACGGGCAGCTTGTCGCCGTACTGGGAGTCGATGCGCCCGAGGAATTCGTGTGCCGTGGCGCTGCGTAGCTTCGGCCAGGCGTAGCGTTCGTTCCATGCGCGGATCAGGTCGCACTCGCGCATCGACGGGGGCGAGTTGTCGGTCAGGTATCCCGAGTATTGCACAGCGATGACCGGGAACGGGTAACCCGTGCGTTTGAGGTTGCGGATGTACCCGAATACGCCGTCTTCCAGGCGGGCCATATCGCCCGTGTGGATGCCCCACGAGTTCCCGGTATGGTAATGGTCGCTGCGGAACATCAGCATTCCTTTGCCCGACGGGGACTCCCAGCGGTAGAGTGTCGGACGGTCGAACGGGACGAGGGCGCGGTGGTTGTTCGACCCGATCGAAAAATATTTCACGCCCAGGTCGGGCAGGTAATCCGCCAGGCACCATGCGATGCCGTTCACGTCATTCTGCATGGCTGTTTCGACCGGCAGCCCCAATTCCCGGAATCGGGCCACGGGCTCGAGGAACGTCTTGTAATTGTTCTCGCCCGACAGCTCGGACATGTTGAAGAACATGGCCGTCACCTCGATCTGCCCTGCCTTGACGTACCTGATGAATTTGTCCACCTGTGCCTTGGGACGTATGCGCAACCATTCGCGTACGGGCCACGAGGCTTCGCATGTCCAGCGGAACTTCGCGTCGTCCGGGTAGTCGGCCGTCAGGTCGCAGTATTCCACGGCATAGTCGATATAGCGCAGGTGCTCGGTGAGTATTTCGGTCTGCGGTTTGGTATAGCCGATGTCCGTGTGCGTGTGCTGCACCAGGTAGACGGTGTATTTGTCCGCCGGGGCGATTTCCACCGCCGCCGACAGGGCTTTCCCGCGGTTGGGATGCACTTCGAAATCCACCGTGCGGCCTTCGTACCCTTCGGGAATGTTGACCTCGACGGTGTTTATCCCGCGAGACAGTGCGACCGTCCCGCCCGGTTTGCCGTCGTAGTTCCATCCGGCACGCTGGGGCTTGCCCCAGTTGACGAGGGTCAGCGTCACCGGGTGCAGCAGCTCCCCTTCGGCGGGGCCGTAAATCAGCCCCGGCTGCGAGTGGCTTCCGATGAGTGCGATGCCGTCGCCGGGGCGTGTGCATTTCACGCTGCGGTCGGCTTCGAGGACGATGGCGTCCCAGACGAGCCAGCTGCCGCCGGCATTGCGGATCGTGAGGAGGTTTTCCCCGGCGCCGAATGTCCCGGCCGGCAATAGGGCCTCGATCGCAAGGCCGCGTGCCGAGGTGCGTTTGGTATCCGGGTAGTTGATGTCGTCCCCGGCAGGCGCCTGCACCGAGGTGCGGAACCCGCCTGCGGAGATTTCGATCGTCGGGGGTGACGAGGCCTGCGATTCGACCAGGTAGAGTGTCAGCCGCATCTCCGCCCGGGAGGCTTGCGCATCGGCCCCGAAGCGGATCAGCAGCGATCCGTTGCCGTTGCCGGCCCATCCGTCCTGGGGCCCGGGCAGGATATAGGGGATCTCTCCCGGTGTGCTGCGCCCTACGTCGTACGCGGCCGCCGCGCCGGGGAACCGGCCCAGAAGGTCGGAATACGCGCCGTCGTACAACGCGAACTCGGCGGCCGAACCGTCTTTGCGGCCGATTTCCCATACGGGCCGGTAGGGTGTTGCCGACAGGCTGCCCCATAGCAGGGCCGCCAATACGGCGAGGATGGAATGCTTGTGTCTTTTCATATCGGAATTTTTGGGTTATTCGGGGTCAGTCCATTTTACGTCGGTCATTTTTGCCACATGCCTGCCGGTCATGTCGGTGATCTCCGAGCCGACGTTGAGCGTCAGCGGCCAGTAGGCTTTCAGCCCTTCCTCAGTCCCGGAGAAGTCGCATGCCACATCGGCTGCGGCCTCGGCCTCGGTGCGGACGTCCGCCCAGATCGAAACGTGCTGGATGTTGCCGCGCATGTAGCGGTTCGAGTAGGAGGGGGCGGTGCCCAGTTGCAGGTTGCAGGTCGGCTCCACGATGGCCTTGCCGCACGCGAAGCTCTTTACCAGCCGTCCGTCCAGATAGAAGTGCATCTTGTCGTTGGCCTTGTACGTGGCTGTGATGTGGTACCACTTGTTCAGCTCGATCGTGCAGCAGGTGCCGCCCTTCCAGCTCCCGTCGTTGACGTAGAACTGCAGGTTCGCGCCGTTGTTGCGGATCATGATGGCACCCTTGCCCTGCTCGCACGAGATGACGTTCTGGTCGCCCGCTGCGAATTCGTCGAAACGTATTTTCATCTCCCAAGTCAGCTCTTCCGTGAGATCCCAGTCGCCTGCGGGCCCGAGGTTCATCTTCGACCCGGCGTTGAAATAGGGGATTCCGGCCTTGACGATGTTCTCCCGGAAGGCTTTTATCGCTTCTTCGAGCTGTTTGCAGGCGTTCCGGTAGCCTTCGTCCCGCGAGGTGTTGTGCATGATGTAATAGGCCTGGTCGATGCGGGCCTGCAATGCCTTCTTCGATCCGGGGGCCGTGTCGCCCTCTTCGATCCCTTCCGTCGACTCTTCGACGAGCGATTCCGCCTGGCGGATCAATGCCATGAGCGTCTGATGTGCTTCGGAATAGTCGTCGTCGCTGCATGCGCATAACATCAGTGCCGCGCAGAGGAAGGCTGCGAATTTTTTCAGTATGGTTTTCATGGTCGTTTACTGCATTAGGTGTTTAATATCCTTCGTTTTGTCCCAGGGTTCTCCAGTCGGGCATGCCGTCGAACTGCGTCTGCGGGATGGGGCGTACGACGTGGTACTCCTTGATGTTGTCCTTTGCATCGGGGTTGTAGATCCTCACCTGGTCGATGAGCCTGCCGAAGCGTTTCAGGTCGAGCCGCCGCTGCCACTCGCCGAAGAGCTCGCGGGCGCGTTCCTCGAGGATGAAATCGAGCGTCATGTCCTCTTCGGTGACCTTCATGGCCTCTTCGTATTCGGGCTTTTCGTGGTTGACGGCGCGTTTGCGCAGCTGGGTTATGTCCTCGGCGGCACCCTTCAGGTCGCGGTTCTCCGTGCTCCGGATACGCGCCTCGGCACGGATCAGGTAAAGTTCGCCCAGCCGGATCACAGGGTAGCTGCGATCCGACAGCTCCGACATGTTGCCCGGCCGGGTGTGGTCGTAGAACTTGGTCATGCCGATGAACGTCCAGCGATCCTGCGGGATGCCGTCGGCGTCGAACATGTCGTTGCGGTCGAATACCGTGAAGGTCTTTTCCATGCGCTTGTGTTCCTCGACGGGCAGTACGTCGGGACAGAGGTAGAGCGCCGTGTCGATGTATTCGCGCCACTGGTTGAGCGGGAAGGCCGAACGGTCGTCGGCCGGGTCGTTGTAATACCATACCCATTGGTGCAGGTCGCTCCAGCGTTTGTCGGCGTCGCGGTCGAACAGATCCATGAAGTAGGTCGAGGGGATCGCCTGGCAGCCGCCGTAGCCCGTCCATTTGAGCATGGTCTGCACGCCCGGGAAACGGTCGATATACATGGCATACCACGACCAGTAGCCGTTGGCCTGGCGGAAGGCGTCGTCCTCGGTGAATTCCGTCGTCCAGATGAATTCGTTGTTGGTCTTGTCGTCGGCCCACAGGTCTTTGAGCGAGGGGCAGAGCTCCAGCCCGTAGTGGCCGATCACCTGCGATGCCATGTCTGCGGCCTCGTCCCACTGTTCGTTGTAAAGGTACATGCGTGCGAGCAGCGCCTTGGCTGCGGGCATGTCGATGCGCCCCGATTCCGTGGTGCGCGTGTCGGGGAAGAGCCCGATGGCCGTCTCGAGTGCGCCGATGATCTCTTCGTAGAACTTCGCGCGGGGCGAACGGCGGGCTTCGGTGCCCTCGGTCTCGTCGGTTGTCATCGGCAGGTAGCTGTCGCCCCACGTCTCGGTGACGATCCACAGGAACAGAGCCCGCATGACATACATCTCCGCTTTGAACTGGCTCTTTTCGTCTTCGTCGGCAAAGGGCGTCTGGTCGATCGTTTCGAAGAACAGGTTGATGTTGAACAGCGCCTTGTAGCAGTGGTTCCACAGCCATGCCACATTGCCGTTGGTGGCGTCGAGCCCGTAGTAGTCGCACAGGCCCACATCGCCCTGGTTCTTGCCGCGCAGGTAGATGTCCGTCCCCAGCTCGGTCATCAGCGGCCACTGTCCGTCGCCGCCGTAGAGGTTGTTGATCTTGGTGTAGCTCTGGTATACCAGCGCCTTGATGCCGTTTTCCTCCTTGAATATCTCGGTCGTCGACCCGTAGGTTTCTTCTTCGAGGAAGCTCTGGCATCCGGTCAGCCCTATCGTAAGTGCCGCCGCAAACAGGATGAATATCTTTTTCATGGTCTGGTTTTCGGATTTTAAGTTAGAACTGGACATTCGCGCCGAAGATATAGAACGACTCCCACCACGAGATGCCGCCCGTGTTCTGGAACTGGCTGTAACGCCACGGGGTGTTCATGGTCACATAGAAGCGCGTCTTCTTCACCACGCGCCCCATCCATGCCCGGGGCAGGGTGTAGCCGAGCGTGATGTTGCGGATGTTTACGTAGCTGTTCTTGTAGTAGCCCGTGGCGTCGAGGTATTTGATCGACTGTCCTTCGACCGGGCGTGGATGTCGGTCGGAGGGTTTTTCGGGTGTCCAGTAGTCGATCTTGTAGGTGTTCCAGCGTCCGAGCTGGTTCGCCCATTCGCTCGTGCTGCGGCCGTCGTGGGCCAGCGAGCCGAACTCGCCGTATACGTCGACCGAGAAGTCGATGTTCTTCCACTCCGCATTGATCTGCAGGCCGCCGACCCAGTCGGGGCGTGTCGTGCCGAGGATCGTGCGGTCGTTGCCGTCGATCTTGCCGTTGCCGTCCAGGTCGGCGACCTTGACCTCGCCGGGTTTCTGTCCGTAGATCGCGGCCAGGTCGGCTTCGTTTTCCTGCCAGATGCCTACCTGTTTGTAATTATAGTGTACGCCGTTGACCGGATAGCCTACGAACAGGCCGTTGTTGATGTCTTCCTTCATCTTGGGATCCTGCAGGCGTACCAGCTCCTCCTTGTTGCGGTAATACGAGAGGTTCACCCCCAGGTGGAAGTCCTTCGTTTCCACGGGGACGGTCGAGAGGCTTACCTCCCAGCCGCGGTTGCGGGTGTCGCCGATGTTCGTCCACGCCCGGTTGAAGCCCGAAGTATAGGGCAGCACCTTGAGGTAGAGCAGGTCGTAGCTCTTCGAATCGTAATAGTCGATTGTGCCGTGGATACGTCCCTTGAGGAACCCGAAGTCGAGGCCGATGTCGAGCATCTTGTTGCGCTCCCACTCCAGGTCGGGCGTCGGGCGGGTTTCGGGTTCCAGCCCCGGGCGGTGCAGCTCACCGCCGTTGAAATTGGCGTATTTGCCGTGCAGCGTACCTGCCGTGGCATAGGCCGCGATCGAGTAGTTGCCCGTCATGCCGTACGAGGCGCGCAGCTTGAGGTTCGAAATCCACTCCACGTCCTTGAGGAAGGGCTCTTCCGAAATGCGCCACGCGATGGCCCCCGAAGGGAAGAAAGCCCATTTATGCCCCGGCGAGAGCTGCGACGCACCGTCCTCGCGGAACGACGCGGTGACGATGTACCGGTCGTCGTAGGAGTATTGCACGCGCCCGACGACCGAGACCATCTGGCTGCGGACGAAGCCCGAGGACAGGCTTTTCGAGTCGGTCAGGCGCCCCATGTTGTACCACAGGTAGGCGGGCGATTCCTGGTCTTTGCCCGACATGGATGCGTTGACCGTCTGGCGGTTCTGCATTTCATAGACGGCTGTCAGGTCGATATTGTGCCTGTCGAACTGGCGTTTGTAGCTGAGCACGTTGTTCCAGACCCAGTCGGCCTTGCGGTTGTTGTGCATGAAGGCCACGTTGCGCTCGTCGGTATACGATACCGAGCGGTTGTCGTAGTAATAGCCGCGCGACGAGAAGGCGGGGCTGTATGCGAAGTTGGTATTGAACGTGAGCCCCTTCGCCAGGTCGATCTGGGCGAAGAAGCGCAGGAAGAGTTTCCACTCCTCGGTCTTGTCCTTATATACGTCGTCGCTCTCGTTCATGTAGGGGTTCTTCACGAACGGGTCGCCGAAGGGGTAGACGTTGTAGCTGCCGTCCTCGTTGCGGGTCTGTGTGAGCGGGGACATGTGCAGGAACTGGTTGAACATATCCGGCTTGTCGTTCTTGACGATGTAGTATGCGCGGCTCGAAAGTCCTACCTTGAGGAACGGCAGCACCTTGTGCGAGAGGTCTGCGGTCAGGTAAAAGTGGTCGTGCCCCGCGTTTTTGTAGCGGCTGTCTTCGTTCTTGTAGTTGAATGCGATTTTGTAGGCGCTTTTGTCCGTTGCCGCCGAAATGGTCAGCGAGTGGCTTGTCCACAGGCGTTTCTTGTTGAAATACTTTCCCATCCAGTCATTGTCGACCTTGCCCATGTTGGCCAGTTCGATCCCGAAAAACGCCTTTGCGTCGTCGGCTTCGCTGTGCCAGGTGCCTGCCGCACGGCTCGCCTCGCGCTGGAATGCGATGTATTCGTCGGCGTCCATTACGTCGAGCGACCCCCAGTTGTTGACGCCTGCACCCACGAACCCGTCGTAGGTTACCGTCGTCTTGCCCTGTCTGGCCTGTTTGGTCGTAATCAGGATAACGCCGTTGGCGCCGCGGGCGCCGTAGATGGCCGTCGAGGACGCGTCTTTCAGCACGTCGATCGACTCGATGTCCCCGGGGTTGATCGAGGCCAGCGTTTCGTCGTAGGGAATGCCGTCGAGAACGATCAGCGGGTCGTTGCTGGCATTGCGCGAGCGGGTGCCGCGTATGCGGATCGAACCCCCGTCCATTCGGATCCCGGCGATGCCGGTCAATGCCGTGGTGATGTTGTAGGCGGGGATACGCTCGATACGGTCTGCCGAGATCGAGCTGACGGAACCTGTGATGTCCTTGCGTTTCATCGTCGTATAGCCGGTCACGACGACATCCTCCAGTCCGATCATGTCCTCCGACAGGACTACGTCCACCGAAGTGCGCCCGGCTCCTACCTTGACGGTCTGCGGCAGCATACCGAGGAACGATATTTCCAGCAGGTCACCGTCTTCCACCCCTTCGAGTGCATAGTGTCCCGCGTTGTCGGTCAGCGTGCCGCGGGACGATCCTTTTATTACGACCGAAGCGCCTGCAACGGCTGCCCCGTGCGTGTCCTCGACGATACCGGATACCGTACGCCGAATTCCCCCCCCCTTGTATCCTGGGGGCTGATGGTTACTGTTACGGAACTTTCTGCGGTCGCATTTGCCGCCGCCGGCAACATCAGGGCCGACAGCACCAGGACAAAACCGCCTCTCATAATGCCCGATAGCCTGTGCCGGGGACGCCGGCCGGCCTGGATGATTGGATAGAAACGTTGCATGGTTCAGTAGTTTAGGTTAGTGTGGTTTGGGTTGGACGATTAATATTTGAACATTTTTAATAATGTATGAACATTAATGCCTACTGCAAATTTATACATAGATTTTTAAAATACAACTTTTTTCAGCTCTTTTTTTATGATAATTTGTGAACATCCGCTGTATTTCCCATATTCGGAGGATTTCCGGTATCTCTGTGGATAGTACCTGTTTGCCTGCATGATTTTTGCCGGAGCCGAGTCTGCACGGTTCCGAAGCGATCCCCGATTCCCTGTGCCCGGGACTGCCGCCGTGCCGGTGTGTGCATCGTGCGGCCGTTGCGGGCTGTTTGTATGTACATGAAATCTTCTCGATGCGCGATGCTGCCGCCTGCCCGACGGATTGCTGCCCGCCCGCTTTCTGCCGTGTGCTGCCTGCCCGGCAGGTTACCGCCGCCTGCTTTCTGCCGCCTGTCCGGCAGGTTGACGCCACTTGCCGGATTGCGTGGCGTGCGGCGTTGTCTGGCATTTCTGGCATTGCGGCACCCGCATTGTTCCCGGCTCCTTCCTGCTGTTCCTGCCTCTTCCTGTTGCTCCCGGCTTTTTCGTGTTGTTCCCACCCCCCCCCTTCCCCGGGCGGGGACGCCCCGAAAAAGTAACGGCGCATCCGTTGTCCGGATGCGCCGCCGATGGGGAATATGCCTGCCGCTATTCGGGGAGTTTCCCGGTTCCCCAGCGAGTGTTGGGCTTGGGCCCCAGCCATAGCTCGAGCAGGCCGCCGCGTGCGAATTCTTCGTGAGGGAACCAGAAGTTGTTGAGCACCCGGCCGTTTAGGCGTGCGCGTTGGATATAACAGTTCTTGTCCGAATTGCCGTAGGTGCGGATGACGAACCGGTCGGAACGGTCGGCCGGGTAATAACGCTTGTCGAGACGGATCGACACCTCATCGAAGACCGGCGAGGTGATCTCGTATACGGGGCGGGCAGCGGCCGTGCCCCGCGTACTGAACAACCCGATCGACATCAGTGCGCTCACGCCGCCCATTTGTCCCTGGTCTTCGTCGTGCCCGCCATACCCCCGGTCGGGCGTGGTGCCCCCGTAAGCCTGTTCGTTCACCCGGCGAACCCAGTATTGCGTGAGCCAGGGTTTCCCGCCCCAGCTGAATACGTGCGCGTTGGAGCATCCGGGCTGGTTGGCGTAGCTGACGTAGCCTTGTCCGTAGCCGAACACGAAATCCTGCGGCGCGGCCTGCTCGAATGCATAATTGAGCTTCTCGCAGAATTTGTCATAACCGCCCATGAGCGTTGCGAGGGCCGGCAATTCGTGCGAAACGCCCCAGGTGGCCTGCCAGGCATTGGCCTCGATCCAGCCGGTGCCCCTGAGCGGATCGTCGTGCAGCCATTGGCCCTGCTCGTCCTTGGGGAAGAGCAACTGCTGGTCGGGGCGGTATAGCTTGCGCCATCCGTGGGATCGGTTGCCGAAGTAGGCGGCCTCATCCTCCAGTCCCAAACGCACGGCCATTTGCGCGAGCGCCCAATCCTGGAAGTTCGACTCGATCGTCATCCCGGCGTTTTTCGGCTGGTAGCCGTGTTCGAGGTAAAATTCCCCGATTCCCTGCATGCCGCCCGGCATATGGTTGCGTTGCATCGTCCGGAAAGCGTGCATCGGGTCGCATTTGCGCATCAGCCCTTTGTTATAGGCCGAGACGATGAGCGGCGTGGCCGGACATCCGGACATGATGTAGGTATATCCTCCGGCGCAGGGCCCCCGGGGAATCAGCCCGCCGTTGTCGGCATAGCGGATGAGCGAGGCCGACATTTCGTCGGGCATTTCGGGCCATCCCAGCCCCCACAGGACGTTGAGGTTCCACTGCGTGAGCCAGAAGGCGTCGGAATTATACATGTGATGCACGACGCGGCCTGCCGCATCGCGCGGGAGCGTGCGGGTCTTGACCCGGATGTTGCGCGTGAAGGAGCCGGCGCGCTGGCCGTCCGTCAGGTCGGGGTATTCGCCGTTCACGTCGTCGATCTTGTGGCGGCCCAGCAGGACATGCCACAGGTCGGTGTAGAATTTTGTCCGTTGTTGCTGCGTGCCGCCTTTTACCTCGATGCGTCCCAGCCATTCGTTCCATTCGTCCTGTGCCGCGCGGCGCACGGCGTCGAAGTCCCAGGTCGTGGCGTCATGCGTGAGGTTCTCCCGTGCATTTTCCGTACTGACGTACGATACGGCCGTGCGGACATGGATGCGGTCGCCCGTACGGACACCGTAATGTGCCGCGACGCCCGATGTGGGGGAGTCCAGGTAACTCAGCGCTTCGCGCGGGTGGCGCCTGGTGATTTCGGAGGAGCCTTCGAGCGAGTCGATTCCGGAATAACGGCGTGTGCCGACCCATCCGTCGAGCCGGTCGAACGGCCGGTCGAAACGGACGACGAAGTAAACTCTGACGTTCTCGGGGCCGCCCCAGTGGCGGCCGTAGGTGTCGAAGCTGCCCTCGATTTCGTGCTCTCCGACCCGCTGCACGCGGGCGTTGCACATGGTCGTCGACGCCAGATAGCCGCCCAGGTTCAGGAGTATGCCGGCTTCGGCGTCCCGGGTGAAGGTCAGGCGGTAGAACCCCGTGCGGTCAGTGGCCGTCTGCTCGACCCAGATGCCGTAATCCTCCAGGAAGAGACGGTGGTAACCCGGCTGGGCGATTTCGCCCTCGTGTCGGAAGTGCGATTTCCAGTGCCCTTCGCCGAGGGTGGGATCGACGTTGCCGGTCGTCGGCATGAGCGTAAGCCCGGCCAGCACCCAGTTGTGTATCTGCGGGAAGCCGAGCACCTCGGTCGAATTGTAGTTGTAGCCCCCGCCGTACTGGTTGCGGTTGCGGGTCAGCGGTGCGGCGCCGATCATGCCGAATGGCTGGTTGCCCGTGATGAAGAAGAAATAGCGCCCCTTGGTCGTTTCGATGAACGGGTCGACCTGCGAGACGAAATCGCCTCCGGCCTCGGCGGGCGGGAATGCCTCGATCTCGGAGAGCCCGACATGGGAACCCACGGCGTCGTTGACCTCGAATTTCACCCATCTGACCCGTTTGGGCGCGAATTCCACGACCTTGGGCTCCCCGTTGTCCGGGATCCCGACTACTCCGATACGTGTACCGTCGCTGAAAAAGAGGTCGCCGCCTGCCGTATGCGCATCGCCCGTCGGCCGGTCGTAGAGGACGATGCGCGAGAGGGTGACCTCCTCGTCCCAGTCGAGCCGGATCCAGGGGTAGGGTAATTGCTGCCAGTAGGGCATCTGCGCTGCCGATACCCATTCGCCCGCATTGTCGAGGCGGATGTAGCCGTCGTTGACTTTCGAGGCATCGCCGTCGGCATTGAGCGACGACGATGCCGTGGCGCGGGCTTTCGGGGCGATATTGTAGGTGCCGCCGAGTGCCGGGAACGAGATTCCCGCCACGCAAAACAGGGTTAACAGCTCTTTTTTCATCGCGATGTGCTTACGTTAAGGTTCGTATTGCATGAATATACGAATAATATCGTCTCGCCGGTTCCTGTTCCGGCCCGCAGCCCGGGAATATACCCGTTATTTCATAAAAGCCTTCACGACCATGATCTCGCGCCCCGAGGTGTTGACGATGCGGTAGGAGCCTGCCGCCGCCGAAATTACCAGCGTTTCGGCATAGCTCAGACGGAAGCGGCTGCCGCCCGCGGTTTCGACCTCGGCGCTTTCGCCCTCGACCAGGTTCAGGACATGGCATTTTCCCTGCGTTGCGACCTCCACCGAGGTGTTGAGCTTGTAACGGTGCACGTCGTAGGAGTGGTTGCGGTGCGTGGGCAGGTGCCACAGTTCCCAGTCCGCCCCCTTGTCGAGCAGCGCGGGGTGCGACACCAGCTCACGTTTCACGGTTTCGCCCTTGCGGTCGAAGCAGAGGTTCTCCATCGCCCGGCGGATGTTCAGCGGGCGCGGTTTCCCGTCGAGGTCGAGCGCCAGCCAGTCGTACATCTTGAAGGTGAAGATGTAGGGCGTGGTGCTGATCTCCAGCACGAGGTTGTTGCGGCCCGAGCTGTGGAGCGTGCCCGGCGGTATGAGGAACAGCTCGTGCTTCGAAGCCGGCTCGGCGTTGATGTAGCGCGGAACGTCGAGCTCCGTACCATTGCGGAAACTCTCGGTGAGCGCCTCTTCGAACTTCTCCGGTACGATGTCCTCTTTGAATCCCAGGTATACCTCGGCCCCGGGACGGCTGTCGAGGATGTAGTAGGTCTCCTCCTGTGTCAAGACCTCGCCGAAATTCTTGCGGATATATTCCCGCTGCGGGTGGCACTGGATCGAGAGGTTCCCGCCGTCGAAGTTGTCGAGGTAGTCCATGCGGATCGGGAATTCGTCGCCGTATTCGCCGTAGCACTCCTTGCCTACGACGTTCTCACCGGCTTCGAACATCACCATGTCGAACGACACTTCGAGCATCTTGCCGCTGCTGCCGAAGATCAGCCCGTTTTCCGGTACGATCAGCTCGAACGACCATGCGTAATTGGGCACGTCGTGGGGCAGTGCGCCGATGTGTTCGCGGATCCATTGGCCTCCCCACGCCCCGGGTTCGAACCACGGCCGGACGCGGAATCCGTTTGCGGCGAGGTGCTCCAGGCCGCGGCGCAGGTCGGTGCCCTCGGCCCAGGTGATCTCCCCTTCGCGCTGCCCGTCGACGATTATGCCGATGCGGGGCAGCAGCTCCTTCTTGTGGCGGTTCAGTACGACCCAGTCGACGAAATAGAACCGCTTGTACATCTTTTTCGGGGGTTCGGGCTGCGTGGCCCCCAGGTTGGCGATGCTGCCCGCACGCGAGCGGAACTGGATCTCGTTCTTCGGGATGTCGATATAGACCAACTCGCCCTGCCAGCCGGCCAGCGCGGCGCCGGTGCCGACGAGTATGTTCATCTCCGCCTCGGGGTCGGGTGCGATCGCCCGCAGTTTTTCCCCGTCGAAGAACTCCTCCAGCCGCAGCGGGGTGCGGAAGCCGAAGATCGGGTCGTCGCCGCCCAGATAGGGGGTGACCAGGCGTTCGATCTCCTCCTGCGGCCGCAGGGCCGCGTCGACGCTCCACCACACGGGGCGGATGCCCAGCTGCGTGAGCGCACGGTTCAGCTCCTGCCGGAAGAGGTCGAAGCGTACGCCGACATAGCCGTCGACGACAACCTGCTTCTGCCCGGCCAGCCGCCGTGCCAGCGACGTGTAGTCGCAGAAAATCTTATCCGCCCCGAGGTCATGTGTCGGGTAGATGTCGTATTGGTTTTTTCCGGTTTCCGGTTTGCATACCGGAAGTGGGTTCTGTGTTGTTTTCCTTAAAAGAGACATGACTATTGTTTGGTTATATGAATAACGATGCTGCGCCGATCAGGGCGGCATGGTCGGGCCGGGCCGGGAGCCCTATCCTGATCCGGTGGCCGTCGGCTTCGAGCCGGCGTTCCATGGCGGGCCCGAACAGCGGGTAGGCCCGCGAGATATTCCCGCCGAGCACCAGCATGTCGGCGCGGAAGCGTTCCGCCACGGGGGCTGCGAATGCCGCCAGCCGCTCCCCGTATTCGTCGAACAGGCGCCGTGCCGCGGGGTCTTCCGCATGGCGTTCGGCAGCTTCGCGTGCGCCGCTTATCTCCTGCCCGGTCAGCTCCCGGTAGCGGCCGCATACCCAGCGGGTCGAGAAGGCCTCGTCGACGATGCCCCCTTCGAACGGCAGGCAGTATACCCAGCCGTTGGCGGGCACCTCGTCGCCCGAGGTCACCAGCCTGCGGCCGGCCACGAAGCCCGACCCGACGCCCGTGCCGAGCGTCAGCGCCACTACGCGTTCGGCGCCATCCGCGACCCCGCCAAGGCATTCGCCCAGCGCGAAGGCCGCCGCGTCGTTGACATAGCGGAACTCCTCCGAGCCACACTCCCGCAGCAGCGGGTAGAGCGTCGCCGCGACGTCGAGCCCGTAGATGCGCTCGAACTTCCGCACGCCCCGGATCAGCGAAATGCCCCGCTCGTAGTCGAACGGCCCGGGGAAGGCGAAGCCTGCGCACCGGATGCGTCCGATGCCCGATGCCGCGGCCGTGCGCCGGATGTTCGCGGCCCAGGCCCCGGCGATCGTGCGGGCCCCGGCTGCCGCGTCGACTTTGTCCGTGTGCGGTTCCCCGCACAGTTGCCCCGTGGCGAGGTCTACCACCGCCGAGCAGACATGGCTGCCGCCGATGTCCACGCCCAGGGCGTAGCGATTATGTGCCGATTGTGCCATGACGGTATATTTTTCGTAGTTATTTGTTCAGCCGGGTGTTGGGCTCCGCGGCGAGGTTCACCCGCAGCGTGCCGCCGCCGACCACTTCGGCGAAGGGAAGCTGTACGCTCTGCAAGGGTTTGCCGTCCAGTTCCAGCGAACCGATATAGTAATTCTCCGGCGTGTTGCCCGTCGTTTCGATCACGAACTCTTTGCCCGTGTAGTAATCGGGGTTGAGGCGGATCGTCACCTTGTCGAACAACGGGCTGCCGATCTGGAACGTCGGGTCGGGGGCGGTGAGCCCCTTCGCGTCGAAGAGTCCCATCGAGGCCATCACGTACCACGCTCCAAGTTGTCCCTGGTCTTCGTCCTGCCCGTAGCCGTAGCCGTGGATCTCCTCCGTGCCGTAGAATTCGTTGCAGATCGTGCGCATCCATTTCTGCGAAAGCCACGGTTTGCCCGAGAAGTTGAACAGCGCCGAGATATGCAGGTTCGGCTGGTTGCCGTGGTTGTAGTAGGCATGCACCCCCGCAAAGGCATTGATCGTTTTGCCGCCGCCGAAGACGTTCTCGCGCGAGATGAGGAACGTGCTGTCGAGGCGGTTGTTGAACTCCTCGCGGCCGACCATCTCGACCAGCCGGTCGATGTCGTGGGGCACGTAGTAGGTGTACTGCACGGCATTGCCCTCCTGGAATCCGGCCCATGCCGCATAGGGGTCGAAGTCGGCGATGAATTCACCGCTGCCATCCCGCGGCCGGATGTACTTGGTTTCGGGGTCGAAAAGCAGCTCCCACCCGCCCGAGAGCTTCTTGAGCTGCTCGTAATCGGCCTCATGGCCCAACTGGCGGGCCATCTGCGCGACGGCATAGGCGCTGAACGAGTATTCGAGCGTATGCGATGCCGCGAATCCCGAGCCGTCGGGCGTGGTCTGCATGCCCAATTCGGGCAGGTAGGGCGAATAGCCCTGACTGACGAATTTCCCCACGTCCAGTTTGCCCGCGCCGGCCGGGCGGCCTTCGCTGCCCAGCTCGTTCTTGCGGGCGGCCTGGTAGCCCAGCGCCACGTCGAAGTTGCGGATGCCGCAGTTGTAGGCCGCGGCAATGGCGAGCCCCGTGAAGTTGGTGCCTACGCCCGAGACGTACTTGCTGCATGCGATGCCGTCGCCGAGCCATCCGGCGTCCTTGTAGACCAGCAGCTGGCTCGCCACCCAGTCGGCATAGTATTCGGGATAGGCGATGCTCCATAGCTGCGTGAGGTTCCAGTAGGCGCCCCAGATCGCATCGGTATTGTAATAGTCGTGCACCGGCCTGCCCGCACCGTCGAGGGCAATTTGTCCGACCGTGCCGTCGTTGGCCGGATAGGCCCCGTTCACGTCGTTGGCCAGGCCGCGTCCCAGCAGGGCGTGGAACAGCCCCGTGTAGAACTTCACGCGGTCATCGTGCAGGCCGCCCTCGACGCGAAGCCGGCCCAGCGCCTCTTCCCACGTGTCGTTCGCCTCGCGGCGCACCCGGTCGAAATCTTTCCTGGCGGCCTCCTTTTCGAGGTTCAGCCGCGCGTTCTCCACCGACGTGTACGACAGGCCGATCTTCAGCCCCACCTGCTGACGCTCGCGGGTGTCGAAACGCAGGTAGAGCCCTGCTCCGGCGCCTGTGCGGCTGCGCTCCCCCGCGAAGGTTTGCTCGCCGCTGAACGCGCCCCAGGCCGCAGGCTCGGCGTCGAGTACGGCGCTGAAATACATTGTCACCGTGGCGCCTTTCTGGTAAATGTCGACATAGGCGGGCTCGGTCACCACCCAGCCCTCGATACGTCCGTCGTCGGTGTAGGTCACCGACGCGTCGCGCACCGGGCCGCTTTCGCCCATGCGCGTCCCGATGTTGAAGATCAGGTTCGCCTCCTCCGTCGCCGGGAAGGTATAGCGGTGGAACCCGACCCGTTCGGTGGCCGTCAGCTCGGCCTTGACGCCGTAATCCTTCAGCAGCACGGAGTAGTAGCCGGGGCGCGCCACCTCGTCCTTCTTGTCGAAGCGCGAACGGTAGCCCGCGTCGGGGTTGTCGAGCGGCCCGGGTACGGTCTGAAGTTCGCCGACCGTCGGAGCCACCACCACGCCGCCGACCTGGAACTCGTGGAAGTTGGCGAAGCCCTCGATCGAGGTGTGGCGTGAGTCGTAGCCCACGGCTTCCCAGCCGTTGGGATTCCCCAGGTGGCCGTCGGTCGTCGGAGCCAGTTTGGCCATGCCGAACGGTACGGCCGCCGGGGTGAAGAAGAACCACCGCGAATGTGCGGTGCCGATGCGCGGGTCGACGTAGTCCGTCAGCGGCTCCTGGGCCGTACATGCCGACAGACAGGCCGTCGCGGAGAAGAGGATCAGTTTGTGCAGGTGTTTTTTCATCGTTGATGTTTGCCGGCGGCCGTTGCGGCCGCCTTTGGGTTATATGGTTTTCTGTTTAATGTATGTACATGAGGTGCGGGGCGTCCGTCTATTTCGCGGCGAACCTGCGCAGGGCGAGGGCGCAGCCTGCCAGGTAGAGCATACAGGCCGAAATGACCAGCAGCGAACCGGTCTGGCTGCCCAGGAGGTCGGTCGTGAAGCCCATCAGGGGCGGGATGACGGCGCCGCCGCAGACCCCCGTGATCATCAGCCCCGAAATCTCGTTGGCTTTTTCCGGATGGCATTTCAGCGCCGTCGAGTAGATCACCGAGAAGATGCTCGAGCAGGCGAAGCCGATCAGTCCGACCAGCGCCAGCATTCCCACGGTACCCTGTACGAAGTAGAGGACGGCCATGGCGGCGATGGCTGCGAAGATGTGGATGCGGAAATAACGCACGTCGTTCATGCGCACCAGCAGGATCGAACCGATCAGCGCACCGACCGTGCGGCAGACGAAGTAAACGCTCGACCCGAGTCCGGCCTGCTCGACGGGGTAACCGCCGCGTTCGATCAGCAGCTTGGGCGCCACGGTATTCATCCCCACGTCGACGCCGACGACGAAGACGATCCCGAGGAAGAGGAGGAGTACCGTGCGGTCTTTCAGCAGGGCGAACGTCGCACCGACGGGCGAGGCCTGCGGCGCTTCGGCCTCTTCGCGGATGGGGGTGCACAAGAGCCATGCGGCCGAGAGCAGCGTGATGAGCGCGAAGATCGGGAAGAGGTATTGCCAGTTGCCCAGCGTGCCGGCGGCGAATGCGGCGATGAAGGGGCCGCAGAACGACGAGACGGCCTTGACGACCTGGCCTGCGGTCAGCGAACTGGTCAGCGCGTCCCCCTTGACCACGTTGGTGAGCAGCGGGTTGAGCGATACCTGGAGGATCGTATTGCCGATGCCCAGCAGCACGAATGCCGTCATGCACGTGGCAAGGTTGTAGTGTACGAACGGGATCAGCATACCGACGGCCGTGATGCCGTTGCTGATCTGTACCATGTTCTTGCGGCCGAGGCGGTTCATGGCGAGGGCCGCCGGAATGGAAAGCAGCAGGAACCAGATGAAAACCATCGAGGGGATGAATCCGGCGAGGGTCTCGCTGAGCCCGAAATCTTGCTGGACATAGCTGGTCGAGATACCGACCACGTCGCAGAAGCCCATGACGAAGAAACCGAACAGGACGGGCAGTAATTTGTGGAGTGACTTGTTCATTTGGGTTGTAGTGTTTGTCAGCCGTTGATGAATTCGATCGAGTAGGTGAAGCTGTCGGCGCGGTAATAGCCGATGTTGTATTCCACCGGGGTGTCGTTTACGTCGAGCACGAAACGTTTGCGGACGAGGATCGGCTCCCCTTCGTTGATGTCGAGCTTTTCGGCCAGCTCCGCGTTTGCGCTGCGGGCATATACCATCTCGCGCGAGGTCTTGACGACGATGCCGTAATTCTTCCGGAGGTTTTCGTAGAGCGGGAGCGCCATGTCCTCTTCTCCGGTCATCGGGATCGCGGGGTTGAAATAGGAGATGAAATAGACGAACGGCAGGTTCGGGCGTCCGCGCAGGCGCTCCAGGCACAGCAGCCTGGCTCCTTCCGGGGCATTGAGAAACTCGGAAGCCTCGGCGGGCGGCGTCTTGCGGCTGATGTGCAGTTCGAAATTCTGCACGACCATGCCCTGTGCGTGCATCTCCTGCGAAAAACTCATCCAGTTGCGGGCGTTGCTCATCACGTTCTGGGGCGCCACGGTCGTCCCGTATCCTTTCTTGCGGATGAGCAGCCCTTCGAACACCAGCCGGTTGATGGCCTGCCGCAGGGTGTTGCGCGAGATGTTCAGTTCTTTGGATAGCTCCACCTCGTTGGGAAGCAGTTTGCCTTTGCGGTACTCTTCCTGCTGGATCATCCGGCGCAGCAGATCCTCGGCCTGCTGGTGCAGCGGTTTGGAAGAGTTCGGGTCGAGTTGTAATTTCATGTCGTTCGGGCTTTTGTGTTATCCCCGGATTATAGCCGTGCCGGGATCGGCGTATAGCATGGCGTGTAGGGCGGTTTGCTGCGGGCATCGGCGCAGGCCTTTCCCGGGGGGCTTTCCCCTGAGTCATTCCTGAGGGGAATTTTTACCCTGTTCGACCCGCTATGTTCACCTTTGTATCTTGTATATGTTCTGATATTTGTCAATATGTTCATGCAAATAAACGTAAAATATCCGAATTGTCAAAATCTATGTTCCCGATAATGTCGGTACAGGGCGGATATTTTTTTCAAAAGCCTCGTTCGTTGCCTGTCATTGTCCTGTATTACTGGTGATTGCGTTTTTTGCGGCCGATAGCCGTTTTTTTTTGCCCGGGCCGAGCCTGCCCGCGGTTTTGTCCGTATCCGGATGGTGCCGCGCCCAGTCTGCGCCCGGTCGCTGCAGGATGATAGAGGGGAATATTTGTGGATGCAGGGGACGGATTCCGATAAAAAAATAAGGATGGACTTGTGTCCATCCTTACCGGGGTTGTGGAGAATACCAGGGTCGAACTGGTGACCTCTTGCATGCCATGCAAGCGCTCTAGCCAACTGAGCTAATCCCCCGTTGTGGGTGCAAAGATAACGGAATTTTTTTTATTTCCAAATAGCGGACGCAAAAAATCAACTGTTGAATTGCCATTGCTACCGTTCGGATAAAGGGTAGGGCCGGAGGCGTCCGCAGCCGTTTTTTCGCCTGCCACGTGGATTATGAGACTGTTGCCGCGTCTTTGCGGGTAGTACCCACGTCCGTATGGGATGCTAATGCGCGGTGAGGTTTCTGCCGCCGCTGCCTTTGCAAGCCCGTGCGGCCTGTGCCGTCCTGTCTATGGGGTTACGTTGCTTCGTACCCGACGTTGCGCCGCTCCGTTTTTTTGCTTGCGCCGCTCCAGTTCTGATGTCGCGCGATTTCGTTTTTTGGGTTGCACCGCACCAGCCCAGACATTGCGAGGTTCCGTTTTTGGGGTTGCGCCGCTCCAGCCCTGATGTTGCGCCGTCCTGTCTTTGGGGCGAGCCGCCCCATCCTTGGTGTTGCTCCATCCTTGGTGTTGCACCGTCCTTGGTGTTACGCCGTCCTTGGTGTTACGCCGTCCTTGGTGTTGCGCCGTCCGGGGCTTTCGTGCCGGCAGGCGGGGGGGGCTTGCGGCATACAGGAGGGTGCCGGGCGATCCTTCCTCCGGGTTGCCGTTTGTTTGTCCCGACCCCATGGAAAAAGCCGGCGCCTGAAGC
>OLXV01000462.1_pt1 | contig 21003 bp, 17 predicted proteins | sample 1673481 | NCBI WGS metagenome assembly OLXV01 (sample SAMEA103958113, study PRJEB25191) | human gut metagenome
CTGGAATATATAGGCGCTAGCGCATTTCAAAATTGCCGTTCGTATAGGATCATTTTTCCGAACACGTTGAAATATATTGGAGACGATGCTTGTAGAGGAATGACAGGTCTGCTTAGTATGAATTGGGACGCAGATCTGGATGAGGATGATCCACTGAGTTATAATTTGCTTGTTATACCCGAAAGTGTAGAATATCTGGGTGCAGGGGCTTTTGAGAACTGCAAATTTATGTGGTACGCGGTGGTGCTGTGCCCGGCTGCAAGCTACCATTTGTTTTGGGGCTGTAATAATTTGCTCGCTGTTTTCTTTTCCGATCTTTGCGGAAAATCAAGTCCGTATATGTTTGGAAGTTATAGTTATGATATCCGTATACCGTCGCAGATCATAGGATATGACGGTACGTACGCCGAGCAATTTGCGCAGGATATGGGAGTGGAATTTATCAGCGTTGGCCGGCGGCCGGGCGACGTGGATTTGGATAACAAGCTGACCGTATCGGATGTGGTTACGTTAAGAAACCTGATTGCCGCAGATAACGCAAACGACGAACAGCAGAAGGTTGGCGATCTGGATAAAGATGGGGAGCTGACAGTCGCGGACGTCGTGGCCATGCGGCAGCGTATCATCCGGATCGGATAAAAGGAGGAACAAAAATGAAAAAGTGGATTATCGGCATGTTGACTTTTATCAGTCTTTGTGTTTTGGGAATGGCATATGCGTCTGCATGTCCCGTCATATCCGAGCCGGAGACACACCGTTTGTCCAATGGCTATACTATGACCGAAACGGCGTATGGTGATGAGTATTTGAATTACAGCGTTACAAAAGATGGATATGTTGTCAGGTTTGAAGATGGATTCTGGTATCATCAGACGGTTGCATCCTGCATGGAAAAGGGGGTTAGGGCGGATAAGCTGGTATCTGCCGGTTTTCGTTATGGGATCGATCCTGTCCCTCCACTGGCGCTGAAGGAAGAAAATTGCAAAATTATGAAAATTTAAATTATCGTCAAACTATTGCTGAAAATCGGGCAGCAGCACAGCCTGCCGCCGCTCTTTAAAGCATGATCCGGTGGAGAAAACGGAGGCTTACCTCGCCGCGATTGACGCGGTAGAGGAACAAATCGACAAGGAGAGAACGACCGACCTCTGCTTAGAATATTGGAGTCTGAAAACGCGGCTTCTGTACGAGCGGGGGATCCTCTGGCAATCTCCGGCGGCGCTGAATCCACGGGTTCTGTTCGACTGAAAACCGAGTGTATAAAGCCGGTGGGGATTGAATCTTGCCGCCCGCCGGCATAATAACAGCGCAGCCGCTGTTTTGCTTTTTTGCAAGGACAGCAGCTGCGCTTTCATGTTACGGTGCGTCGCCCTTAAATCCTGTATACAGAAAAGGGAGAAAACCTTTTTTCTGGGTAGGGACGAAAATGCCCGGCGCTGCTTCTATTTTCCCCGGGGCGGGGCATATATTCTATAAAAACGAGGGGCGGCGTTCGGTATGCAGGAGACGATTATTGCCATCATAGAACAGTGGAGTTATCTTGGCGTAACCTTTCTGATCGCTGTGGAGAATCTGTTCCCGCCCATCCCGTCGGAGGTGATCCTGACCTTCAGCGGGTTTATGACGGTCAAAACAAATCTGAGTGTGGCGGGCGTGATCGCCTGTGCGACCGCCGGGTCGGTGATCGGCGCGATTGCCCTCTACTACCTCGGTAAGCTGCTGAAAAAGGATCGGCTGAAGCAGCTGGTTTCGGGGCGGACAGGGAGGATTCTGCGCGTCCGGCCGGAGGATATCGAAAATGCGGTCGGCCGGTTTTATCTGAACGGGCCGCGGACGGTCTTTTTCTGCCGGTTCGTGCCAATCATACGCAGCCTGATCTCCATCCCGGCCGGCATTGCAGAGATGAACATGCCGGTATTTCTGCTTTACACCACCCTCGGCTCGGTCATCTGGAATCTTGTGCTCGTCCTCCTCGGCCGGGGGGTCGGCGCCAATTGGGAAGGTATCGTTGCCGTCTTTGATAAATATTCTCAGCTGACCGGGGCGGTTCTGCTTCTTGCACTGGCGGTGGGAATTTTCCTGTTTTACCGAAAACGCCGGAGGAAAAGGCCTTCGCCCCGGGGAATGTCGGAGGCGGCAGTGCAAAAATCCTCCCGGTAGGAAGGGGCGGCATATCTCCCGGATATAAGCCAAAACGCCCCCCTGCCGGTTTTACAGCAGGGGACGTTTTCATTGTCTTTTTTAAAAAGAGGCTTGCCGAGGCGCCTTATAGTAAGGGGAAAAGCCCCGGCCTTATACAATGCTTCCCGTGCCGCTCGCGGCGCCGCAGCGCGCGGGGGGGCAGAGGAAAGAAGGGAGGGCTGCGCCCTCACACTCAGGCGGTTTTTACCACCGGGCCAAACTCGGTATGCTCAATGCATTTCCGCGGGCAGACCGAGGCGCAGGTGCCGCAGCCGGTACATTTCTCAAGATCCACCCGAGCCAGGTTATCCTCCACATGAATGGCGTCGGCAGGACATTTTTTCTCACACATATGGCAGCCGATGCAGCTGACCTTGCACACCTTGTTGGCCGCAGCGCCCTTGTCGGTGTTGGAGCAGCGTACCGCCGCGCCGCGCTCGGCCGGCAGCACCTCGATGATCCCCTTGGGGCAGACGGCGGCACATTTGCCGCAGCCGGCGCAAAGCAGCGGATTCACCCGTGCCAGCCCGTCGATGACCGCGATCGCGTCATAGTCGCAGGCCTTCACACAGTCGCCAAAGCCGACGCAGCCGAAGGTGCAGCTTCCCGGGCCGCCGAACAGCGCGGCCGCGGCGGCGCAGCTCTCCAGCCCCTTGTAGTTCAGCTTGCTGCCGCAGCGCTCGCAGTCGCCCGCGCAGTGCACAAAGGCCTCCCGCTTTTCAAAGGATGCCTCCACCCCGCAGATTTCCGCCAGCGCGGACGCTGTCGCCGCGCCGCCCGGCGCGCAGAGGTTGGGCGCCGCCTCCCCATTCGAGAGGGCTTCGGCATAGCCGTCACAGCCCGAAAATCCGCAAGCGCCGCAGTTGGCGCCCGGCAGACATTCGCGCAGCTTGACCGTTTTCTCCGACACGGGAACCGAGAGAAGCACCGAGGCAACGGTCAGTCCGATGCCAAGCAGCAGTCCGATGCCCGAGACGAGCAAAACCGCAAATAAAATCGGATTCATAAAGATTGCCTCCTCTCTCAGACGATCCCGGCAAAGCCGAGGAAGGACAAGGACACGATCGCCGCCGAAATCAGGGTGATCGGCAGCCCCTGCAGGGGCTTCGGAATGTCGCAGGCCTCCAGCCTCGACCGGACGCCGGCGAACAGCACCATGGCAAGCATAAAGCCGAGTCCCGCGCCGAGCGCGTTGAAAATGGCCAGCCCAAAGCTTGTAATCCGCTCGTTGGTGAAGTTGAGCATGGTGATGCCCAGCACGGCGCAGTTGGTGGTAATCAGCGGAAGGTAGATGCCCAGCGCCTTATAAATCGGCGGAACAAATTTTTTCAGGATAATTTCCACCAGCTGAACCAGCGCCGCGATAATCAGGATGAACACGATGGTCTGCAAATAGGCGAGGCCGTTCGGTTCCAGCAGGTAGGCATAGATGGGGTAGGTCGCGATGGTCGACAGCACCATGACGAAAATGACCGCCAGACTCATACTCAGCGCTGTGTCGGTTTTCTTCGATACGCCGAGGAAGGGGCAAATTCCAAGAAATCTGGAAAGCACCATGTTTTCGGTCAGGATGCCGGCCAGCAGAACCGGAATTACGGATTTCAAAAATTCCATCAGTCCTGCACCTCACTTTCCGAAGCCTTTGCCGCGTCGGGAGATTTTCGGTCGTCCGCGTCTGCAGGGGCGGAGGAGGCATCGGCTGCATCCGGCGCGTCCTCTTTATATTCCGACATGCCGCAGGCAGCGCAGCCGCCCTCTCCACAGCCGGGGCAGTTCTCGCACCCCATGGAGTCGACCGGCTTTTTGCCCATGCGGCGGGCGAGGGCGTTGGCCAACGCCACCAGCACGCCAAAGACGAAGAAGCCGCCGGGCGGCAGAATGGCGATAATCATCGGATCAATAAAGGCGGAGGTCACCGGCAGTCCGAAGATCGTGCCGGCGCCGATCATCTCCCGAATGGCGCCCATCAGGACAAGGGTGGCGGTAAAGCCGATGCCCATGCCCAGCGCGTCGAGGATGGAGGGCAGCAGGGTGTTCTTGCTTGCGAACATCTCCGCCCGGGCCAGAATAATGCAGTTGACCACGATCAGGGGGAGGTAGATGCCCAGCGACGCGTCGATCGCCGGGGCAAAGGCCTTCACCAGCATCTGCACGACCGTGACAAAGCCGGCGATGATGGTGATATAAGCCGGGATCCGCACCCGGTCGGGTATAATTTTCCGCAAAAGCGAGATGGCAATATTCGAGCCGAGCAGCACCAGCGTTGCAGCAACGCCCATGCCGATGCCGTTGATCGCGGCGGTTGTGACGGCCAGCGTGGGGCAGGTGCCCAGCACCAGGCGGAGAACCGGGTTCTCCCGCACGATGCCGGCCGTAAAAATCCTGCCGTATTCAGGCTTTGCCTTGCCTTCCTTTGTTTTAGCCATTGCCGACCACCTCCAATGCATCAAAATAATCCAGAGCCGTGTTCACTGCGCTGACCACCGCGCGGGAGGTTATGGTCGCCCCGGTCAGAGCGTCCACCTCGCCGCCGTCCTTGGAGACGGCCAGCTCTCCGGATTTTCCGGCGAACTGGTTCCACCAGTCGGCCTTCAGCGCGTTCGCGCCGAGTCCGGGTGTCTCGTCCGAGGCGGACAGCACCTCCATCGAAAGGATGGCGCCATCCTTTCCCACGGCCGTCATGACCGAGACGCTGCCGCCATAGCCGCGCCCGGCGGTGATAAAGACATAGCCGGCCACCTTCCCGTTTTGCAGGGCAGTGTAATAGGTAAAGCTTTGGCCGTCCAGCTCGCCGCTTTCCTCCTCGAACCGGTCGGCCGGGAGAAGACGGGTCATCGCTTCGGCCTGGGTTTTGGCCTCCAGCTCGGCGATTTTGTCCTTGGTTGCGGCGTTGGTTACCGCAAGCACGGAGGTAATCACAACGCAGATGATAAACAGAACCAGCGGCGGCAAGAGAATATTTTTGAACTTATTCATCCTTTGCACCCTCCCATCCGAAGGGCTTCGGCGCGCAAAGCCGGTTGATATACGGTACAACAATGTTCATGACCAGAATCGAGTAGGAGACCCCCTCGGGCAGAGAACCGAACTGCCGGATGACGGCGGTAATCACGCCGCACCCGATGGCATAGATCGCCTTACCTTTGGTGGTGGCCGGGCTGGTCACATAGTCGGTCGCCATGAAGATGGCTCCGAGCAGAAGGCCGCCGGTCAGGATGTGGAAGAGCGGATTTTCTCCAAAAGCCCACATCAGCAGCCCGGTTGTCCCGATGAAGCAAAGGGGAATCACCGGCGTGATGACCCTCCGCACGACGAGGTAGATTCCGCCGAGCAGCAGGGCGAGGGCGTAGGTCTCTCCGATACAGCCGCCCTTGTAGCCGAGCAGAAGCTGCTGCAGCGTGAATTCTCCGCCCCCGGCGAGGGGTGTGGCGGTTGTGACCGCGTCGGCCGCGTTGAGCCAGGCGAAGGGCGCGTCCCAGGTAGTCATGGCGGTCGGGAAGGAGACCATCAGCACAATTCTTCCGGTGATGGCGGGGTTGGCAAAATTCTGCCCCAGGCCGCCGAAAAGCTGCTTGACAATCACGATGGAGATGACGCTGCCGAGCATGCCCATCCACAGCGGAAGGGAGGGCGGCAGACATAGCGCCAGCAAAAGTCCGGTCACCGCCGCCGACAGATCCTTTGTAGAGTTCGGCTTTTTCAGAATGCGGCAGCAGATGTATTCGGAAAGGACGGCCGACGCGATGCAGACCAGAATCAGCAGCGCCGCCCGCGGGCCGAAGAGGACGATGCCCGCGATCGAAGCGGGAATCAGGGAGATCAGCACGTCCAGCATAATGCCCGAGGTGGTATCCTTATGCCGAAAATGCGGAGAAGAGGAAACGATCAGTCCGTTCATTTTTTCGCACCCGCCTTTCTGACTTTGCCCTTGGCCAGGCGCATTGACTGTACAAGCTGCCGCTTGGCCGGGCAGATATAGGAGCAGCTTCCGCATTCGATGCAGTACATGACCCCCAGCTTATCGAGGGCGGCCGCGTCGCCGCCGGTTTTCAGTGCCGTTTCGACTACGGCGGGCTGAAGCTGCATAGGACATCCCCGGATGCAGCGTCCGCAGCGGATACAGGGCGTGCTCTCGGGCACGGCGGCGGCCGCCGCGTCAAAGGCCAGAATGGCGTTATTCTGCTTGAGGATGGGCAGGGTGTCGTCCATCACGGCAAAGCCCATCATCGGGCCGCCGGTGATCAGCTTCTCCGGTGCGCAGGCGTAGCCGCCGCAGAATTCGATCACGTCCCGGATGGAGGCGCCGATCGGAACCTCCACATTCATCGGATGGGCGATGGCCGGGCCGTCCACCGTCAGCCGCTTGGTCACAAGCGGCATGCCGGTGCGTATGTATCGGTTGAGGAAGGAGATGCTGGTGATGTTCATAACCACACACCCGACGTCGGCCGGCAGCTTGCCGAGCGGCTGCTTGCGGTCGGTCGCGGTGTAGATCAGCACCTTCTCCGCCCCCTGCGGGTACTGCGATTTCAGCTGCAGCAGGTTGACCGAGTCATTGATGTCCCGTTTGTCGGCAGCAATTTCGTGGAGAATGCGGATCGCCTCCGGCTTGTTGTCCTCGACGCCGATGATGACCCGATCGAAGCCCATCAGCTCCTTGATGCGATAGACCCCCTCCATAATATCGTCGGCATGCTCGATACATTCCCGATAGTCGGCGGTGATGTACGGCTCGCATTCCGCACCGTTGATGATGAGGGTGTCCAGCTTGGTGCCCGGCTTCGGACTCAGCTTGACGTGGGCGGGGAAGCCTGCGCCGCCCAGTCCGACAAGGCCCGACGCGCGCGCGGCGGCCACCAGCTCCTCCGTTGAGGAGACGGGGTGCGGCTGAATCGAGGGGTCGGGAGTCATCTTCCCGTCGGAGGTAATCTCTACCGCCGGACATTTCGCCCCGGTGGGGAGCAGCACCTCCACGATGCCGGTAACCGTGCCGGATACGCTGGCATGGATCGGCGCGCAGACATAGGCGTCGTTGTCCCCGACGATCTGTCCGACAAAGACTGTATCGCCTTTTTTAACCACCGGCTTACAGGGCGCACCGATATGCTGTTGCATACAGATGGTGACCTTTTCGGGCGGCGGCATGACCACGGTAGCGCAGTCGGCGGTGTTTTTAAAATGTCCGGGATGGACGCCGCCGTGAATCTGCGCCGCGGCTTTTACCACGGCTGTTTGATTTTGCATATGCACTAAAGCCTCTTTTCCATTTAAAAAGCGCAAAGAGTGCAGAATACGGGAGGATTATAAAGTCCCGGTTTTTTGCACTTGCCTTTTCATAAAATGGCCGCCCTGAAAAGGGCGGCGGATAGCTACAGATATTCTACATAATCCGCCGTCCTTTTTCAAGTATTTTGTCGCAGTTTTTCTTTTCCATAATGGGGAGTGGATGAAATTTTTTATTTAACACGGACCGGAGGAATAAAATCCGTATTGGAGACATTTTTTGATTTTGACCCGCGCCCTTGTAAGGTGCCGGGAAATGGTGGATTTGTTGACTGCCTTCTGCCTTGCAATTTCGGTGACGGTTCGGTTTTTAAAATAGTATTCCTCCACCACCTCGCGCTGGCAGTCGGTCAGCTCCTCCTCCATAATGTCGATGACCGCCCGTTTCATTTTGGCGATCCATTCGCTGTTGTCCCCGGCCGAATACACCTCCTTTTCCCACGGGTACCGGTCCCCGAAAATGTCCAGGCTGATGAGTCTCGTTCCTCGCTTCATCTTCACATTCCCCTTTCATAGTATCTGCAAAGGTATTTGCCGCATTTTTTGAGGCGCGTAGCGATGCGCCGCAGCTCGCAGATCCGCGCGGTAAGCTCTCTGGCCGATCGCTCGGACAGGGGAGAGTCTTTGGAAAGCGCGGATGCCCGTTCACAGAGCGCCGTGGCGGTGGCGATATACTCCTGACCCAGTTCGTACAGACTCATTTAAAACATCTCCTTTTCACACAAAACGTGAAATTATGAATGCGAACGGCTGATAAAAGACTGTGTTTCTCCTGTTCAATGCGGTTTTTTCAGAAAATCTGTCAACATTTTTTCACCCTTTTCTACATTTTTTGCTCTAAATAGTGATCAAGATTCTACCGCGCGATTAAATATTATCACTAATTTTAGAAGAAATCAACCTGTTTTTGGGGTATTTTACACTTTTTGTGATATACGTTTTTTGTTGCCTGTTTGTTGCACAATTAATTTGTTTGTTTTAAACACTAAAATGTTGCAAACCTAAAATGGGTATGATAAAATCATATTGGAAACCATTGGAGAGTAGATGTAAATGGGTCTGATCGGGCGCTTTTTCGGCGCGTTCTGCGGCCGTGTCCCGGCGGATGCGCCGGCCTCTTTCCAAAAGCCGCAATCGCCCGAACATCGCTGCCGGCCGGCGTAAGGCCTTTTCGCCCGCCAAAACCGTGTTTGTTTTTGTAAGTTTACGATGCATATTAAAGGAGGCTATTTTATGAGCAATTTTTCCCAACGCCTGACCGAGCTTAGGAAATCCCAGTCTCTGACGCAAACAGAGCTGGCGAATGCTTTGGGGGTTTCTCCCAGCACGATTGGGAATTATGAACTCGGGGATCGTGTTCCGCGGCCCCAGCACCTTGTAGCACTCTGCAAATTTTTTTCGGTGACCAGCGACTTTTTGCTGGGGATTGAGCCGGACACAACCGAGGTCAGCAGGCTGAGCAGCGATTTGAAAAAGCATTTCAAGCTGGAGGGCAGACTGACCTGCAACGGAAAAAAACTTTCGGATGAGGAAATTGAGCGCCTTTTTGACTTTCTTTTGGTCAGCGCAAATGTTATAATAACCGAAAGGACAGAATAGCTTTTTCCGCTTTCCTTTGCCGGTGCCGCCATCGGAAAAGGTCGGCCTTGCTCGGCCTTTTGCTGCGGGATTCCTTTAAAAAACGCGCGGTTTTTCTTCCGCCTCAAGCTTTTTGGTGCGCGTTTTTTAGAAGGCGCCGGGCGAGCGGAAGGCCGGAGGGAGTCGTCCTTTTTTGGGAGGTTTTTCTATGTTTGAAACCAGCGTTTTTCATATACAGGAGCAAAACGGCGTTTATTTTCTGACCGTCCCCGCTTTTGAGGAGACCGGGCTGGTTCGGCACGCCTTTTCCACGCGGCTGGGCGGCGTGTCGAGAGGGCGGTACGCCCGCATGAATCTGAGCTTTGGCAACGGCGACCGGCCGGAAGCCTCGCGGGAGAATTTTCGCCGCTTCTTTGCCGCTGTCGGCTCGGACGAGACGCGGGCGGTCCTCAGCCGGCAGGAGCACACCGATCATATCCGCACGGTTACGGAGGCCGACATGGGCAAGGGAATCGTTCGCGAGCGGGACTATACCGCCGTGGACGGCATGATTACCAACCTGCCCCGCCTGCCGCTTGTGACCCTCTACGCCGACTGTGTGCCGCTGCTCTTCCTCGACCCGGTGAAGAGGGCGGTGGCTTCGGTGCACTCGGGCTGGAGAGGTACGGTGCAGCAGATCGGTCGTCGGGCGGTCGAGCGCCTGGGGGAGGAGTACGGCTCCTCTCCGGCCGATATTCTGGCCGCGATTCTGCCCTGCATCGGCCCCTGCTGCTATGAGGTGGACGAACCGGTGTACGACGCCTTTTCCAAAATAGATTGTATAGACACTGCATCTATCCTGACTCCGGCCGGAGAGAGGGGAAAATATATGCTGAATCTGCCCGAGGCCAACCGTCAGATTCTGCTGGCGGCCGGTATTGCGCCGGAGCACCTGACCGTGACCGATGTATGCACCTGCTGCAATGCCGATACGCTGCATTCTCACCGGGCGACCGGCGGCATGCGGGGCAACCTCGCCGCCATGATCGAGCTGAAATGAGTCTGTCGCGCTCGGCAGGCGTCTGCCTCTCCCGCCCTTTTTCGGGGGAAAAGAGGCCGATCCTTTGCCGGTTCGGTTTTTGCCGGCGCGGCGGCCTTTTGCCGGTCGCCTTGTCCGCGCTTTCTCAATGTATAAAAATACAGCTTTTTCTGTAAAAACCCTTGCATTATTCATTCCGCAATGGTAGAATGTCATCAGGCGTAGCGCCTTTATGGAAAAAACTTCCGCCGGCGCCGAGCTTTCATTTCATATTTTATTGTAAGGAGAGATATATATGGAGTTAAAGAAACTGTCCAATCCGTATCTGGTGGACCTTCTGGAAACGGTCAAGAAGCGTAACGTCGGCGAGCCGGAGTTTATTCAGGCCGTGACCGAAGTGCTGATGACCCTCGAGCCGGTTGTGGAGAAGCGCCCCGATCTGATTGAGGCCGGCGTTCTCGACCGTCTGGTCGAGCCGGAGCGGCAGATTATTTTCCGTGTGCCGTGGGTGGACGACAACGGCAAGGTGCAGGTCAACCGCGGCTTCCGCGTGCAGTACAACTCGGCCATCGGCCCGTACAAGGGCGGCCTGCGTCTGCATCCGTCGGTTTACCTTGGCATTATCAAGTTTCTCGGCTTTGAGCAGGTCTTTAAGAACAGCCTGACCACCCTCCCGATGGGCGGCGGCAAGGGCGGCTCGGACTTTGACCCCAAGGGCAAGAGCGACGGCGAGGTTATGCGTTTCTGCCAGAGCTTCATGACCGAGCTTCAGCGGCATATCGGCCCCGACTGCGACGTTCCGGCCGGCGATATCGGTACCGGCGCGCGGGAGATTGGCTACATGTTCGGCCAGTATAAGCGCATCCGCAATGAGTTTACCGGCGTTCTGACCGGCAAGGGACTGACCTACGGCGGTTCTCTGGCCCGGACAGAGGCAACCGGTTACGGCCTCTGCTATTTCACGGAGGAGATGCTGAAGGCCAACGGCAAGTCCTTCGCAGGCAAGACGGTTGTCATTTCCGGCTCGGGCAACGTGGCCATCTACGCCACCGAGAAGGCGACCGAGTTCGGCGCCAAGGTTGTCGCCCTTTCGGACAGCAACGGCTATGTATATGACAAGAACGGCATCGACCTTGCTGCCGTGAAGGAGATTAAAGAGGTTCGCCGCGGCCGGATTAAGGAGTATGTAGAGACCCATCCCGACGCGGTTTATACCGAGGGCTGCAGCGGCATCTGGACCATCCCCTGCGACATTGCGCTGCCCTGCGCGACCCAGAATGAGGTAGATGGCAAGAGCGCCGAGATCCTCGCGAAAAACGGCTGCTTCGCCGTGGCGGAGGGTGCGAACATGCCCTCTACGCCGGAGGCGATCGAGGTCTACTTCAAGAACAATATGCTCTACGGCCCGGCCAAGGCTGCCAATGCCGGCGGCGTTGCGACCTCCGGCCTGGAGATGAGCCAGAACAGCGAGCGCCTCTCCTGGACGTTTGAGGAGGTTGACGCCAAGCTGCACGGCATTATGAAGAGCATCTTCAAATCCTGTGATGAGGCCGCGAAGGAATACGGCATGCCCGGCAACTATATGGCCGGTGCGAACATCGCCGGCTTCCTCAAGGTGGCTGAGGCTATGAAGGCGCAGGGCTGCGTGTAATCTCAGCCTTTTGCCGCATCGGCAATCTTTTATAAAACCGCAAAACGCCGTCCCGGAGGAGAGATTCCTCTTTCGGGGCGGCGTTTTTTCGCGGCGCTGCTTTTTTTATTCCGAAAAACTGCAGATTGTTCCGCCCGGGCGGCGGGGCTGTTCCTCTTTTCGCCCTGCGGCGGTTTTGCAAAGCGGCGGCATATTTTCTTTTCCTTCGGGGCAAACTAAAGGCTGAGCTTTACCGGGTGCGAAGTTTCGGATACGACCATCCGGCGTCCGGTATGTAACGGGATCGGTCGGTCAGGCCGGCCATCCGGCCGCGCGAAGAGGCTGCCTCTCTGCATCGGATCGGGGAAGGCGCTGTTACCTCTCTTCGCGGGCTTTGGCGTTTATTGAAAGGACGGGTTTTGTGTATGCTGAAGGATTTGCCGAATGTGGCGCTGACCTCGATCGGCTCGATCGTGGCATTGTTTTTGCTGACCAAGCTGATGGGGAATAAGCAGATGTCCGAGCTGAACATGTTCGATTATATCACCGGGATCACGATCGGCTCCATCGCGGCCGAGATGGCGACCGCCCTCGAAAGCGATTTCGCAAAGCCGCTGCTCTCCATGGCGATTTATGCGCTGGCGGCGACCGTTATCTCCCTTGTGGCGTCCGGCTCTGTCCGGGCGCGGCGGCTGATTAACGGGCGGTCGATCGTCCTCTGCAAGGATGGGGAGCTGTATAAAAAGAATTTAAAAAAAGCGCGGCTGGATTTAAATGAGTTCCTGACCCAGTGCCGCGTGAACGGGTACTTCGACCTGGCGGAAATCGAGCTGGCCATGCTGGAGCCGAACGGCCGCATCTCCATCCTGCCAAAGGCGGAGAATCGCCCGGTCACGCCGAAGGATCTGAGCCTGCGGCCGAAAAAGAGCGAGATTCTGGTGAATGTAATCATCGACGGCCGCGTGCTGGAGGGCAATCTGCGGCACACCGGGAACAACCGCCAGTGGCTGGAAAATCAGCTGAAAACCCAGGGGTATAAAAAGGAGGAGGTCTTTCTGGCCACCTGCGACCGCAACAATACCCTGACGGTTTACCGCATCCGGCCGCAGGCGCCGGACAGCGATCTGTTCCAGTAAAATCGGCGCGGCTTTGCCAAAGCGGAAAACCGCCGGAGTATGGAAACGTGCCCTCCCTTTCGCCGAACAAAAATCCGCCGCCGAAGGCTCTGCGTATCAGCATGCCTTTGGCGGCGGATATTCTTGTATAATGTGTTTTGTGCAAAAGGGGAGGGGGAGGTTAATCCTCCTCCGCCTGATGGCTGGTGGTCGTGCTCGAAGAAGAGGAGGGCGCCGAAGAGCTCGAGGGGGCTGCCGACGAGCTGGACGGCTGCGGAATGGAGGGAGTGGGGCGCGAGGTGCTGGTCGGCGCCTGGCTGCTTTCCTCCACATAGGTGTTCACAAAAATCTTGACGCTTCCGGCAGGATTGATCGTAGCGCCGGCCTTCGGATCGGTCTCGACCACCTTTTCGGCGGCCGCGTTGGTGTCATAGGTCTCCATCACGGTGATGGAGTCATAGAAAAATCCAACCTTCATCAGCTCGATGATGGCCTCCTCCTCCGTCAGGCCGGAGAGATTGGGCATGCTGACGCTCGAACTGCCGAGGCTGATCTTCAGCTTGACCGTCTCTCCCCGCGGGACCGCTTCTCCCGCGGCGGGCGTCTGCTCGATAATGTAGCCGCGTTCGTACTCATCATTATAGACGGCCGATTCAATCTCAAACTGGAACACGCTGATATAGTCGGCGTTGGCCGCGACCTGCGCGTAGGTCGCACCGACAAGACTCGGCATCTCGTACAGCTTTTCGTTGGATTCCATCGGCAGCAGCGACGCCAGAGAGGAGGCCGGCTGCTCGGCCTGTGTAACCGTTTTGTCCGGGAAGAAGATGTCCTTGAAAACGGTTGCGGCCAGAACGCCGAATACAACAAAGACCAGAACGATGGTCGCCGCCGCCGCCAGAATGCCGTAGCGCTTGACCCCCTTCGGCCGGACATAGTCGTCATATTCCTCGTCATATTCATCAAAGCCGCCGTTTTGCATCAGATCCGCTTTGAAGGAGTCCACCGTTTGGGTTCGATCCTCCGGCAGAATCTGCAGCGCGTTGGCCAGCGCGGTCAGAACATACTGCGGCAGCTCCTGCGCGATTTTGCCCGGAATGGTCATGTGATCATTGGTGACCCGCTCGGTAGCCTCCGGCGGAGGGGTGCCGACCAGCGTGCGGAAGAGGGTGGCCGCGATGCCGTAAACATCGGTCCACTGCCCCTGCTGTCCGTCAAAGCCGTACTGCTCAATCGCCGCAAAACCGGGGAAGAGCTGCGCCGTCATGTCGCTGCGGGCGGTTCTCGCCTCCGCAATGCAGAAATCGGTGATGCGGATCACGCCGTCCCGGCCGACCGACAACGTGTCGGGAGAAATGCCGCGGTGGATGATTCCGGCGGCGTGGATGGAGGCCAGAGAGGAAATCAGCGGCATGAAAAGCGGCCGGGCCTGCTCCCACTTGAGCACACCGCCGTTGCGGAGCAAAAACTCCCGCAATGTGATGCCGGAGACCGTTTGCACAATATAATAGGCGGTGCCGTTCGCCTCAAAAACATCGTAGATGTTCATGAGCGCGGGAACATCCTTCAAGCCGGAGAGGGTTCTCGCCATCTCCATAAAGCTGAGGAGCCCTTCGTTATAGGTATAGTCATTCCCCTCGGTCACGGCAACCGAACCGTCGGCCTTGCGCTCGCACAGCCCGGTGGGACAGTACTCCCTCACCTTGATGACCGTGTCGCTTGCGTTGTCCCATCCGATGTAGGAGACGCCCTCGCCGTTGCTGTCGAGAACCTTTCCGACGCAGTAACGGTTTTTCAGCCAGGTGCGGGCGGACAGGAAAGAACCGTTTTGCGGACTGTCTTTATCATAGCCGCAGATCGGACAGATCTGTTCTCCGCCGTTGTCGTTCATACACCCCATACAAAGCCTGTCAGTATTTTGCATAGAAACATATCCTTTCCCGGATGGCGGCCGGCGCGAAAGAGAAGGCGCTGTCGCGGCCGAAATCCGGCGGCATATTTTTTGCAGCCCGTTTGGGAAAGCCTTGCAGGCGGGGGCTGCGGAATACAGGCGGCAAAGCCGTGTATTATAAAAAAGAGTCGAGCAGAACGCGGGTCGGCAGGGAAAAGCCTTTCGAAAAGGGGGCTTCTCAAAAAATAGGGGAAGCGGCCGCCTCTTTTTTAAAAAGCGCATATGGCAAAAAGGCGTCGCGCCAAACTGAGGCGACTTTTTTGCCGAGGGCATAAAAATATTCCCCGCCGGTCAATTGAAATAACCCATAATAGTATAGCATATCTGTCAAGCGAACAAAAGTTACGATTTTGTAGTATTTTAAAGGTCGACTTGTCTGATGCCGCGTTTTCTCCGAAACAGCGGTGAAGGGGGCGTGTCTCCCTTCGCAAGATTCCGACAGTTCCAGCCAATCTGGGCAATCTGTTCCCTAAAAAAACAGGTTGGCAAAAGCAACTTTTGCTGGTATAATGAATGCACGGCGTGAAGCGGCGGCAGAGCCGCCGACGCACTGAGCATTCATTGAATGACGGATTTGTTTTGCTGCCGCAAAACAGGGGCTGACGCCCCGCCGCCTTTCCCGGCGGCCAAATCCTGATTGAATGAATGCACGGCGTGAAGCGGCGGCAGAGCCGCCGAACGGCTGCGCCGCGTTTGCCGTCTTGCGGGACAGGCGCTTTGTAAAGGGGGAGGCTTTTGCCCCCCTCAATTTGCTGTGAGATTTCGCTGAACCGATGGTATCTGGAACCGGGTAAAAAACAGGAGAACACAATTTTTTCTGAAAAGAGGAGTTGCCGATGGATACAAAAAAGCAGGAGCGGGAGATGTGGCTGTTCGCCATTATTTTCCTGTTTGGGTTTGCGGCGCTGCTCCGACTGCTGGTCGGAGTTGCCTATATCAATAAGATGGATACCTTCTGGTATCGGAACTGGGCAATCTCTCTGCCGGACGGGTTCTTCACCGTCTACGCCCGCGCGGAGGAGATTTCTCTTGACTATCCGCCGCTCTACCTGATTTCTTTGTATCTTGTCGGGCAGCTTTACCGCCTGGTCGGCGGGACCGGCGCCAACATCTATACGCAGATGCTTCTGCTCAAAATTTTCCCGATCCTCTTTGACTGCCTGTGCGGCGTCTTTCTTTACAGAGTCTGCTCAAAAAAATTCGATCAGAGGATCGGCTTTGTGAGCGCGATGGCCTGGCTGTTCAACCCCTCCATGTTTTTCAACTCCACTTTGTGGGGGCAGAGCGACTCGGTCATGTGTTTTTTCCTGCTGCTGGCCTTCTGGTACGTTGCGGAGGAGCGGCCGGTGCTCGGCGCGGTTCTCTTCGCGGTGGCCGGCCTCACCAAATATCAGAGCTTGATGTTCACGCCGGCCTTTTTGCTTGAGCTTTTGTGGCAGTGCAAATTCAAATGGAAGAAGATTCTGACCTCCCTCGGCGGGGCGGCTGCCACGGTGGCGGTGGTCTTTCTGCCCTTTATGATCGGTTCGGGCAATCCGCTGCTTTTCTTTGACGTGTATCTCGGCGGGGCAGGGAAGTATCCCTGGTGCTCGCTCTACTGCTTTAACTTCTACGGCATGATGGGGCTGGACTGGGCCAATGAGGTAAAGGATACCGAGACGTTGTTCGGCGGCTTTACCTACCAGATGTTCGGCTACATCATGGTGGGCGCCGCGGCCGTCATGCTGATTTTGTTGTATGTTCGCGGCCGGAGGAGAAGCGGCTGGGTCGGCGGTCTCTTCTTCATGCAGTGCATTTTCATGTTTATGACCCGCATGCATGAGCGGTATCAGATTGTGGTGCTGCCCTTTGCGCTGATGGCCTGGCTGATGACCCGCAAACGGCGCTTCGGCATAAGCTTTGCCGCGCTCACGGTTATGACGGCGCTCAATCAGTTCATGATTCTGCTTTTCCATATCGGCGATTGGGAGACCCCGTGGGAGGCGCGGTTTGACGAGCTTATCCTTCCGCTGATGTCCGCGATCAACTTCCTGCTTTTCCTGTACACGGCCTGGGCCTGCATCTCCTATTTCCTGAAATCGGACAAGGCCGCGCCGGAGGCTGAAGAGGCCCCGCAAATTTCTGCCGGAGAGGAGACCGAAGCATGCAGTCTGTAAATCCGCTCAAAACCCAGAAGGAGATGTATGGAAAGACCTTCCTGCTGGCGCTTTGCGTCGCAGCGGCCTTTTTCATTCCCTTTATGCTTATCAATGAAGGGTACTTTATCTTCTATGGAGATTTCAATGTACAGCAGATCCCGTTTTATCAGATGTGCCATGATAAAATCCGGGCGGGAGAGATTTTCTGGAACTGGAATACCGATCTCGGCGTGAATTTTATCGGCTCCTACAGCTTTTATCTGCTGGGCAGCCCGTTTTTCTGGCTGACCCTGCCGTTTCCCAGCTGGATGGTGCCCTACCTGATGGGGCCGCTGCTGATTCTCAAGTTTGCCTGTGCGGCCTTTACCGCCTATTTTTATATCCGCCGTTTTGTCAAAACGCCGCAGTCGGCCATGCTCGGCGGCCTGCTTTACGCCTTTTCCGGCTTTGCGGTTTATAACATCTTCTTCAACCATTTTCATGAGGCGATCATCTTCTTCCCCCTGCTTCTCACCGCGCTGGAGATGTATATTGCCGAAAACAAACGCGGCCCCCTGATTTTTGCCAGCTTTATCTGTGCGCTTTCCAACTATTTCTTCTTCTTCGGCATGGCGGTTTTCTGCGTGATTTACTGGTTTGTGCGGATGCTGGCCAATCGCTGGAGTCTGTCGCTCGGCCGCCTTGTCTGGATGGCGGTGGAGATTCTCCTCGGCGTGGCGCTGGCCGCGTTTTTGCTGCTGCCGGCCTTCTACTCGGTTATGCAGAACAACCGGGTCTCCAGCACACTGATGGGCTGGAACGCGCTGCTGTACGGCCGTCCGCAGATTTATCTGAATATTATCGAGGTTTTCTTCTTCCCGCCCGATCTTCCGGCGCGCCCGGTGTTCTTCACCGACGCCGATGTCAAGTGGGCCTCTCTGGGTGCGTGGCTGCCGGTGCTCGGCATGACCGGCGTGATCGCCTGGCTTCAGTCGAAAAAAGGAAACTGGCTGCGCCGGATCATCATCATCCTATCGGTTATGGCGATGGTGCCGATCCTCAACAGCGCGTTCTATGCCTTTAATTCAGCTTATTACGCCCGCTGGTTCTATATGCCGATCCTGATGATGAGTCTGGCGACCGTCCTGACGCTGGAGGATCGCACGGTCGACTGGGGCAGAGGGCTCAAATGGTCGGCTGTGATCACCGGCCTCTTCACCCTGCTGATCGGCCTGATGCCGACCGGCACGGACGATCAGGGCCATATCAAGGCCTTTGGTCTCTTCTCCAGCAGCGACAAGGTCGGGGGAGATTATTTCATCAAGTTCTGGGTGACCTGCGGCATTGCGATTGCTTCGCTGATTCTGACCCTTGTGCTGTACAGAATGCGGAAAAAGTCCTTCCGCCGTATGATGAACGCCGCGGTCGCGATGGTTTGCATCGTCTCGATCCTATACGCCGCCGTGTTTGTCGGCACGGGAAAAAGTCAGTCCTACGACCCGAAGGGGGTCATCATTGACCAGTTGATCGAAGGGGAGGTCGACCTTCCCGATCAGGGCAAGAATGATTACCGGATCGACGTTTTTGACGGCGTGGACAACACCGGCATGTATCTGGGCTACCCCTGCATTCAGGCCTTCCATTCCATCGTGCCGGCCTCGGTCACCAATTTTTATGAGTATTGCGGCGTCGAGCGCGGCGTCGGCTCCCGGCCGGAGACCCGGTTTGCCGCCCTGCGTCCGCTGCTTTCGGTCAAATATCTGGTAGATCGGTCGGGCGGCGACGATTTTGTAGATTCGAACGGCGATGCCGAGATGCCCGGCTGGAAGTATATCGACTCCCAGAGCGGCTATCGGATTTATGAGAATGAAAATTATATCCCCTACGGCTTTACCTACGATTACTACATGACCGAGGAGGAGTGCGACGCCTACAGTGAAGAGCACCGCGCGCACATGATGCTCAAGGCCATTCTGCTTTCCGATGAGCAGATCGAGCGGCATAAGGATATCCTAACGCCGCTCAGCGACGATTATGACGTACTGGGTGATGCCGGAGGCGCCACTCTGAGCGCCAAAAGCAGCCAGCGGCAGGTGCGGTTTGGCGACAGCGCGCTGGAGGCGGACAGCGCCGACCGGGCCAGAACCGCCAGCACCGACTTTACCGGCACCAGCAACGGATTTACCGCCACCGTAAGGCTTTCGAGAGAGAATCTGGTCTTCTTCTCGGTGCCGTATGAGGAGAATGGCTGGACCGCCTATGTCGACGGGCAAGCGGTGGAGATCGAGCAGGTCAACGTCGGCTTTATGGCGGTGCGGGTGGCCGCCGGCCGGCACAGCATTGAGTTCCGGTACAAAACGCCCGGCCTTTCCACCGGGATTAAGATTTCGGCCGCGGCGCTGGTTATGATCGTGGTCTATCTTCTGGCGGTGTTCATCCGTCGGCGTCAGAATCCCGCCGCCTTCGCGGTCGAGTACCCGGAGGGGGAGGAGCTGGCCGCCGCGATCGAGAACGACGACTGGCTGATTGGGGAGTTTTCCCAGCCGGAGGGTCGGCCGTCCGCGGCCTCCGCTTTGGAGGAGGCTTTGGCCGCCGCCTTTGCAGAGGATTCCGAAGCGCCCCCGGATGAGGAGAGGCCGGCGGAAATAGAGGCGGAAATTGCAGCCCGCCGCGCCGCCTATCCGAACGCCGGGGAGGATGCCGACCCCGCCGCCGAGGCTGCAGAGCCTCCGGCGCGGGAGGGCTTTCGCAAACGTCGCCGCCACGCGCGGGAGGATTCCGCCGCTGCGCAGGGAGAGGCGCACTTGCTCGACCGGCTGTTTGCCGAGCCGGAGGAGCCGACGCCCTCCACGCACGGGATGGAGGGCGGCTTTACCGTCCATCTGGAGGAGGAAACGGAGCAGCCCGCAGATTCCGCGCAGGATTCGGATGCCTCGCAGGAGGACTCGGACGTGTGACGTCCCGGCTGAAAAGCGGCTCGGGCGCGCCCGTCACAAAGGCGGGGGAACGGCTTTCGGTCTGCCTGAGTGGCTGACAGATTGACCGGATGTTTGGAGGCTCGTATGTCCGGACGTCCGGACGTACGGACGATTTCCTTTACACTGTGCAGTAAAAATACGTCGGGCGTGCAGCGGCGCTTTCGCAAGTCTTTTGCGGCGGCTGTGGTGATCGTGGCGGTCGTAAAGCGCGCCCGGCTTCTGTTTGTGCGGCCGGCTCGTTTGCCGCTGGGGCGCCCACGGCCTCGATTTTCCCGGCGGTTTGGACGATTCTGTATTTTCCGATGGGCCTTTCGTCCTGCGAATAGCAAACGCCGCCGCCCGAAGCCGTGCACGCCGGCGGGAAAATCTTGCCCCCCCCTTTTTGCCCACGCGTTTTGACTCCTGCTTTTCGGAGAAGGCTTGCGGCGAGAGCTTATGGTATGACAATGCATAAAAAAGCCCGGATCATGCAGTCGCATGATCCGGGCTTTTGTCTATCCGGAAATTTCAGCACTTGCTGTAACGGGCTACCCGCGTATTTCTACACAGATAGCCCGTTGTGGCTGTTGTGTTTGCCTTTGCAGAAGCCTTGTTTATTCTATTTTAAGCATTTTTGATTTTGTGATTTCAACCTGTAAATTTCCATCGAGCGAAAAATACCAGCCCTGAGGTAAAGATAAACCGTGATAATCTTTGGCCGATCTAGTATCTTGACCCAAACTCACCCACGATTCATCATCTTCTTCTGTTTGTATTTTTAATAGCCCTGTCCCCGAAATAACGCGCAAATCGTATTTTCCTAACGGTAAATCTTCACCGAATACATACTTTCCGGCACCTATTATCGTAGCCACACTAAATTCCTCCAATAAAGTGGTTGTTGTTTGCTTTGGCAATGGTTCAGGTTGCGAAGAAATAGCTGAATCTTCGATAGGGGCAGATGCTTTTGGCGTAGACAGATTGCTTTCTGAATTGCTGACAGCCATAAGTGCCGCAAGTTTATCCCTGTCCCACAAAAGAATACCCAAACTGTTGGCAAGCTCTTTGGCGTGAGGTGTAAAATAGGTATTTGTTACCACTACACCTATCTGCGCGTTATATTTTTTCAACCCGCCATATACTTCTTGAACAGGCTTTACACCCAATTTGCTC
>OLXV01000483.1_pt1 | contig 20707 bp, 19 predicted proteins | sample 1673481 | NCBI WGS metagenome assembly OLXV01 (sample SAMEA103958113, study PRJEB25191) | human gut metagenome
TTTTCGCCCCTGCCTTCCCTTGGGGAACCTCCGAATCAGAGTTTCCCCTGATTTGCTGGCATATTCTATGCAGGCACGGTTTTATTGTTTACACTCTGCCGAGTTTGTGATACCATAGCTGTTAGACAAGAAGGAGTTTGACGCTATGCAGTATATTATTCTGGATATGGAGTGGAACCAGCCGTGGCCGGGCTCGTACAGCGCAAAAAAGGCGCTGCCGTCGCCGATGCGCGGCGAGATCGTGCAGATCGGCGCCGTGCGCATGACGCAGGAGCAGCAGATCGCGGACGAGTTCCAGATCCTCATCCGGCCGCAATATTTTAAGAAAATGAACCGCAAGGTCGCCTCGCTCACCGGCATCCGCGACAGTTTGCTCCGCGAAAAGGGTGTGCGTTTTCCAGAGGCCGCCGCGCAGTTTGCAGCGTGGTGCGGCGAGGACTGCGTGTTTTTGACGTGGGGCTTTGACGATATCACGATCCTGCGGGAGAATCTTGCGGTGTTCGGACTGGAGAGCGGGTGGACGGCGCGCTGGTACAACGCGCAGCTGATCTTCAACGCCCAGACCGACGGCTCCGGCGCGCAGAAGGCGCTCTCGACCGCTATGCAGATGATGGATATCGCCCCCACCCGCGCTGCGCACGATGCGTTGGGCGACGCGTATCACACGGCGCTTGTCTGCCAGCATCTGCGTCTCGCGGACGGCATCGCCGCGTATGAGGCCGCCGTGCAGGCGCACGAGAATAGCTTCCACGGTGCGGAACTGCCCGGCTGCGTGCGACGGGCCGTGTTCCATGGCTACGCCGACAAGACCGCCGCGCTCGGCGCAATGAGCGGGCAGGAGAATCGCTGCCCCGTCTGCGGCGAGCAGATGACGGCGGGAAAATGGTACCCGCAGCAGGGACGGCGGTATCTGTCCCGCGCCAGATGTGAAACGGATGGCGAGTTTTATATCCGTATCCGTCTGGTGCAGGAGGACGGCACGCTGCGCGTCAGCCGTCTGGTCTACGAGCCGACCGAGCAGGTCACGAAAAGCTACACCGCACTCAGCCAGAAGCCCCGCGCACACCGTGCCCGCCGCCGCAGGCCCGCACGCGTCAAGGCAAAGCCGACAGAGCCGAAAAACGGATAAGAAAAATCGCCATGCCCGGCAGTTGTGCTGAGCATGGCGATTTTTTAAGTCTCTTGGGGTTTTGCAGGCTTTTTATCAAAGCCATGAACCCAGTCGGAGAAGTGGTAATAAAGGAAATAGACAATCGAACTGAGCGACCATGTGATGGGATAGGCCATGTAGATATACTGGATCTCGTGGACGATGCCCATGACGATGGTGATATATGCGATACGCACCACGCACCAGAACAGCAGCATAATAACCATCGGCACGAAGGCCTTGCCTGCGCCGCGGCAGATCGACGCAATCGCGTGGGAGTATGCCAGCAGGCAGAAGAACAGCGCCGTCGTTCGCATCTGGCGCGTGCCGAGTTCGACGACCTCCGGCGTGGGGCTGAACAGCGCGACAAGCTGCGGCGCAAGCAGATACATCGTCACGCCGATGATCTCCGCGATCACAACAGACGCGATGATACCGAAGCGTGAGCCCTTTTTCGCCCGGTCGTGAAGCCCGGCGCCGAGATTCTGGCCGACGAAGGTCGTCAGCGCCATGGTGAAGCTGGTGACAGGCAGGAACGCAAAGCCCTCCAGCTTGGAATACGCACCGTAGGCCGCCATGGCAACCTTGCCGAAGGAGTTGATATTGGACTGGACAATGACATTTGCAAAGCCGATGACGGAGTTCTGCACACCGGACGGCAGACCGTAGCGGATAATCTGGCCGAGCATTTCGCGGTCAATGCGCAGCTTTTTCAGCTCGACCTGATAGATCGTGCCTTTTTTCATCAGATGGATCATGCACAGGATCATGCTGACAGCCTGTGAGATCGTCGTGGCGACGGCAGCTGACCACACGCCCCAATGGAACGCACCGATGAACAGCAGATCGAGCACGATATTGGTAAGAGACGAGATGATCAGATAATAGAGCGGCCGCTTGCTGTCGCCGAGAGCGTTCATGATGCTCTTGCACATATTGTACATGACGACGGCCAGGACGCCAATGAAGTAATACCGGAAGTATGCGATCGCGTCCGGCAGAACCTCCGGCGCGGTGCCCATCCAGCGCAGGAACGTCGGCGTCAGCCACACGCCCACCACCGTCAGAATCACGCCGCTGATCAGGCCCAGCATCACGTCCGTATGGATGGCTCTGGACACGCGGTCATAGTCACCCGCGCCGAAATAGCGGGAAATGGTCACACCTGCGCCCATGGAGAGGCCGGTAAAAAAGCTGATGAGCAGAAAGATCAGCGGGCCGGACGCACTGACAGCCGCCAGCGCCTCATCCCCCAAAAACCGGCCGACGATCAGTGCGTCCGCCGTATTGTAAAGCTGCTGGAACACCTGACTGAGAAATACCGGCACGGCAAACTGTACGATCAGCTTCCATGCGCTTCCCTTTGTCATATCCAGCGTATTTCCGCCCACAGCGCACCCTTCCCTTCGCGTAAAAAATACTGCGGATACAGCGCGGTATGTAATAGGATATCAGAAACAAGCAGAAAATGCAAACCAGTTTTTTCCGTGTGCTGCCCGACCCTTACGGCAAAACAGCTTCCTCCGCCTCATTTGCCTGCTGGATGGTGACGGGCTGCTGCGGAGCATCGGAAAACTCGAGTTGGATTACAGCCTGCGGGAAATTGACCGAGCAGGACGTGCATTTTCCGTGTTCGGCCGCAAGCTGCCTGGCAAGTGTGAGCAGCTGCTGTAGAACGTCCCGGTTTAGTCCTCCGCCGCGCCAGTGGAACACGAACGATGTCCGCTTTTTCCGCAGCGCCTGCGCAAGCCGCTTTTCCAGATCTTCGGGCTTTGTGAACGAAACATTCCGGTAGTAAAAGCCCTTCCCGTCCGTACAGGCGGGAACAGGCAAGACGAGCGGTTCGTGGTCACGGAAAAATCTGCCGTCGTCGAGATTAAAATAGTCGTACCGCTTTTCGCCCCGTTGGAGCGAGTTGTCAAACGTCGCGTCGAGGTGGTAATACTGCCCGCCGGCGCGCACAACGTTCCATGCGTGGCGGTATTTGATCCCGCGCGCGGGATCTACCTCGCTGAGCGCGACAATGCACCACAGGCCAAGCTGGTCGCACAGGGCCTTGACCGTCTTTGCAATGCCCTCGCACACACCGACGCCCTGTGTCATGGGGCCAAGAATCTCGTGGGAATACGCCTTTTGAAGCTTGTCATAGCGCACGTTTTCCAGAATAAAATCGTGTATGGCAAGTTCCTTTTCCAGTTCCGTCTTGCCTGCAAGGGGCCGCGTCAGCCGGGCCAGCCGCGCGCTTACCGCCTGCTGCTGCGCACGGATTTTGGCTTTGTCAAATAAATACTCCGGCAGAAGTTCCATATGCGCCGCGCCTGCCATCCACCGGCAGCGGTAGCCGGTGACGTAAAAGAGCAGCGGCTCGTCAAGCTTCAGCCGCAAATACACATCCGCAAGCTGTTTTTCTTCCAGCATCGGAATGCGGACGCCGGGTGCAAGCGCGCAAAAGCCGCCCAAAAGCGCGTCATATACGCTTTGGAGCGGCCGGGAAAGCTGTCCGTAATAATATCGCATGGCAACCTCAAAACTGCAACTGCACGGGCTGTAAGTCGTCCAGGCTGGACAGCGTCCGCACCGGGGCTGCGCCGCGTGCAATCAAAGCCTGCGCGCCCTCGGAGCCGTCGCTGTTGACAAACACAGGACTCCAGCCGTGCCGTAAATTCTCCGTCGTTCCGTCCCATGTGCCGCCGGTTCCGGCACGGCACTGTGCAACGAGCGTTTTTTCGCCCATCGCGTGGATAAAATGGTTCCTTGCCAGCGCCCGCTGCGCAGAAAACGGCAGATCGTAGCCCTGATCAGCCAGATACAAAACGTTCGCCGGCGCCGGGCAGTCCAGAAGCCGTCCGGCCGGGAAGATCACGGCGGAACCGCCGTTTTTCAGGCACGCAGCCTGCGCCGCGCGGTCTGCACCTGCTGCCCCACCCGAGCAGAGCGTGTAATCAGAACGCGCGATAAGCCGCCCGGCAGCTTCCGCGAACGCACGCCCGCACTCCGTCAACTCCCGGGAGCCGACGACGGAGATGCAGCATGCGCTAAGCAGCGCCAGATCGCCCTTTGCAAACAGCACTGCCGGACAGCGCTGGCCGAGCGTCTGCCGCAGCCGCGCGGGATAGCGCGGCGACAGGCGCGTAATAGGGACGATCCCGTGTTGCTCTGCCGCGCGCAGATAGCGCTCCAGCTGCGTATTGCGCGACAAAAGCCGCACGATGCGCGCGCACTGCCCCTGCGCATAGCCGAGCCGGGCCAGATCGTGCTCCGTCAACTCCCGCAGCGGGTCTTCCCCGCCGGGGCCGAGGGCGCGCGCCCGCTTGGCAAGTTCCTGAAACTGCGCCATGGTCAGCGGCCTGTCCTCCGCCTCCGGCAGCGCGCAGCACAGAAGCAGCAGGCCGGTTTCTGCCGCCGTCAACGGAAGCGGCGGCGCGGCGGCGCCTTTTTTGGCTTCGGCGGCTCCTCTTCAACGAGGGAACCGTCCTCCGCGAATTTCACGGGCTGTATGGCATAGTGGGAGTATTTTGCAATCTCCGCCAACTTCGCCTGCTCCGGGAATGTACCGAGGATGGACACGGCGATGCCCTTTTTCCGAGCACGGCCCGTGCGTCCGATACGGTGGATATAATACTCGTTTTCCTCCGGCACGTCGTAGTTGATAACGCAATCCACATCATCAACGTCAATGCCGCGCGAGGCGACGTCCGTCGCAATCAGGATGGGCAGCTTGCCCTCCTTGAAGGTGCGCATGGTCTTCTCGCGCTTCTGCTGCGGAATATCGCCGTGGATGCAGTCAGCCTCAAGTCCCATGCGGACCAAATCGTCGCGCAGACGCTGGCACATGACCTTCGTATTGCAGAAGACGATGGTGCGTTCCAGCCGGAGCGTGCGGATGAGCCGGCTTGTCATTTCAATTTTTTCGAGCGGCGGGCAGGTGATGGAATACTGTGTAATGTCCGGGCGGTTGTCCGTGTCAGCGGGGACGGTAATCTCCACCTCGTCGCGCTGGTACATCCACGAGACGGTCATAACCTCCTGCGAGATGGTCGCGGAGAACAGGCCGAGATTGCGGCGGTTCTTGACCTTTTCGATGATCTTCGTCACATCGTCAAAGAAACCCATGTCGAGCATGCGGTCTGCCTCGTCCAACACAACGGTCTGTACCTTGTCAAACGAGAGCGTGCGGCGCTTATAATGGTCCATCAGCCGCCCCGGCGTGGCCACGACGATCTGCGGATGGTTTTTCAGCTGCTTGATCTGTCCCTCAATCTTCGCGCCGCCATAGACCACGGCCACGCGGATATTCTTATAATAAGTAAGCAGTCCGCGCAGTTCGTCGCAGATCTGAATGGCGAGTTCGCGCGTCGGAGCGAGAATCAGCCCCTGCAGATCTTCGCTTTCCGCGTCGATATGCTCGATCATGGGAATGCCGAAGGCGAACGTCTTGCCCGTGCCGGTCGGAGCCTTGGCGATAACGTCTTTCCATTTCATAAATTCCGGGATAGCCTCGGCCTGGATGCGGGTCGGGTATCCGTAGCCCTTCTTTTCCAGCGCCTGCAAAATCTCTTCCGACAGGCCAAGGTCGGCAAACGTCAAATTCTGTTCCATAGGGATCTCTTCCTTATTCAAAGTTCTGGCGAAAATCGCAATTTTTTTAATCATATCACACTTTTACAGTATTTCCAATCCCCTTCCCGGAAAAAAGCGTCCGCTTTTTTCGCTTGCTTCCGTCTGGGCTGCGCAGTATAATAATATTTAACACACTTGAAAGAGGCGGACACTATGACAACCTTTCTGCTGCGGCGCTTTATTCCAGACTACCAGAACACTGCTGACCCTGCCGTGCGTGCAAAATACGGCAGACTGGCCGGAATTGTGGGTATCATCTGCAATGTTCTGCTGTTTGCAGGCAAGCTTCTGGCTGGCGCAATTTCCGGCAGCGTATCCGTCACGGCGGACGCCGTCAACAACCTGTCCGACGCGTCGAGTTCTATTGTGACTCTCATAGGCTTCCGCCTGGCCGCCCGGCCCGCCGACGAAGAGCATCCCTACGGCCACGCACGGATGGAATATCTGTCCGGGCTCGCGGTCGCCGCGATGATTATTCTAATCGGCGCAGAACTGGTCAAGAGTTCGTTCCAGAAGATTCTGCACCCGGAGGCAGTAGAGTTTTCGGCGCTGACTGCCATTGTGCTGACAGTTTCCATTTTGCTGAAACTCTGGATGGCGCTGTTTAACCGGAAACTCGGCCGGAAAATCAGTTCCGCTGCGCTGACGGCCACTGCCGCCGACAGCCGCAACGATGTAATTGCGACAGGTGCCGTGCTCCTCGCCTGCGTAGTCGGCGCGTGGACGGGACTGAAGATCGACGGCTATGTCGGCCTTCTTGTCGCGCTGTTTATTATCTGCTCCGGCATCGGCATCGCCAAAGACACGATCGACCCGCTGCTGGGCGCGAAGCCGGATGAGGAACTTGTCCGGGCAATCGCGTATCTTATGACGTCACATGTAAACATCCTGGGTTTCCACGACCTCATGGTGCACGATTACGGTCCCGGCCGCCGCTTTGCCAGCGTCCATGCCGAGATTGACCACCGCATCGACCCGCTTATTGCCCATGAGATTCTGGACGAGATCGAACGGCAGGCAAAAAAGGATCTGCATGTTGATCTTGTGATTCACTACGACCCCATTGTCACCGACGATCCGGAGGTCTGCGCCGTGCGCACACGGGTTCTTTCAATCCTGCATGCGATCGACCCGCGCCTGTCCTTCCATGATTTCCGCATGGTTTCCGGGCCGCATCATGTAAACGTCATTTTCGACATGGTGATCCCGCCGGAATACGCAGACCGCACCGAGCAGCTGCGAAAACAAGTCGAAGCGCAGCTTCAGGACGGAAAGAAGACCTATCATCTCGTTGTGACCTTCGACACAGCAGCGTTCAACGCACTGTCAACGGAGGCAGGAGAGTAACCGCCCTGTCACAAATTTGACCGCCCGGCGCAGTGCGCACCGGGCGGTTTTACTGTTTTTTGCAAAAGTCAAGTAGCAAAACTGTCAGAAATTTGCGGCGCGATTTTGTCGCTCTCCACAAATGTTCACAAGATAAAAACAATTTTCATATTTTCCTTTACATATTTTTCACAATATGCTATCATATTTTTACTGATTTTTATCAGCAATTTGAGATAGGAGAAGGAACAGCATGAAAGAAAAGAAAAAACTTGGCCTGCCGGCGTGGATATTCATCGGCATGCTGGCCGGTATCGTCGCCGGTCTCATTTTTGCGTTCGCCGGTCTCGGCGATTTTACCACGGAGTGGATCAAGCCCATCGGCACGATCTACGTCAACCTGCTGAAGTTCCTGGTCGTCCCGGTCGTCCTGTTCTCGATCGCTGACGGCGTCATCAGCCTGAAGGACCTCAAGCGCGTCGGTTCCGTCGGCCTGAAGACCTTCGTGTATTACATGATTACGACCGCGCTGGCCGTCGTTATCGGCCTCGTGCTGGTCAATCTCTTCAAGGGCAGCTTCACCCCGCTGCCGTCCGCAGATCTGGGCGCGCTGGAATATGAGGCGAAGGAAGCCCCGTCCGTCATGCAGGTCATCGTGAACATCTTCCCGTCCAACCTGCTGCAGCCGATGGTCTCCTCCGACATGCTGCCGGTCATCGTCATCGCCATCTTCCTCGGCGCGGGCGTCCTGGCCGCCGGTGAGAAGGGCCAGAAGATCGCAGAGCTTATCAACTGCATGGAAGAAGTCATCATGAAGATCATGATGATGATCATCAAGTTCACTCCGATCGGCGTGTTCTGCCTCATGACCAACGTCGTCGCTGTCAACGGCGCTGACATCATCGGCAAGCTGGCTCTCATCATCGGCGTCGCCTATATTGGCTACATCGTCCATGTCGTTGTGGTTTACGGTCTGTCCGTCAAGTTCCTTGCCAAGATGAGCCCGCTCGCATTCTTCAAGGGCATTGCCCCGGCCATGATCACCGCGTTCACCACCACGTCCTCCAACGCGACGCTGCCCGTCAACATCGAGTGCTGCAACGCCATGGGCGCGGAGCCTGAAATCAGTTCCTTCGTTCTGCCGCTCGGCGCGACGATCAACATGGACGGCACGGCCATTTATCAGGCTGTCTGCGCAGTCTTCATCGCCTGCTGCTATGGCGTTCAGCTGACGCTCGGCGACATGGCCATGATCGTTCTGACTGCGACCCTCGCCTCCGTCGGCACGGCCGGCGTTTCCGGCGCTGGCATGATCATGCTGGCGATGGTTCTGACCCAGGTTGGTCTGCCGGTCGAGGGCATCGCAATCATCGCGGGCGTCGATAAGCTGTTCGACATGGGCCGCACGACCCTGAACATCACCGGCGACGCGACCTGCGCCCTGTTCATCTCCCGCCTCGAGCGCGAGAAGGCTGCCAAGAAGGCTGCCAAGGCTGCGAAATAACTCCCTGCTTCACGCAAAACGCTCCCCCAGATGAACCGGGGGAGCGTTTTTGCGTGTAGAAAAAGCCGTCTCAGCCGAAAAAACCATGGGAACGCTTTGCGCCGTTACTCCGTGAACGTGTACCGGATCATGACGCCCTTGCCGTCGCCGGTGGTGATGATCGTATCGCCGGAGGCGTTTTTGCCGGAATCGAGGACGGGATACCGCCCCTGCGCCGCAACATACGCCTCGGGGCTGGCGGCCTCGATCTGCTTGAATTCCCGTGCCGCGTGCGCTTCGCCGCCGCAGGGATTGATCGTCTCGATCAGAACTTCGTATTCGTGCATAAACCGTTGCACTCCTTTCTGGTTTCTGTCTTCAGTATACCACAGGCGGTGCAAAGTATGCAAGAATAGAAAATTATGGTTTTCTGGATATCTTACCACTGCATCGCGGCGGTAAAAATCGCGCTGAGGGCGCGCGTGATCTCCGGCAGCTGCAACGCGGGCAGCGGATTTTCGCCAAGACCGGCCTCGATCGTGAACGCGGGCCGCTTGAATACCTGCAAAAACCAGTCCTTGAAGCCCGCATTGGCCGATTCCGGCGGCACAGGCTCGACCGGGTAGCCGGAGGCGTCCGAAAACGCCTGTGCCAGCGCATGCGCCCCCGGCGGAGCCGTTTCCTCCGGGCCGGGATAGATCACGGAGCCCTGCGTGTGCAGCGCCAGCATCAGATCCGGGCGGATGCAGGCCGCATAGGCGGCAAGCGCCGCCGTCTCCGGCTGGTCAAGCGGAGAAAAGCCCGCAAAGTCTCTCGGCGCAGGGCCGGAAATGCCCTGCGCTTTTTTGATGCGCCGCGCCGTCTCCCAGCGGGCGGGGTAGTTGAGGTTCAGATCGACCCCACGCAGATTCGCCTTCCAGCCGGACGGGAACGGGATATCGGGGTACTGCGCGGCAATGTCTGCCGCCGCCCGGTATTCCGGGCTTCCGGACGCGCAGACGCCTGCGGCCAGATCGGCCCCGTCCGGGTTGACCAGCGGGACGAGATAGACCATTGCGTTATGATACAGCTCCCGCGCTTCTGCACCGCAGACCGTTCTGCCGTCCAGCAGCGCATTGCAGAACGTGAACAGCCACTGCCAGACGGCGTCCGACGTGATCGTCTCGTTTGCGTGGTGTCCGGCGGTGATGAGCAGCTTGCGGCTGCCGGAGCCGAACTGCAGCGCGTACACGCTGCGGCCGAAGGCCGTGCGCGTGAGCGTTTTGACGTAGACAAAAGGAAATTGCCGGCGCAGGCGCAGGAGATACGCCTCCTGCCGGCAAGAGGTCATGGAAACAGGATCGGAAATCAGGTTCTGCATGGACAAAACACCCTCCAGCATATATCTATGCCGGAGGGTGCTCTGATATGTCTGAAACTTTAATTCTGCTCGAAGAAAACCTTCATGCCCTTATAGGTCATGTAGCAGTCCAGCTTTGCGACCGTCTCATACGGCGCGTGCATGGACAGGACCGGAACACCTGCGTCAAGCGTGTCGATGTTGCGCTTGGCCATATACTTTGCAACCGTTCCGCCGCCGCCTGCGTCGGTCTTGCCGAGTTCGGCCATCTGCCACATGACGCCGTTGCCGTTGAACAGCTTGCGAATGCGGCCCACGACCTCGGCAGACGCATCGGATGCGCCGCCCTTGCCGCCGGAGCCGGTGTACTTGCAAAGACCCACGCCGTAGTTGACATAGGCCGCGTTGCGGCGCTCGTAGACCTCGGAGAAGTTGGGGTCATAAGCGGCGGTGACATCGGCGGAGATGCAGAAGGAGTTCGCAAAGCAGTCGGTCAGTTCAACGGACTGCATCCCGCAGAGCGTCTTCATGAAGTGCTCAAACGCCTCGGACTGCATGCCGGATACGCCCTCGGAGCCAATTTCCTCTTTGTCGGCGAAGATGCACACGGCGGTCTTTTCCGGCATGTCCAGCTGCAGGATCGCAGCCAGTTCCGCATACGCGCAGACGCGGTCGTCATGGCCGTATGCACCGATGAGGCTGCGGTCAAAGCCAAGGTCGCGGGCGTTTGCCGCAGGGACAGCCTCGAGTTCGGCGGAAATAAAATCTTCCTCCACGATGCCGTATTTCTCATGCAGAATGCGCATGATGGCAAGCTTCACGCGGTCAGAACCATCGTCGTCCGGCTCGGGCCAGCTGCCGATGAGGATGTTGAGGGATTCAGACGGAATGGCCTCGTTCAGCGGCTTTTTGCCCTGCTCGCGGCCCAGATGGGGCAGAAGGTCGTTGATGACGAACTGCGGATCTTCGGGATCTGCACCGATCTTGACATAGACCTCGCTGCCGTCCGCGCGGACGATCTTGCCGTGCAGTTCCAGCGGAACTGTGACCCACTGGTACTTGCGGATACCGCCGTAGTGGTGCGTCTTGATGTAGGCCAACTCTGCGTCTTCATAGAGGGGATTGGGCTTGAAGTCCAGACGCGGCGCGTCGGTATGGGCCGCGCCGATGTTCGCGCCCTCGGAAAGCGGCTTCTTGCCGATCACGGCCAGCAGAATAGACTTGCCGCGGTTGACGGAGTAGACCTTGTCGCCTGCCTTGAGGGCCATGCCTGCCTTCAGTTCGCGGAAGCCCGCCTTTTCGGCCAGTTCCACGGCGGACACAACGCATTCACGTTCGGTCTTCGAGCGGTCGAGGAATGCCTTATAATCCTCGCAGTAGGCCAGCATCGCGGCCTCGTCCTCTTTGGTGAGGCGGTCATGGCCGTGCTTGGGCTGATAAAGCAGCGCCTCTCGTTCCTGTTTTGTCATGGGAAATGCTCCTTTCAGAATGTTGGTTAAATATTGGTCAGCCGTGCGCGCGAATTGCTCACGCGTTCCGGCGTTCTGGAGAATCCAATCGCAGTGCGATTCATAAAAGCTGTCCGGCTTCTGCGCGTCCACGCGCAGCGCGGCGTATTCCCGCGTCAGACCGTCGCGCGCCATAATGCGTGCAATGCGCGTTTCGCGTCCGGCCAGCACGCCCACGGTCGTATCGCAGAGTGCAGCCAGTCCGGATTCAAACAGATTGATCGCATCGACGGCAAACAGCTGCCGTCCGGCGGACTGCTCATGCACGAGCCGCGCGCGGACTGCGTTCCCAACATGGAAAAAGACAATTTCGTTCAGCTGTGCCATACGCGACGGATCGCCGAACACAAGCCGGCCGAGCGCCTTGCGCCGCAGAGTCCCATCCGCGTCAAACGCAGCCGGAAAGGCGGCCTGCAGTTCCTGCCGCAGCGCAGCGCCCTCTTCGGAGGCAAGCAGCGCATAATACAGCGCGTCGCAGTCAACGATATACCCGCCGCGATGTTCGATTTCCCGCAAAAGCGTTGTTTTGCCGCAGCCGGTCGGGCCGGTGATGCCGATGACAAGCATGCTCATACCTCGATTACATGGAAGCCCGCTGCCTTTTTCAGCCGGTTCGCAACGGCAAGGCCGAGCCCTGCCGTGTCAGGGCACTGGGCGTAGATTTCCGTAACGGCTTCGTGGTCAAATTCGCGCAGCGCGTCAAACACGCGCCGGGCCTGCTCCTCCTTGTCCGCCGCCGGCCCAAGATCATGGATGCTGCGGCCGGGGAAAAGGACTTTGTATTCCGTAAAGCAGATCACGCCCGCACCCTCCGGCAGATGCGCCTGTATGTACTGCGCGGAGGCGGCCGGATCGCCGGTCACGACCGTGACGGGGGCCTTGGGCGCATAGTGGCGGTATTTCATGCCGGGGGCCTTGGGCCGTTCGCCGGCCTTTAATAGCGAAACGACGGCCTTATCTACGTCCACATGGCCAAGAACCGCCTCCAGCGCCTCGAGCGGCAGTCCGCCCGGACGAAGAAGACGCGGCGGCGTGCACGTCAGGTCGATAATCGTCGATTCTACGCCGACCGCGCACGGCCCGCCATCGAACATCCCCTCGATCTTGCCGTCCATGTCCTCGATCATGTCCGCGATGCACGTCGGGCTGGGACGGCCAGACGTGTTGCCGGAGGGGGCCGCGATGGGCACGTCCGCTGCGGCGATGACCGCACGCGTAATGGGGTGGTTCGGGCAGCGGACGCCGACTGTCTCCAATCCGCCCGTCGTGCGCAGCGGCACGATGGGCTTCCGGGGCAAAATCATCGTGAGAGGCCCCGGCCAGAATTTTTCTGCCAGCGCATACGCCTCCGGCGGGACATCTTCGCAGTACCGCGCAAGCCACGAACTGTCGGGCACATGGATGATGAGCGGATTATCCTGCGGACGGCCCTTGGCCAGAAAAATGCGCAGCACCGCATCCTCGTTCAGCGCGTCCGCGCCGAGGCCATAGACCGTCTCCGTCGGGATCGCCAGCAGCCCGCCGTCCCGGATGATCTTTGCGGCGGCCTCGATATTCTCCTTTGTGGGGTCTTTGAAATAAACTGTTTTCAAGTGGATTCCTTCTTGTTTTTACGTTTTACGTTTGGCCTTTGCAGAACGCGTCTGCATCTTTATGTGTTGTCACAGCAGAAACAGCGCTTCGCGCACAACCTCGCCGACGGTGGGGTGGGGAAAGACGATTTTGTCCAGATGCTGCACGGGGAGTTTGGAATGCACCATCATGGCTGCGCCGTAGATGATCTCCGAAACATAGGAGCCAACCATATGGACGCCCACGACGCAGCGGTTTTTCCGGTCGTAGAGCAGCTTGCAGAAGCCGGTTCCCTTCGGATTTTCCGCGAGGTACCGGCCAGAGAGCGCCATCGGCGCTTTGACCACCTGCACGTCCAGCCCCTTTTCCTTTGCGCTCTGCTCCGTTTCGCCGACGCAGGCGACCTCCGGCGTGGTATAGATCACGGAGGGGATGATGGAATAGTCGATCGTGTCCTTTTTGCCGAGCATATCATTGACCGCAACCTCTGCTTCTCGATAGGCCGTGTGGGCCAGCATCAGTTTTCCGTTGCAGTCGCCAATGGCCCAGACGCCAGGGACGTTTGTACGCATCCGCCGGTCAGTCACAACCGCGCCGCGCTCGAGCGCGATGCCGAGTGCTTCTGTATTCAGCCCCGACACATCCGCCCGGCGGCCCGCTGAAAGCAGCACACGTCCGCAGGTGATCTCGTGCCGCCCGGCCGCGTCGGAATAGACGACGCTGCGGTTCGTGACAGCTTCGACTCTGGCATTCAGGCAGAAGTCCATGCCTTGCTTTTTGTATGTCCGCATCAGCAGTTCGCAGATCTCCGGGTCGGTATTGCCTGCGATTTTGGGCATCATCTCAATGACCGTCACCTTTGTGCCGATGGATGCGAAATAGCAGGCCATTTCCAGCCCAATCACGCCGCCGCCGATGCAGACAAGGGACTCCGGCTGCTCTGAAAGGGAAAGCAATTCGCGGTTCGTCATGACAAAACCGGAAGCCAGTCCTTCCTGTACGCCCGGAATCGGCGGAACCACGGCGCTGGAACCGGACGCAAGCACAAGTCGGGGTGCGGACAGTATTGCTTCGCCCGCGGCGATCTCAAATCGTTCCCCGCTTTTGCCGAGAATCCGGCCTTCGGCTTCAAAAACCGTCACGCCATGCGCTTTCATCGCCGCTCCCACGCCCCGGACGAGCGTCTTGACCACGCCGTCCTTCCGTGCGACGACCTGCGCATGGTCAATCGAGACGTTCTGTGCCGTCACGCCGTAATCCGCGCCATGCAGCGCTGCCTGATACTGCTTGGCGCAGTACAGAAGGCTCTTGGTCGGGATGCAGCCTTCGTTCAGGCAGGTGCCGCCCAGCGCGCGCTTTTCAATCAGCGCCGTTCGCAGTCCGGCTTTTCCCGCGCGTTCCGCGCAAAGATATCCGCCCGGCCCGCCGCCGATCACAATCAGATCATATTCCTGCATAACAAATTCCTCCTGCTTTGTTTTTTCTCAGTGTAGCATACCCGGCAGTGAATTTGTAATGCTTATTTTGGATGTTCGCATTCCGATTGTGTTGTTTTATGTTGTGTTTCGGCTTTTGTGTTCCACTCCAAGCGTTTTGCGGTCATGCGTGATTTGAACGTGCCTCCGGCGGCTCCTCATATTGGGTTTGGATGCTATGCAGCTTCAGGTTGTGTTCATTCCCGCGATTTTGGTTCTTTTCGGTTTCCGTTTTTATCAAAATTCTTCCGCAGAGCGTGCTCGGTCGGGATGATCACGCAGAGCATGGGAACAAGCTGAACAAACACGACGATCACACCGGTCATTCCGATCGTTTCCGTGCTGCGGTTTATCACAAACAGCATCGGGAGCACCGACAGCGGCAGCAGGATCAGGCCGCAGATGAACCAGTATCGCCCGCAGACACGGTGGGCCAGCTTCCATGTTTCCTGATTCTTCATGGACATCGTCGTCCGGTAACCGAACGTCGCATTGATATCCCTGGGCGGCCTTTTGAAAAAGCTCCGCCCGAAGCCGATCATCACGGCTGGGGTCATCAGCGTAAACAGCAGCATCATGCACCAGAATACCATATGTCATTCCTCCCAATCCTGAATGAATCCGTTATGCTTCCCCGCTGCTTTGCAGCCTTTCGGCCTGATCGGCGGTGACGAGGGCGTCGATCAGTTCATCAAGCGCGCCGTCCATGATGGAGTCGATTTTATAGAGCGTCAGGCCAATGCGGTGGTCGGTAACGCGGCCCTGTGGAAAATTATAGGTACGGATGCGCTCATTGCGCATGCCGGTGCCGACCTGACTGCGGCGTTCGGAGGTAACGGCAGATTCGATGCGCGCCTGCTCGATCTGATAGAGTTTGGAAGCCAGCATCTGCATGCACTTTTCACGGTTCTGCACCTGACTGCGCTCCTCCTGACAGGCCACGACAATGCCGGACGGCTTGTGGATAAGGCGCACGGCGGAACTGGTCTTGTTGATGTGCTGTCCGCCTGCACCGGACGAGCGGTAGACCTGCATTTCGATATCCTCGGGCCGGATATCGACCTCGGCCTGCTCCATCTCAGGAAGCACCGCGACCGTTGCGGTCGATGTGTGGACTCTTCCGCCGGACTCCGTCTCCGGGACACGCTGCACGCGGTGGACGCCGGATTCAAATTTCAGTCTGGAATACGCGCCCGCGCCCTGAATTTCAAAATCGGCTTCTTTTACGCCGCCAAGTTCGGTTTCGTTGTAGTTCAGCAGCGTGACCGTCCAGCGCTTCGACTCGGCATACATCGTGTACATCCGGTACAGGCTGTGCGCGAACAGTGCGCTTTCCTCGCCGCCGACGCCGCCCCGGATCTCCATGATCACGCTCTTGTCGTCGTTCGGGTCGCGCGGGAGCAGGAGAATTTTCAATTCCTGCTCCAATTCCTCCAGCTTTTTCTTGTTCGCAGAAAATTCCTCCTGACACAGCGCCTTCATGTCCGGGTCAAGCCCTTCGGAGAGCATGGCGCGCAGGTCATCCTGCTCCTGCATCGTTTTTCGATAGCTGCGGTAGGCCGTAATGATGGGTTCAAGCTGCCGCTGTTCTTTTAACAGCTGCGAAGCAGCCTTCGGGTCATTATAAAAATCCGGCTGGGCGGCGCGTTCGGCCATTTCGAGATACCGCGCCTCGACCAGCTTCAGTTTTTCCAGCATATGCTTCCTCTCAAAACCTGTATTTCAGGACTATCATACTCTATTTTGCCCGCGACGTCAAATATCTGCGCGGCTTTTGCGCATACTAACAAAAGATTTTTGAAAGGAGCGCGCCATGAAAAAACTTCTCTGCCTGCTTGCGGTGCTGGCGCTGCTGGCACAACCGCTGCGCGCGGAGGCTGCGCCGCAGCGCTATCTTGCGCTGACGTTCGACGACGGGCCTTCGGGCGAACTGACCGAGCAGCTTCTGGAGGGACTGGCCGAGCGGCAGGTACACGCGACTTTTTTTGTCTGCGCTTATCGCATCGCGCAATTTCCGGATACACTTTCGCACATTGCCGCGGCCGGTCACGAGATCGGCCTGCACAGCAGCAACCATGATTATATGCAGAAGATGGACTATGAGACAGCGCTAAGCGATCTGACCCGCTGTGCAAAAGCCGTGGAGGATGCCTGCGGCGTGCAGGCGCGGCTGTTCCGTCCGCCCGGCGGGCTTTACGGCGACACGCTTTTAAAGGCGGCGGAGGACGCGGGACTGTCGGTCGTCTTGTGGTCGGTAGACCCCTGCGACTGGAACGAAGCTGCTTGGGACGGTGTTCTGCCAACTGTTCTGTCCGAAGCGCATGACGGCAGGATCATCCTTATGCACGACCTGTCGGCGCATTCCGTCACCTGCGCCCTGCAGGCTATCGACCGGCTTCAGGCGCGGGGCTATACGTTCTGCACCGTCTCGGAGCTGGCCGCGCTGCGCGGCACGGCACTGCTGCCCGGCGAGGTCTATACCGGCTTTCCGCCGCTGGACAGTTGACGCAGAACGGATTCCGGGGTAAAATAGAAAAAATACCTGCCTTGCGGCAGGACTCCCCGGGAGGCGTACTTATGGAGAAAAAAGACCTCCGCGCGTTCATCCGCGTGAAAAAACGCGCCATGACCTCCGCGCAGGTGGAAGCAGCCAGTGCCCGTCTGGCAGAAAAGCTGTTCCAGCATCCGGCCTATCAGGCCGCGAAGAGCCTGTACGGTTATTTATCCTACAACCAGGAGGTGCGCACGGCGGCCATTCTGCGGCAGGCGCAGCGGGACGGCAAGCGTGTAGCCGTGCCGAAGGTGTTTGGAGACGAGATGAAATTTCTCTGGCTGGATGATCTGTCTGCCGTTGCGCCAGGCGCGTACAATATCCCGGAGCCGATCGCGGACGGGCCGGAGGCCGACGACGAGACAGCGCTTGTACTCATGCCGGGCCTTGCCTTTGACCCGGAGGGGCACCGCTGCGGTTACGGCGGAGGCTTTTATGATAAATATCTTGCTGCACATCCAAAGCATGTGACGCTGGCGCTGTGCTATGCGTTCCAGATGCTTGACCATCTGGACACGGACAAATTTGATATTCCGGTGCAGTACGTCATTTCCGCGCCGGTCGAGGAGGGCGAGGCATGAAGCTGCTTTTTGTTGTGCTGATTTGCGCGTTTGTGTTTCTGGTCTGCTTTTTGATCGACACCCTGTTCAAGCTGATCTTCCCGAAGTCTAAGCTGGAAAAGAGCAAGCAGGTTGTCCGTCCGCCGAGAAGAAGCGCGGTGATTGGTGTGATTCTGACCTTCGCGGGCGTTGCGATGCTGGTCAAAAATCTGGCCGGAACACCGGATACATTGTTTCTCATCGGCAGCGCTGTGGCGGTCATTTTCGGTGTGCTCCTGCTGTGTACCTATTTTTCCGTCGTCATCTACTATGACGACGAGGGCTTTCTCTATAAGGCCTGGGGCCATGGAAAGAAGGAGTTCCGCTACAGCCAGATCAAGGGCCAGCGGAGCCTGCTCACGCGCGGCGGCGTGAACACAATCCTCTTTGTTGGCAATGAGGAGATCAATCTCTACAGCGCCATGCAGAACCTGAACGCATTCCTCAGCAAGGCGTTTTTCAAATGGTGCGCCGCAAAGGGCATCGACCCGGACACCATCGAAAACAATCCCCGCATGGCGACGTATTTCCCGGATCCCGACGACGTCAGCGGGTCTACTAGTTTCTAATCGCTGAAAAATCGGCCCCGCGCAGCGGGGCCTTGCGGCTGTTACAGCGTATCCAGCAGCGCGTTCAAACGCGATTCCTCGTCTGAACAGCGGAGATATGAAAGGCCGTTCAGCCTCTCGGCGAAAACATCCTCCGGCGCTGCCTGTCCTGCGGCCAGACAGCGCTTTTTTGTGGGCGGAAGCGTCTTGATCAGCGCTTCCAGCCGTGCAGCGGCTGCGTGGTCCTCCGCCTGATAGAGTGCGGCAAGGGCCTCGGGCGGGTGCGCCCGCGTGTATTTTGCGCAGGCCGCGCCGCCGGACGCGTGCTGCCGCAGGCGTTTTTCCATGTCGGCGGCAATGCCGGTATACAGACTCCCGCCCCGGCAGCGGAGCATATAGACGAAGTACATTACAGCTCCGTCAGCGCGTTCGAGATCGCGGCGAAGCCCGGAATATCCAGCGTCTCCCCGCGCACCGTGGGCGCGAAGCCGCAATCTTCGATCACGGCGGCAAGCGCGGGCTTGTCAAACTGCGAAAGCCCGGACGAAAGCGCGTTCAGCAGCGTTTTTCTGCGCTGGGCGAACGCTGCGCGGACGACCTTGAAGAACATGGCCTCACTCTTGATCTCGCAGACCGACTCCTTGCGCATGGTGAGTTTCAGGACTGCGCTCGTGACCTTCGGCTGCGGAATGAAGCAGCTTGCCGGTACGTCGAACAGCAACTCCGGTTCGGCGTAATACTGGCAGAAGACGCTGAACGCGCCGTAATCGCCCTTTCCTGCGGGCGAGCAGATGCGCTGCGCGACCTCCTTCTGCACCATGACGGTCACGGCCTCGAACGCGCGGCTCTCCAGAAGCGCTGCCAGCACGGGCGTGGTGATATAATACGGCAGATTCGCGCAGGCCATTGGGCGCAGGCCCGCGAATTCCTCCTGTACCAGCGCGGAAATGTCCGTTTTCAGAATGTCACCGAAGATAATTTCCAGATTTTCGTTGCCCGCCATCGTCTCGGCCAGAATCGGCTGAAGCGTCCGGTCAAGTTCGACCGCGACAACCTTTTTCGCGTACCGGCACAGCTGCTGCGTCAGCGGCCCGATGCCGGGGCCGACCTCCAGCACGCCGCACGTCTCATCCACGCCGGATTCGAGCACGATGTTCTGCGGCACCCAGCTTTGCGTCAGAAAATTCTGCCCCTTGGCTTTGGAAAAATGGAATCCGTGCCGCGCGAGCAGCGCCTTAATTTCATTGATATTACAAAGGTCCATAGTTGGCCTCCTAGTGTGATTCTGTCGCTATGATACCAGAAAAAAAGCCGGTTTGCAACGCATTTCCGTGTCCGCGGGGGATTGACAGAACCCCGGAAACGTGCTATTGTAGCATCCAGAAAAGGCTGAGACGAAGACACGTCCCGGCATCGGCAGCGCATCACAGAGAGAGGCTCGTATGCTGCAAGAGCCTTTGCGCGGCCCGCCCGGATACCGCTTCTGAGCCGCAGCGCGGAAATGCGCTGCCGGGTTCTCCCGTTACAGAGACACAAAGCGACGGATGCTGCGCATTCGTAAGCAGGGTGGAACCGTGGAGCGTACAACGCCTCACCCCTGAAACGACAGGGGTAAGGCGTTTTTGTTTTGCCCCAAATCAATTTAGGAGGCAGAAGAATATGTCCGAAAACAATGAATTCTCGTTTGAAAACCCGCAGTACCGTAAAACGTACTGGCACACCTGTTCCCACGTCATGGCGCAGGCCGTCAAACGCCTGTGGCCGGAGGTCAAGCTGGCCATCGGCCCGTCTATCGACAACGGCTTCTACTATGACTTCGACGCTCCGTTCAACTTCACGCAGGAAAATCTCGACGCCATCGAGGCCGAGATGCGCAAGATCTGCAAGGAAAAGCTGAAGCTCGAGCGCTTTGAGCTGCCGCGTGAGGAAGCCATCAAGTATATGCAGGAAAAGGACGAGCCGTATAAGGTCGAGCTGATCAACGACCTGCCCGAAGACGCGCACATCTCGTTCTACACGCAGGGCGAGTTTACAGACCTCTGTGCCGGCCCGCACCTCGATTCTACAGGCCGCATCAAGGGCAACGCCATTAAGCTCACGCAGTGCTGCGGCGCATACTGGCGCGGCGACTCCAAGCGCAAGATGCTGCAGAGAATCTACGCCGTTGCGTTCCCGAAGAAGGAAGAGCTTGATCAGTATCTGGCAGAACAGGCAGAAGCCCTCAAGCGCGACCACAACAAGCTGGGCCGTGAGCTGGAATACTTCACCACGGTCGACTGCATCGGCCAGGGCCTTCCGATCCTCCTGCCGAAGGGCGCGCGTGTCATTCAGCTGCTGCAGCGCTGGGTCGAGGACGTCGAACAGGCGCACGGGTATCTTCTGACCAAGACGCCGCTCATGGCCAAGCGTGAGCTTTACAAGATTTCCGGCCACTGGGACCACTACCTCGACGGCATGTTCATCCTCGGCGACCCGCAGGATGAGACGAAGGAGTGCTTCGCCCTGCGCCCGATGACCTGCCCGTTCCAGTATCAGG
>OLXV01000492.1_pt1 | contig 20528 bp, 15 predicted proteins | sample 1673481 | NCBI WGS metagenome assembly OLXV01 (sample SAMEA103958113, study PRJEB25191) | human gut metagenome
CCAACGAAGTGGGTCTCGTTTGAGAGCTTGTCAAAAATACTTTTTTGACAAGCTCCGTCCGCCGCATTCCGATGGAATGCGGCGGATATTTTTCGTTTTTCCTTTATTTCAGGGCGCGGCGCAGCGCGTCGGCGACGGTCTGCACCGTCTCGCGCGTGAGATACGGATGCATCGGGAGGCTCAGCACCGTGGCGCACAGCTCCTCCGTCACCGGGCAGGGAATGTACTGCTTCAAGCCGTCGAACGCCTGCTGGGTGTGCATCGGCTTCGGGTAATACACCATGGTGGGGACGCCCTGCGCTTTGAGCTCCGATTGCACGCGGTCGCGCTCCTCCCGGCTGCGCAGCCGGAGCGTATACTGCGCCCAGCTCGAATACCAGCCCTCCGGAACGACCGGCAGTATCGCCGGGATACCGGCGAGCGCTTCGTTGTACATGGCCGCTGCCGCGTTCACGTCCGCGAGCTCGTACTTTTCAAAGGCGTCCATCTTCACGAGCAGGATAGCCGCCTGGATCGTGTCGAGACGGGAGTTCATGCCGATGCGGACGTTGTCGTATTTAAAAGAGCCCTTGCCGTGGACGCAGAGGGAGCGGATCATGGCCGCCGTTTCGTCGGAGTCGGTGAACACCGCGCCGCCGTCGCCGTAGCAGCCGAGGGGCTTCGCGGGGAAGAAGGACGTGCATGCCGCGTCGCCGAAAGCGCCGTTGCGCTTGCCGTGCAGCATGCCGCCGAAGCCCTGCGCCGCGTCCTCCAGGAAGAGCAGGCCGTGCTTTTTGCACACGGCGGCGACCGCCTCATGATCTGCGGGCAGGCCGAAGAGATCGACGTCCACCACAGCCTTCGGCGTGAGCTTTCCTTCCGCAATAACGGCTTCGATGGCCGCCTCAAGACTTTTCGCGTCCGCGTTGAACGTATCGGCGCAGACATCATAGAACACCGGCGTGCCGCCCATGGTGGAGACGGCCTCGCCCGAGGCGAAGAACGTGAAGTCCGGCACGAACACGGCGTCGCCGGGGCCGATGCCCCACGCCATCATGCACAGCTCCAGCGCGTCGGTGCCGTTGCCGCAGGTGATGCAGTGCTTCCGCCCAACGTAGGCGGCAAGACGCTCCTCAAGCGTTTTCACCTGCTCGCCGCTGATGAAATGCGCGCCGGACGCCACGGCGATCATGGCCGCGTCCATCTCCGGCTTCAAAACCTCATACTGCTTTTGCAGATCACGAAATTGCATTAGTCCTTTACCTCCGTAAGTCCGTTTTCGCCCTCGCGGTATTTCCGGCCGCATTTGGGGCAGTTCAGTTCATTTTTCAAAAGCTCGCCGCATTCACACGCCCAGCCGCAGCGCCGCGCCGGAACGCCGAGCATCAGCGCGTGGTCCGGCACATTGTCCGTCACGACCGCGCCCGCGCCGATGAGCGCCCAGCGCCCGACGGTGTGACCGCAGACGATCGTGGCGTTTGCGCCGATGGACGCGCCCTCGCGGATGAGCGTCTTTTTATAACCCGCCGCGCCCTTGGGATACTTCGCGCGCGGCGTGAGATCGTTTGTAAATACGCAGCTCGGGCCGCAGAACACATAGTCCTCCAGCTCCACGCCCTCGTACACCGAGACGTTGTTCTGGAGCTTGCAGCCGTCGCCGATTCGGACGTTATTCGATACGTTCACGTTCTGGCCGAGCGAGCAATGTCTGCCGATGAGAGCGCCCTTCTGGATGTGACAGAAATGCCAGATGCGCGTCCCTTCGCCGATCGTGACACCCTCGTCCACCACGCTGGACGGATGTACATAGTATTCGCTCACCGGTCAAACCTCCCAACATAGTCCATCGTCGAGCCGCGAGAGAGCGGGAAGCGCACGGGCTTTCCGCTCGCGGCGGATTCGTATATGCCGAGCACGAGTTCGAGCGCCTTTCGCCCCTCGATGCCGGAGCAGACCGGCTCGCGGTCGTGTTCGATCGCGTCGATCATGTCGCGGTAGAGCGGCGTGTGGCCCATGCCCATGTCCGCAACGGCGTATTTTTCGATCGCCCCCGGAAGGGAATCCGTGCCGTTTTCAAACTGCCAGCGTTCGACCTGATCGAGATACTTGCCGGACACGGACACCGTGCCGGTCTCGCCGAACACGGCAAGCGCGTCGCTGAGGTTATTGGGATATACGTTCACCGTGCCCTCCACGGTCGCATAGGCGCCATTCTTAAAGCGGATGAGCGCGAGACCCATATCCTCGGCCTCGATGTACGGATGCGTCATGCGGTCGGTGTAGGCGAATACCTCGTCCGCGTCGCCGAACATCCATTGCAGAAGGTCGGTATAGTGGATGCACTGGTTCATGAGCGTGCCGCCGTCGTTCTTCCACGTGCCGCGCCATTTTCCGGCGTCAAAGTACGCTTTGTTGCGGTTGCGGCGGATCTGCGCCGCGCCGTGCAGAAGACGGCCGAAGCTGCCGTCCGCGACTTCCGCGTGCAGCGCGCGCATTGACGGGCAGAACCGGAGCTGATGGTTCACGCAGAGCTTCACGCCGTTTTTCGCGGCCGTTTCGATCATCGCGTCGGCGTCCTCGAGCGAGAGCGCGACCGGCTTTTCCACGATCACGTTCGTCCCGGCTTCGAGACAATCGCAGACGATCTGCCGCTTGATGCCGCTGCCAAGAGCGACCGCCGTGAGAGCGGGGCGCTGCTCGGAGAGCATGGCGCGGTAGTCGGCGTAGAGCTTTACGCCGGAGCGCTTCTCCTCCGGGAGCATCGCAAGCGCCTTTTCGCGGTTTTCCTCCACGAGATCGCAGAGCGCGACGATTTCCAGCCCGGTTTCCAGCGCGGCACGGGTATGGTTGGCGCAGATCATCCCGTAACCAATGAGGGCATATTTCATAATGTTGCTTCTCTCAGAATATCGCAAATTTTTTCTGCCGCGTGGCCGTCGCCGAACGGCCGGTACATCGGATCGATATGCTGTTCGGCGGAAAGTTTTTTCAGGATGTCGTCCTTTTCCGGCTTAGCAAGCTGGTTGCGGTTGTCCACCATCGTCTCCGGCCATGCCACATGATCCATGACGAACAGGCACTGCACACCGGCATAGAATGCCTCGCACTGTAGTCCGCCGGAATCGGTGACGATCTTCTTGGCGTGCTGCGTGAGATGCACCGAGTCGGAATATCCCACAGGCTGTGTAAGGATGATGTTTTGAAAGCCGTACCGCTCGCGCAGACGCAGCGCACGGGCATGGTTGCGCGGATGCACCGCGTAGATTGTCGGCGCATCAAGGCTGTCCATGGCGGAGAATATCTCAGTGAGCGCTTCGTCGCTGCCGGTGTTCTCCTGCCGGTGGCAGGTCATGAAATAATACTCCTCCGGCACGGTCACAGCCTTGCCGTCAAAGTCCAGAATGTTGGGGTGGTCCCACGGCTGATTGGCAAAATGCAGGAAGGAATCATACATGATGTTGCCGACAAGATGCGCATTGGCGGCAAGGTTTTCCTTCCGGAGATTTTCCATACAGGACTCCGTCGCCGCGAAAAGAATACGGGAGCAGTGGTCGGTGCAGATTCGATTGATCTCTTCCGGATTATCGTTCGTGCCGAGACGGTTGCCCGCCTCCACATGCAGCACGGGAATCATCAGCTTCACCGCCGCGAGCGCCGCAGCCAGCGTGGAGTTCGTGTCGCCGTACACGAGAAGCGCATCCGGTTTTTCGGTGAGCAGGACCTTTTCGATCTCGATGAGCATGCGTCCGGTCATTTCGCCGTGCGTTCCGCCGGCGATGCCGAGGTTATAGTCCGGGTGGGGTATGCCCATTTCCTTAAAGAAAATATCGGACATATTGGCGTCATAGTGCTGGCCGGTGTGGACAAGGATCTCCTGATGTTCCCGGCGGAGAGCACGGGAACCGGCCGCAGCTTTGATAAACTGCGGCCGGGCTCCGACAACAGTTACGATCTTCATTTACAGCACCTCAATGTTGCCGCGCTCGGCAACGGCTTTCATGGCGTTTTTGGTGTCAAACACAAACCGGGCGTTCTTCTGCACGAAGTCATAATCCACATTCGTGTGCGCCGTAGTGACCATGACAAGGTCGGCGCCGTGCAGCGCTTCTTCCGTCAGCGCAGGGATGCCGGTCATGCTCATGCCCTTCCAGCGGAAGAACGGCACCCACGGATCATAATAGCTCACGTCCGCGCCGCGCTTCTGGAGTTCCTTGATGACGTTGATCGCCGGGCTCTCGCGGAAGTCGGCAATATCCTGCTTGTAGGCGACGCCCAGCACAAGGATCTTCGCGCCGTTCATCGACTTTTTGAAGGTGTTGAGGATGCGGGCGGCGCGATCCACGCAGTACTCGGGCATGCGGTCGTTGACCATCATGGACGATTCGATCATCGAGGTGTGGAAGCCGTACTCGCGCGCCTTCCAGCTCAGATAATAGGGATCGAGCGGGATGCAGTGGCCGCCGAGACCGGGGCCGGGATAGAACGCCTGGAAGCCGTAGGGCTTGCTTTTGGCCGCGTCGATCACTTCCCAGATGTTGATGCCCATGCGGTCGCAGAGGATGGCCAGCTCGTTGATGAGGCCGATGTTCACGTTGCGGTAGGTGTTCTCGAGGATCTTCTCCATTTCGGCGATGGCGGGAGAGGAGACTTTATAGACCGGCGCTTCAAGGACGGTCTCATACATGGCCGCGGCGATCTCGGTGCACTTGGGCGTGCAGCCGCCGACGACCTTGGGGGTGTTCTTCGTTTTATAGATCAGGTTGCCCGGATCGACGCGCTCGGGCGAGAAGGCAAGATAAAAGTCCTCGCCGCATTTGAGACCGGACTTTTCGAGGATGGGCTTGCAGAGCTCCTCGGTCGTGCCGGGATACGTCGTGGATTCGAGCACGACGAGCATGTCCTTATGGACGTACGGCATGATGCTCTCCGTGGAGGAGCGGACGTAGCTGATGTCCGGCTGCTGGTGAGCGTCGAGCGGCGTCGGCACGCAGATGCACACGCAGTCGCACTTCGCCGCGTCGGCAAAGTTGGCCGTGGCGACGAGCTGTCCGGCCTTGACAAGCGCTTCGAGATCCTCGTTCACCACATCGCCGATATAGTTCTTGCCGGCGTTGACCATGTCCACCTTTTCCTTCTGCACGTCAAAGCCGTAGACCTTGAAGCCGGCCTTTGCCTTCTCCACAGCGAGCGGCAGGCCGACATAGCCGAGACCGATAACGCCGAGCGTGGCCTCTCTCGCGAGCAGCTTTTCTTTAAGTCCCATGTGTATTTCCTCGATTCCGTTACGAAATTGAAAGATTCAATGCTGTTAACTTTTAAATGATAGCACTTATGCGGTATCATTTCAACAAAAAGTCGCCCTTCGCGCCTTATTTCTCTTCTTTGGGCGGCTGCGCAGTCCGCGTGAGAAACGTCCGAAGAAAGTCAAGCGGTATCTCGCCGGGGTAATCGTTCTTGGCGCAGTCGCGGGTACACTCGGAAAAGTCGCCCTTGTAGCGCGCGGCGTTTTCGTCGAGCGCAGAAAGGTACACATACTTTTCCGATGGATACGGCGTAAAAATGAGCTTTGGGTACGGGCAGGCGGCAAAGCCGCTTTCGTACTTCGCCTGATTTTCCGGCGTGTCGAAGCTGCTCACGATAAGGAGAGTATCCATATCCATTCGATCCCGCCGCCGGTACCATTTTTCGGCGAAGGCCGTCAGCTCATCCGGCGTGGTCACATGGTTGAAGTGCAGCCGGACGTCGCCAAGCAGCACGACCGGACACGCCGCACCACGGCGCTCGCGCAGCCTTTCCGGTACGAGCGGCTGGGATAAATAATACGGCAGGTCGTTGATGAGCCTGATAAAATCGTCCGTCCAGACGAACATATTGATGAATGGCGATGTCATCTCCATGCCGAGCGTGTGGTACATCAAGCCGCCCCAGCAGTTATCGGAAAGGAACGTGATGCCCCGCGTGCGCAGCGCGGCATATTCGTCCATCCGAAATCCCGGCAGAAGAAATGTACGCGCGGGAATCGTTTTCGTTACCGGAATACTCCACGCGCCGAGTGGGCTGCGCTCCGGAAGGACCATATCCGGCTGCCGTTCGATGGGCTTGCCCCAGCCGTCGAAGCTCTGCCAGAGCCGACGCTTCTTTCGCGTGAAGCGCCATGCCGCGATCTTATAATGGAGCCGCAGCAGAAACGGCGGCAGAAGGCGCTTTACCCGGCTTCGCGCCCGGTCGCGCTTTTCCCCTGCCGAGGCTTCGATCACAACGGCATAGTCGAACGCCACGCCGGAGATCGCCGCCGGTGAAAAAAACGGCAGCGCCCGCCTCGCGGGCGGCACCATGCTTTGCTCCTCGGCGGACACGCCGAGAAGTTCCAGCCGTCCCGCCGTACTCTCGCGGTCAAGGACAGCCTCCAGCCGCTCATCGGCTGCAGCGGTCTTATAAAAAAGGATGCACTTTGGTGGCATACGTTCTCCCCTTTTTCAGATTTTGCGGAATTTCTTTTTCAGGCCGCGGAGGATGCCGAATGCCGTATCGCGAAGATAGAGAAAATTCTCGTTTTTCCGGAACAGAAGGAACCAGAAGCCGTTCGGCACGACAAGGCAAAGCAGCAGCCGGACAAGGAAGTTCACCAACGTGTATTCGGAAAACGGCAGTACAAGCACATATACAAGCGCACCGGTCGCCGCGGTCAGCGCGAGATAGCCGAGGTACGTCCGGTAATACCCCCACGCCTTTTTATGGAACACCTCGCGGAAAACGAGGATCGGGTCAAACGAGAGCATGATGAAAAGGCTCGCCGTCGTGCCGACGAGCGCGCCGGTCACGCCCATACCGACCGGTCCGACCAGAATGATGGAGATGACGGCGTTGAAGACAGAAGAAAAGATGTAGCGATATTTTGTCTGCCAGAACAGGCCGTTCGCATCGCGGTAGATGATGACCGCCTTGGCCATTCCCTCAATGGCAAGATTGAGCGCATAGAAAAGAACGCTCGCCGCCGGAAGGAGCCATTCGGTACTGCGCAGCCATACACCGGCGATAAAATGGTCGCTCAATATCCAGAGGCTGATGGCGGAAAACCCGTACAGCCAGAAGCAGGTGAACTGCAGCCGGTTGAAGAAGCTCTCCTTCTTCTCCGCAGACTCTACGGCGCAGAGGTTGCCGATGCTCGCCGTCAGCGGGTCAAGCACCGTGCGCAGGATGCTGATCACATACTGCCGGAGGAGGATATAGTTCGTGAAAACACCGCTGTTGGCCACGCCCACCATGGCCGAAATGACGGTAGTGTCGATGCCGTCATTGAGCACTCGGCAGACATTGTTCGAGAACATGCCGACCACGTTGCGGAAAATTCCGCCGCGTTCCTCCTTCGTAAGGGGGCGGGCATCCTTCTCTTTCAGCCACGGATAAAGCTTGCGGCACCGCACGCGCAGCAGCAGATTCCGCACAACCGTAAAGACCATGCCCGTGCCGGTGTACACATAAAAACAGAGCACAGGCGTACCGCGCATGGCGAAGAGCACGACCGTCTTGGCAGCGGTGGAGGCGATCTGCGTGAAGTAAGTGACGCGCGTCATGACATACTTCCGTTGATCGGCCTGCAGCACAGTAGTCAGATAGGAGAAAAACCAGTAGGAGGCCGCCGTGTCCGCCAGATACAGGCAGTATACGATGCGGATATCGACGAGCTCCGTAGAGTCTTTGAGCAGATACGGCAGCACGGGAATGAGCGCAAGTCCGACGGCGAGGATGAGAAAACCGATGAGCCGGTACGCCTTGCGGTAAAATGCCACAAGCGCCTTGGACTGATCGATGTTTTTCTCCGCCAGCGGCTTGTACATGGCATAGACGATCGCGCCGTCGATGCCGAGATTGGCAAGATTCAGCATCTGCAGCACGCCGGAAAGCACGCCGTTGATACCGGCATATTCCTTGCCGAGGAAGTACAGAAACACCGTGCGCAGCGCAAAGTTAAGCACGATCTCCAAAAGCTGCCCGAAGGCTCCGGTCAGAATGTTCGTTATGGAGTTTTTGATTCAACTGGAAGCCAATGTTAACCCTTTCTCTGCGCCGTCAAGCTTTTATAGATGCCTGTGAACTGCCGCGCGACACCCTGGCCGGAGAAGTTTTCCCGGCAGTAGTTCCGGATCGTCTGCGGATCGTAGGAATCGTAATGCTCCATCACGGAGATCATCGCGTCGGCATCCTCGAGCGAGAGGGTGATCGGTTTTTTCACGATCACGTTCGTTCCGGCTTCGAGACAGTCGCAGACGATCTGCCGCTTGATGCCGCTGCCGAGTGCGACCGCCGTGAGAGCGGGGCGCTGCTCGGAGAGCATGGCGCGGTAGTCGGCGTAGAGCTTTACGCCGGAGCGCTTCTCCTCCGGGAGCATCGCAAGCGCCTTTTCGCGGTTTTCCTCCACGAGATCGCAGAGCGCGACGATTTCCAGCCCGGTTTCCAGCGCGGCACGGGTATGGTTGGCGCAGATCATCCCGTAACCAATGAGGGCATATTTCATAATGTTGCTTCTCTCAGAATATCGCAAATTTTTTCTGCCGCGTGGCCGTCGCCGAACGGCCGGTACATCGGATCGATATGCTGTTCGGCGGAAAGTTTTTTCAGGATGTCGTCCTTTTCCGGCTTAGCAAGCTGGTTGCGGTTGTCCACCATCGTCTCCGGCCATGCCACATGATCCATGACGAACAGGCACTGCACACCGGCATAGAATGCCTCGCACTGTAGTCCGCCGGAATCGGTGACGATCTTCTTGGCGTGCTGCGTGAGATGCACCGAGTCGGAATATCCCACAGGCTGTGTAAGGATGATGTTTTGAAAGCCGTACCGCTCGCGCAGACGCAGCGCACGGGCATGGTTGCGCGGATGCACCGCGTAGATTGTCGGCGCATCAAGGCTGTCCATGGCGGAGAATATCTCAGTGAGCGCTTCGTCGCTGCCGGTGTTCTCCTGCCGGTGGCAGGTCATGAAATAATACTCCTCCGGCACGGTCACAGCCTTGCCGTCAAAGTCCAGAATGTTGGGGTGGTCCCACGGCTGATTGGCAAAATGCAGGAAGGAATCATACATGATGTTGCCGACAAGATGCGCATTGGCGGCAAGGTTTTCCTTCCGGAGATTTTCCATACAGGACTCCGTCGCCGCGAAAAGAATACGGGAGCAGTGGTCGGTGCAGATTCGATTGATCTCTTCCGGATTATCGTTCGTGCCGAGACGGTTGCCCGCCTCCACATGCAGCACGGGAATCATCAGCTTCACCGCCGCGAGCGCCGCAGCCAGCGTGGAGTTCGTGTCGCCGTACACGAGAAGCGCATCCGGTTTTTCGGTGAGCAGGACCTTTTCGATCTCGATGAGCATGCGTCCGGTCATTTCGCCGTGCGTTCCGCCGGCGATGCCGAGGTTATAGTCCGGGTGGGGTATGCCCATTTCCTTAAAGAAAATATCGGACATATTGGCGTCATAGTGCTGGCCGGTGTGGACAAGGATCTCCTGATGTTCCCGGCGGAGAGCACGGGAACCGGCCGCAGCTTTGATAAACTGCGGCCGGGCTCCGACAACAGTTACGATCTTCATTTACAGCACCTCAATGTTGCCGCGCTCGGCAACGGCTTTCATGGCGTTTTTGGTGTCAAACACAAACCGGGCGTTCTTCTGCACGAAGTCATAATCCACATTCGTGTGCGCCGTAGTGACCATGACAAGGTCGGCGCCGTGCAGCGCTTCTTCCGTCAGCGCAGGGATGCCGGTCATGCTCATGCCCTTCCAGCGGAAGAACGGCACCCACGGATCATAATAGCTCACGTCCGCGCCGCGCTTCTGGAGTTCCTTGATGACGTTGATCGCCGGGCTCTCGCGGAAGTCGGCAATATCCTGCTTGTAGGCGACGCCCAGCACAAGGATCTTCGCGCCGTTCATCGACTTTTTGAAGGTGTTGAGGATGCGGGCGGCGCGATCCACGCAGTACTCGGGCATGCGGTCGTTGACCATCATGGACGATTCGATCATCGAGGTGTGGAAGCCGTACTCGCGCGCCTTCCAGCTCAGATAATAGGGATCGAGCGGGATGCAGTGGCCGCCGAGACCGGGGCCGGGATAGAACGCCTGGAAGCCGTAGGGCTTGCTTTTGGCCGCGTCGATCACTTCCCAGATGTTGATGCCCATGCGGTCGCAGAGGATGGCCAGCTCGTTGATGAGGCCGATGTTCACGTTGCGGTAGGTGTTCTCGAGGATCTTCTCCATTTCGGCGATGGCGGGAGAGGAGACTTTATAGACCGGCGCTTCAAGGACGGTCTCATACATGGCCGCGGCGATCTCGGTGCACTTGGGCGTGCAGCCGCCGACGACCTTGGGGGTGTTCTTCGTTTTATAGATCAGGTTGCCCGGATCGACGCGCTCGGGCGAGAAGGCAAGATAAAAGTCCTCGCCGCATTTGAGACCGGACTTTTCGAGGATGGGCTTGCAGAGCTCCTCGGTCGTGCCGGGATACGTCGTGGATTCGAGCACGACGAGCATGTCCTTATGGACGTACGGCATGATGCTCTCCGTGGAGGAGCGGACGTAGCTGATGTCCGGCTGCTGGTGAGCGTCGAGCGGCGTCGGCACGCAGATGCACACGCAGTCGCACTTCGCCGCGTCGGCAAAGTTGGCCGTGGCGACGAGCTGTCCGGCCTTGACAAGCGCTTCGAGATCCTCGTTCACCACATCGCCGATATAGTTCTTGCCGGCGTTGACCATGTCCACCTTTTCCTTCTGCACGTCAAAGCCGTAGACCTTGAAGCCGGCCTTTGCCTTCTCCACAGCGAGCGGCAGGCCGACATAGCCGAGACCGATAACGCCGAGAGTGGCCTCACGAGCGAGCAGTTTTTCTTTGAGTCCCATGTGTATTTCCTCGATTCCGTTACGAAATTGGATGCATTTGATGCTATTAATTTATATAGCATAGCACAGCACATGCGTTTTTACAACAGAAAGACCGCATTTCTCTCCGATTTTCTTGAAAGTATGCGCCGCATTCATACGCTTTCCGACGTCTCTTTCAGCGGGAAAGAAGAGTTTTTTTATACTCTTTCATTCGTTCCATATGGATCAGCGCACCCATTTCTTTCTGCGCTGCGGCGCTGTGCTGGCCGCCGGGAGCAAATGTCAGCTCACCGAACACGGGTTTGCCGCCGATATCGTAGAGATCCACCCGGACAAACGGAAACGGTGCGCTCAGTTTTCGGGCAATGTCCAGCATTTCATCGTAACAAGACGGCTTCGGCGCTTCGGCATATCGAAATTCATTGCAAATATCCTGCCGGTCATTCCAGTCAACATCCTTGTATACCTCTATCGGCGTTTCTCCGGAAAATCGATCCGAAATCCAGAGAACATACCGCGGCTCCCCGTGAAAACAGTAAAACTTATAATCGCTGGGGAATCCGCCCCCGTCCGCCGTCATGAGATGCTCACAAATATAATGCTGATTTTCTTTCGCCGCAAAAAGGATGCCCTCCTGGCGGAAAGTAATCCGTTGTTTTTCCCAGCGGCGGAGTCTTTCCTTTGCCTGTTCCGGATCAACCGGCTCTCCGTGTGTGCGGAATACGTGGTTACTCCAGCCGCTGGTCGCTTTGATCGCGCACTGCGCCGGAAGCGAGTCCCATGGGATGTCATTCATGTCGTCCCACACACCGTATATCGGGTTGAGCGTGTATTCACAGCCCTGCTGCCTAACAAAATCGCGCACACGGTATTTATCGTAGCATTGCTGTACCAATGGGCTTTTATTGTAAATATAGTACTGGAGCCAGAGCAGCTTTTCATTGAACAGCTTTGGATGGCTCAGATCGATCGGGTTTTCCGGTATATAATGACCGTATTTCACGCGCAGGCGAATGTGCAGCTTGGGAAACAGCGGCGCCGTCAGGAGCAGAATAGCGTTTTCTCTCACTGCGCGGTTCGTAAGCGTTTTGCGGAAAAACGCAAATCCCTTCGACACTTTAGATAAAAAGCCACGGACGCGGTTCATTGTTCGTTATCCTTTCTTCCGTCAGAAACCTTCCGCTTGACCGAGCCAAGCAGTTTGTACATCTTGTCCCACAAAAAAAGAAACGACGGGCTTTTGCGGAACAGAATAAACCACACGCCGTTCGGAACGATAAGGCAGATCGCCAGGCGGATCAAGCAGTGGAGCACATTGTATTCTGAAAACGGCGCGCAAAGCAGCGACACAAGCGCGCAGGTAGCGGCAATCAGCGCCAAATATCCAATATATGAAAGATGGTACGGTATCGAGCTTTTTTTGAATACTTTTTTATATATCAGATATGGGTCAAACGAGATCATGATCAGGATGCTTGCCGTTGTTCCAAGCAGCACACCCGTAACGCCCAGACCGCAGGGACCCATGAGAGCATACGAAATAAACACATTGAAGATTGCGGAGAAGAGGTGGCGGTATTTGACCTCCCAGTGGAGGCCGCAGGCAACGCGGTATTTGTATACCGCACCGTTCAGCCCATCCAGCAGATAATTGATAACAATCAGAGCGACTGCCGCGTCCGGCAGAAGCCATTTGGTATCGTGCAGCCATACGCCGGCAATGAACACATTGTAAAGGTGCCAGAAGCAGATCGCCGTGAATCCGTACAGCCAGAAATACGTAAATTGCAGCACGCGAAAAAGGTGTTCCTTTTTTTCCGTATCCTCTCCGGCGCATACATCGCCGATCCCGGCGGCAATGGAGCCGAAAAGCGTATCCATCAATCGGGAAATGTATTTTTTTAATGTAAGATAGTTCCCGTAGACGCCCACGGTGCCGACGCTGATAAATGCGGATATGAGAATGTTATCCGCCGAGGTCAGCGCAATGCCGCACAGGTTGGACACAGTCAACCCGGTGACGTTTTTGAATATATGCTTTTTGGTTTCCCGGTCAAGAGGCGCCGCCCCCGTTTCGCGCAGCTCTGGGTACATTTTGTCCGCCTGATACTTGAGCGCATAATTTGACGCTATGCCAAGCAGGAGCCCCGATACCGTGTATGCATAAAACGCCGTCACCGGGTCTTTGCGAAGCGCAAGAAGCAGCACGATTTGAAGTGCCATTGCGGCTATGGACGTGCCGGCCGTAACAAGCGCGTTGACATAGTTTTTCTGCATACAGTACAGCAGGTTCTGCTTATACGAAAAAAACCAGTAGGAAGCGGCGTTGTTCACAAGGAACAGAACATAGATCACTCGAACATTCACGAGACCCGTGGTTTCCTTCATGAGATACGGAAGGAACGGAAGCAGCACAAGACCGGCAAGCAAGATGAACGACCCGATGAAAAAATAGGCTTTTTTATAGAAAAGCATCAGCGAACGGATCTTTTCGCTGTCCTTATCCGCAATAGGCTTATACAGCTCATACGTAATGGCCGCGCCGATGCCAAGTTCAGAAAAGGACAGCACCGAGAGGATGCTGCTGAAAAGGCCGTTTACGCCGAGATACTCCTCTCCCAGCACGTAGATGAATACCGTGCGGGACGCGAAGGAGAGCAGCATACTGACGAGCTGTCCGGCAAAGCCTGTTATGAAATTGCGGAATGCATTGATCGTTCGCATGGTCCATATTGCTGCGGCAGCAGCTTCCTTATAAGAGATATTTCCGATAGGCGTCCAAAAGGACGGTCTTTTCCCGTTCCCAGCAGAGCTCCCGCTTGGCACGGAGAAGGTTCTGTTTGCAGGAGTTGTAAAACTCGCGGTCTGTACGCATCCGTTCCAGACACTGCGCAAGGTCATCCACGTTTTCTGGTTCGCAGATAAGCCCTATGCCGTACTCGTCGACAAGCCGGTGCATCTCCGGGAGATCGGAACAGATCACCGGCGTGAGACTTTGCACATTCTCAAAGAATTTGTTGGGAAGAGTATAGTAATAGCTTAAACACAGGTTTTCGATCGGCATTATACCAACATCCATCGCGCCGGCATATTTCCAGATCTCATTGACCGGTACCGGATGGAGAAATCGGAGCCGCTCCGCGGCACCGCACTTCGCGGCGATCTCTTCGAGCGTCCGCCGGTATTCATCGTCGGAATTTCCCATCAAAATGAGCGCCGCGGACGGGATCTTTGCCACAGCGCGTATACCCGTCTCGATGCCGTTGCCGGAGGAAAGGCCGCCGTGGAACATAGCAAGAAAGGTCACGCCCTGCGGGGCAAATTCCCGCAGCACGGCCTGCCGGTGCCGTTCTATTTCCGCTTCATCCAGCTCCCAGCAATAGGGTGTCGAACGGATAACGACTGGGCGCTGTTTCAAAGCGTGGATTTTCTGAACCTCATCGGCGATGCTGTCATTTACCATGATGGAAAAAGCGCAGCGCCGCATAAGAAAGCGCTCCTTCCGGCATCGTTTCGCACGATCCTTTTCCTTCCGAACGCCGCGGGCGTAAAGATCAAACTCATGGGAGTCGTAGATCAGCTTCGGACGGCGGAGGAAAAACCGCGTGACTATATACGCCACCTCAAGATTCGGAAGATTATGGCAGCTTATGACGTCCGGGTGGTTGGCATGAAGCACTCGGCCAAGCCGGATCCATTCGCCGAAGATATGCTTCCATTTGGAGAGAATAGAATGCTTTCCCTTCAGCGGTCTCATTTTGAACGGAACCAGCTCAACACCGGTAAGCTCGGCTTCCAATACATAGTCCGGTTCATAATAAATCGCCACGACCCGGTAGCCCGCTTCCCGCGCCGCTGCCATCTCCCTCTTATTCCGGCTGGCGGATGAAAGCGGAAGTCCCGGCATCAGTTTAATATAGGTTTTCAACACTGCACCTTCTCAGCGGCAGATGAGCCGCTTATATTCCGCCGTCAGCTGTTCGCAGACAGCATTCTCCGAGAAATTGTTCCGGCAAAACCTCCGGATCGTCTCCGGGTCGTAATCGTCATACCGCTCGATCATAGTTTCCATCGCGTATGCAAGCCCCGCGGGATCTTCCGTCTCCACGGCAAGTCCGGTCTCGGGCCGCACAAGAGTTTTCCACGCGCCGGTTTTTGTCATGATAATAGGAAGTCCACAGCCCATGGCCTCCACAAACACGATGCCGAACGTCTCATACCGGCTCGGCAGGACGAATGCCTGACTGTCCTTCAGACGGCGGGCGCATTCCTCGCGCGAGCAGCTTCCGGCAAACTCCACCGCACCATCAAGAGCAAGCGTCTTTGCCTGCGCGCAGAGATTATCCATTTCCTCCCCGTCGCCGCAGATCGTAAGCATTGACTCCGGATATATTTTTCGCACCTCGGCAAAAGCGGCCAGCAGCACATCCATTCCCTTTTTATGGTCAAGCAGACAAACGGAAATAAAGCGGAACCGTCCGTTCTGCGGCGGAGCATGGCATCCGTTTTCGAAAAACCGCCGGTCCGCCAAGTTGGGAATGACCTGCACCGCTTTCCGGTACAGCGGCTGTATAGCGTTTTTCAGCCCTTCCCCTACCGCGATCACGGCATCCGCGGCATTATAATCGCGGGAGACCGCGGCAAGCTCCTTTTCGCTAAGCATATTTCTCTCGAACCATGTGACATGCTCTGTAACGACAAACGGCACATGTAGCCGCCGCTTAAGCGTGCGGGCATACCGGATGGTGCGGAACGAGTGAACATGAATGATATCCGGCCTCCCGCTCTCACGGAGAATGCGGAGCATTTCGCGCAGAATGCGAAAATATGTAAGATGGAACCGCAGCGGCTTTACATGGATAAGATATTCCGTAAGGTTTCCGTCGGTGCACTTCTCCGTTTGCACACCGCTCATGCCGTCGTTATAGACCGCCATAACCGTGACCGTGTGGCCGAAACGCGCAAGTGCCGCCGCCTGTTCGGCGAAAAAGCTCCCCTTAACGGGATCCTCCTTTGTCGGATACCACGACGGCAATACCAGAATGTGCATTTTCAGTTCCTCTCCGGCGGCAGGAGCGCCGTTACCTCGCGGATCTCCGCGGCGATGCGCTCGTCCCACGTCCAAAAATTCTCGTCAGCAAAGCGCTTTGCCCCCTCACCGAGACGTTTCCGTTCATCTTCGTCCGACAGCAGACGACATATCTCTTCGGGCAGACAGGAAAGCTCTTTTTCCGGAAGAAGTATACCGTTTACTTCGTTTTTGATTACCGAACCGGTCGTACCAGCATCAACAGTGATGATCGCTTTTCCGCAGCGCATCGCCTCAAAAAGCGGATTGCCAAGATTGGATGCAGAATACAACGAAAGAAACACATCCGCACGCTGTAAATAGTCATAAACTAGCTCATGGGATATTCTTCCCGTGAAAATCACGTGCTTTTCCAACCCCAGCGCACAAACCTGTTCTTCCAGATTCCTCTTCTCTTCCCCATAACCAACAGCGACAAGCTTTGCCTCCGGATGAGACTTTACAACCTCCGCGAGTGCATCAATTGCCAGATTCACCCGTTTTCCCGCCTGCAGGCGGGAGAGCGTCACTAATACTTTATCCGATTTGTTCAATGGAAGCTCCGCTCCCGAAGAGAGAGCCGACGACGCCGGAATATCTACGCCGTTGCGCCAGAAAAAGATCTTTCTGCTCTTATTTCCGGAGCGCTTCAAAACTTCATCTCCGCGCGTACCGTCGTTTGTCATCAGCACCATGTCCGCCTCGACACCGTATGCCTGCAGCTTGGGGTAATACCGGAGACGGTTGACTAAATTATCTTTTTTCGTCATCATGTCCCATATACCATAAAACCGAGTAACCAACGGCATAGCGTAGGTCCTGCTGATTTGTTTCGCGGCGTGCACTGCGTGGGTGTCCTGTCCGTAAACCACAGTATTATCAGCAGTAAGGTGCTGTTCATTGATAAGCCGCCTTGCTTCCCGGATCAGGATATGGTGAATGGCAACCACATTGGCAAAGCTAAAAAACCATCCAATTTTTCGGATTCTGGTCTCCCTCAAAAACGGAGGATTAAACCGCACGATATAAAGTCCATCCCCGTAGTCCCGTTCACCGAGCGGCGTGTCTTCTTTGGTGCCGACATCCACGATCCAGACCTTCCACCCTGCAGCAACAAAGCCTTCCACCGTATTCCAGAACGTGGGTGCGCCAGGCGTTTCCCGTTCGCCAAGTCCCGCATAGCAGAGGTACAGTAGATTTTTCATTTTTTCTCCTTCAGATCGTCGGTCAGGCGCTGCACACGGTGGATCCAGAGATTTTTACCATGCAGGGACGACAATGCACTCTCTGCATACTCCGACAGCTTTTCTCTGTCGGCGAAAAGCGTTTCAACCGCTGTGGCGAAGTCCTCCGTCGTGTCTGACGGTGCAGAGCATCCCATACGGTTTTCCCGAATGATCTGCGCCACTGCTTCCACATTCGTAGATACGACAGGCAGTCCAAAGCTCATATACTCAAAGATCTTTACATTTATCGAAAGATCCGTATAGGGGTTCTTCTGGATCGGCATCATCGCCGCCTCGGCACGGGCGTAAAGCGGGAAAAGCCCGTCGCCGGACGTATGGTGCACCTCGAGCCAGGGTTCATTTTCCCACTTACCGCGAAAGGCGTCCCACTCCCTTTCCCGACAGACGAGCAGCAGCGGATAGTTTTTCCCTTCGCCATTCAGGTGCCGGAAGGCATGCAGCATCATTTCTCCGCCGTAATCGCCGCTGATCCCCCCCACATATATGCAGGTGTTTTTTTCCGGGTAGCGCTCCAAAGGTCTTATCTCGCCCGCCGGCGGTAAAGTGCGCATATCTGCATAGGAAAAGTACTTTTTGCATTCCTCCGATGGAAAATACACAATATCCGCACAGCGGAGCACATTATCCGTGCGCCGCTGCAAATGATCCAGCCAGCAGTCCTTCAATCTGCCGGTGAAGTCCGTCCGGCGGGGATAAAGCTCCGGGAACTTCCAATAGAAATCTCGGTAGAAATACCCGATGGGAATACCCCTGCGGTGAATCTCTCGGATCAGCGCGATATCGCAGCGAAATGTGATCGGAGTCGAAGGAGATTCGATATAGCAGATATCCGGCCGGTTTTCTTCGAGCCACTGTCGGATCTCTCTCACCGCCGCGGTGCGGGCCTTTCGGTCCCAGCGCTGCTGCGAGCCGGAGAGAAGCTTTACCTCATGTCCCGCTTCAATAAACGCCCGATACATCTTCTGCGGCCGTACCGCCGAACCGGAGGTGCCGGAGGTGATATCCACATAAGTGATATATAAAATCAGCATAAAAGAATTTCCTTATAAATTTCCGTCAGCTGCGCGGCGATTTTCTCCGGGGCAAACCGCTCCCGGGCCGAGGCGGCGATCGCCGCACTGTCGTACTCGCTCCGGTGCAGCATCATATACTCCATAGCGCCCGCAAGCGCATCTACATCATCCGTCGGGACCAGAATGCCGTTTTCCTCAGCAACGAAGTCCTCCGGCCCGCCGCAGCGCGTGGCAATCACGGGAAGGCCCGACGCCATTGCTTCGATATACGCTACGCCGAATGTTTCGCTCCGTGACGCCAGCACGAAACAGTCTGCCAAAGCGTAGGCTTCGGCGAGCTCTTCTCGGCAGCAGTGGCCGCGAAACTCAACACGGTCGCTGACGCCTTCCGTTTCTGCCAGATTCTGCAAGCTTGCTCTCTCCGCTCCGTCGCCGAAAATAACAAGCCTCGGCTCGCCATCCAGCGCGGCGAACGCGCAGAGAAGCCCCGCCATGTTTTTCACGGGGATGAGGTTGCACGCCGACACAAAGGTGAACCGTTCATGCGCGATACTCTGCGGTGTAAACCGCACCGTATCCACGGTGTTGGGTATAACAGTGGCTTCAACGCCGGTATTGACGCGCATGTTTTCTGCAAGTGTCCGGCTAACAGCCAGAACGGCGGCACAGCGCGCATATTCCTTTTTCAGCCGATTCGCCTGCTCCGGTGAAAGGGTACAGTTATGGTGGGAGGAATGCTCAGTAAAAACAAACGGGATGCCGTTTCTCTCCGCTATGGCAGCAAAATTGAATCCAAAATGCTGATGGATAACATCCGGCTTCCAGCCGTCCCTTGTAACGATGCGCCAGATGCCGGAAGCCGCCATCCGCCCCGCCAGTGCCGGAAGTCCAAGCGGCAGCGCGCCGCAGGGGATCGCGCCGTAAAACACCGGAATGCCGTCAAGAACATAGCTACGGAAGCCGAATGGCCGCACATGTCGGATCGAGCGTGTGTCGACCGCCGCGAAGCGGACATCGTGTCCGGCGTCGCGCAGCGCCTTTGCCTGATCGAGCGCAAATATGTTTACGCCATGCTTTTCCCGGCCGTCATATCCGGGCGCGGCAACGAGAATCTTCACAGTATCCAGCGCACGGTCTCAAAGACCTCCGCATATTTCCGGCCGATCTGCACGCCATGGGCATGGGTAACGCCAAAAATATAATCTCGCGCAGTATAGTCGCGGCCCTTCTGCGACTCATAGCATTCGAGGGCCTCTGCCTTCGCGCGGACATGCCGTTCGTCAAGCGAAATATACACCTGATTCTGGAATGTCAGGTTATTCCACGGCTCTTCGTAGCCGAGGATGCTGGTTTTCTTAAAGGCCCGCACAGCCTCGTTCGCGATCACCTGATGGTCCTGATGCACATCGTTCAGCGACGGAGCAAACACCAGATCGGGGCCGATGCTGCGGTTGAGCTTCACCATCTCCTCCAGGATCTCCTGCCGGTGCTGCGGAAAATGGCGGACGGGAAAATGATAAACAAACACATGATCCTCCGGGATTCCGAAGTGCATCATCGCCGCCATCAGTTCGCGGGCCAATTCATCCTTTTCGTAACCCGTCGGAACGGATTCCTCACAGGTGGAAAACGCCGTATACCAGATCTCCGCCCCCTCTTCCAGAAAGCGGGCGATCGCGCCGCCGCAGCCAAGCTCGCCGTCATCCGTGTGCGGCGCCAGAACCAGAATCTTTTTTGCCATATTCATTCTCCTCTTTCGTGGCCGCGCGCCACGTTCTCCCAGAAAATCCGCCGGGACTCCTCGATACCGCAATTGAAAAGCAGGTCCAGACTGCTGATGCCGGGAACAAATTCCGCGCTGTTTTTCTGCGGGTACTCCGGCAGCGTGAACTGCTGGTACACCACATGGATGCCGGCATTTTCAAACATTTGCATATCCATGTACTTTCGCGCGCCGTTGCCGGAAAGATAGCGGTCCGCGCCGAGCTGCTGAAGGATATGGATCAGAAATTCGTTTTTCTGCCCTTCCGCAAAGGAAAGGGAGCTTTGCTTTACGAGCGGCGTCTCAATGCCGAAAATACTGCGCAGAATATCCACCGAGGCTTCCGTAACTTCCGTGAGCCGCTCAAACTTTCCGGTGAACACCGGCTCGATGCGCGCCCAGATCTCGGCGTAATACGGGTGTTTGCGGTAGCTGTCCTGAATAAAGTTTTTCTGCCGCGTCTGCCAGTCGACCGCGCCGTTCAACTCCAGCTCGTTGTATTTCCGCTGCATATAGCCCTTTTTATTGAACGGAATAGTTATGTATTTCTTCTCTCCGTTTTTATCGAGCAGCGTATGGCGGAACAT
>OLXV01000498.1_pt1 | contig 20447 bp, 20 predicted proteins | sample 1673481 | NCBI WGS metagenome assembly OLXV01 (sample SAMEA103958113, study PRJEB25191) | human gut metagenome
ACGCTCGCCCCCTACGTATTACCGCGGCTGCTGGCACGTAGTTAGCCGGGGCTTCTTCTGCAGGTACAGTCTTGACTCTTCCCTGCTGAAAGCGGTTTACGACCCGAAGGCCTCCGTCCCGCACGCGGCGTCGCTGCGTCAGGGTTCCCCCCATTGCGCAAGATTCCCCACTGCTGCCTCCCGTAGGAGTCTGGGCCGTGTCTCAGTCCCAATCTGGCCGGTCGGTCTCTCAACCCGGCTACCCGTTGTCGGCACGGTGGGCCGTCACCCCGCCGTCTACCTGATGGGCCGCGGAGCCATCCCCTCCCGTCGGGGCTTTAGCCGGGGTGCCATGCGGCACCCCGGGGTATCCGGTATTACCCGTCCTTTCGGGCGGCTATCCCGGGGGAGGGGGCAGGTTCTCCACGTGTTACTCAGCCGTTCGCCACTCGCTTCCCTCCGGAGAGGGGTGCCGTTCGACTTGCATGTGTTAGGCGCGCCGCCAGCGTTCATCCTGAGCCAGGATCGAACTCTCCGTCCAAAATATTCTGGGCTTCGAGCCCGTCCGGTCCTCTCAGTTCATCGCTGATCGGTTCCGTTCGATTCATATGGTTTTAGTATAGGAAAAGGAATTTCTCGGGGCCGCCTCTCGGCGGCCTTGCGAAAAACAAATCCAAGTTAGACCATTTCAAATGGTTCGATGTCTGCCCGGATGCGACACTGAATGTGTCCATCCTCGCAGTATCCGGTTCTCAAGGTGCACGCCTGGCGGCTGATCCGGTCCGACCGGGCCGCGCGGCAAGGAGATATATTGCCAGACCGGAGGGCCCCCGGGGGCGGGAATCTGGGCGTACACATTTCCTACACAATTTGGGATCCGACTAACGTTTGCCAGCCGTTAACTACCGCTCGCCGAGCATCTCTTTATATAAGGCAGCCTCATGGTTAAAGCGGATACGTTCCCCTAGCTAAAGCACAGCCAGCATCGAGCAACTCATCACGTTCTTCCACCGAGAACCCCTCGGCGTAGACGCGCACCACTGGTTCGGTCCCGCTAGGACGGACCAGCAGCCACGTATCATCCTCGAATGCTAAACGCAAGCCATCCATATGACTAACGTTTTGCGGTACCTTGCCACAAATCGACTTGGGGTTTACGCCCGGCAGCAGGGTTCGTAACGTTTCGGCATCTTCGGCCTCAAGGCGCAAATCGCGTCGACCGTAACTCGTCTTACCAAATCTGTCCTCGAGTTGGTCGACCAGAACGCCCAAAGGCGCGTCCGTCTTTGCCATAAGCTCACACAGAATCAGACAGGCGAGGATTCCATCGCGCTCGGGCATATGCGCGGCGATGCCGATACCACCGGCTTCTTCGCCGCCTATGAGGACGCCGCCCTTCCTCATCTCCGCCGCTATATATTTGAAACCGACTGGTTTGACGGTCACGCGGCAGCCAAGCGCCTCGGCAATGCGACGCACGAGCGTCGAGCATGAAAGATTGACGACGACGCGCCCCTCCAAATTACGAAATTGAACCAAGTCGCCCAAAACGAGCGCCATGATCTGATGCGGATGTATATATCTGCCGCGCTCGTCAACCGCGCCGATACGGTCGGCGTCGCCGTCGGTCACCAGGCCAGCGCAAGCTCCGTCCTCGATAACCGTATGCTCGCAAGCGTCCACCCACGGCTCAACGGGGTCGGGGCAGATATCTTCTTGGTCAGGCGCCTGCCCGGCGTGAATCTCGTGCACCTCAACGCCAAGCTCGCGCAGCAAGTCGGCTAGATAGCCCTGGGCTGCGCCGCCCATGGGGTCAACAACCACGCGCAGGTGCGCGGCGCGGATGGCTTCGGCATCGACAAACGATGCCACCGCTTGCATATAGTCAGGAATGATATCCGCGGTGCGATATTGCCCCTCGATCCCCATTGGCTCGGGAGCCATGGTCTCTTCGAGCTCTTCGATGACATCCTGGTTGGCGGTCGAGCCGTCACCCATGCGAATCTTGAGACACAGATAACCCTGCGGATGATGGGACCCCGTCACCATGAGCGCACCGCACGCCTCACCGTCATAAGCCGCCGCCCACGTAAGGGCAGGGGTCGGAACAGGTCGCGAAGCGAGCACGGCGTCTAGCCCGTGCGCTGCTAGCACACCCGCCGCAAGCTCAGCGAACTCGCGCGCCAGGGGCCGAGTGTCGAACCCTATATATACCGTTTTGCCCGGATTGGTCTTTTGCCACAACTCGCCGACGGCATCGGCGATACGGGCAACGTTATCGGCAGTGAAGTCCTCATCGACGCGAGCGCGCCAACCGTCAGTTCCAAAATGAATTATCGCGCACACGCGCAGACACCTCACAGTGTTTGGATCATGGTACGCATGAGGTATACCCGCGATACACACTCGGCAACCTGCCGGCACCAGCATTCACCATTTGGGCAAATGCTGCCGAGGACATGCAGGCAATAAAAAAACCGCCCCGTATGGAGCGGTTTTGCCCTTTATATATCGAGCGCCTCGGCCATCGCTGCCGTAGTGATTGCCGTGGTTCCACAGCAACTGCCCACCATTGCGGCACCGGCATGTCTCCATTCGATGCATGCGCGCGCGAAAGCTTCGGGGTTCTCGTGCCATACGGGGCCATCCTGAGTCTGGACCGGATCGCCCACGTTGGGACGCACCGTGACGGGAGTAGTCGCCGATGCAACCATCCTGGGCACCGCCGCGTTCGCGGCCGCAAGCGAACAGCAATTAACACCAACCGAGTTTGCGCCGTGTTTTTCGGCGTACAAAACGGCTGCCTCGATGTTGAGGCCATCGCCCAACAGGTCGCCTTTGTCATCAACGACAAAACTCACCAGGACAGGCATGCCGTCAGCGGCATCTCGAGCGCCGGCAAGCATGGGCTGCAAATTACGGATAGACGTCACCGTCTCGATCAGCAGACCATCAACACCAGCATTGAGTAAGGCGTGCGCCTGTTCGCGCGCAATGCCTCGGATCTCACGAAACTCGGCAGAGTCCTCGGCAAACCACTCAATACCGATCGGACCCATCGAGCCCAGCAGCAGCTGAGGGTGCGCCTGGCGGGCATCGTCGACGGCCCCGCGATTGACCTCCGCCACGGACGGCGCAATCTGGTCGTGCTTGAGGGCATAGCTTGATGCCTGAAAGGTATTGGTAATGAGTACCTGCGCGCCGGCGGCGACATACAAGCGATGGATACGAGAAACGGTCTGCGGCTCTGCCAGATTCCAAAACGCCGGTGGAATATCGGCGGCATCGTACTCACTCAACAGAACACTGCCCATGGGGCCCTGCGCCAACAAGGTCTCGCTCGACAAGCGGCGCGTAAGTTCCTCGGCACCAAAGCGGTTGTAATAACTCGTATCCATATATATCCCGCTATTCCTCGACGCTGATTCCCTGCTTTTCGAGATAGGCGAGCCAGCGGCTCATCGTGTCCTCGGATAGCGCATGCTCCATCATGCAGGCCTCGGAATCGGCTCGCTCAAATTCGACACCGAGCTCCTGAACCAAAAACGTGCGGATGAGGCGATGACGGTACCAGATAGCCGTGCCAACCTCGCGGCCGCGATCGGTCAGGATTACCTTGCCGTAGTGCGATTGCTCGACAAGCTCGGATGCCTTGAGCGCCGAAACCGCTTTATTGACCGATGCCTTGGAGACGCCAAGGCGCTGCGCGATGTCGACCGATCGCACGCCGTTGGTTTCCCCCTCTTCGCTTTCAATGCGAACCATGCACTCCAAGTAGTCTTCGTTCGCCACCGTCAGATGTAGTTCGCGCGAGCTATTTGTCGTATCCATGATCTTCCGTCCCTTCTGCATTCAATGGCTGATTCTACCCCATCCAAGCGTCGCGGTATGCCGTGGCATACCGTGCTAGAGTTCTTGTTGCACACGACGACCAAGATTGGAGCGGTCTTTATGGAAAACACCACCACGAACCCCGATGTCCTCGAACGCTTTTTGCGCTACGTCCAGATCAACACGCAGTCCGAGGATGCAAACTGCGACCAGGTACCTTCGAGCACCGTTCAGTTTGACCTTGCCAACGTGCTGGCTGAAGAGCTGCGCGAGCTTGGTGCGGAAGATGCCCACGTGACCGAGCACGCCTATGTCTGCGCGCATATCCCCGCAAGTGCGGGCGCTGAGGACAAGCCCGCCCTGGGCCTGATCGCCCATCTCGACACCACCGAAGTTGCACCGGGCGCCGGCGTGAAGCCGCACATCGTACACTACGAAGGCGGCGACCTGGTCTGCGGCACGGTTGACGGTAAGCCCGTTGCCATGAGCACCGCCAAGCTTCCCGCCCTGAACGACCTCGCGGATGAGGACCTGGTCTGCAGCGATGGCACCACGCTTCTGGGCGCGGACGACAAGGCAGGCGTCGCCGAGATCATGTCGCTTGTCGCGCGTATCGCTCAGGACCCTTCTCTGCCCCATCCCGCACTCGGCATTTGCTTCTGCCCTGACGAGGAGATCGGTCACGGAGCCGAGCTGTTGGATATCGATACCTTTGGCTGCAAGTACGCCTACACGGTCGACGGCGGCCCCATCGGCGAGCTGGAGTGGGAGTGCTTTAACGCCGCCGAGGCGACCATCCGCTTTGAGGGCCAGTCCATCCACCCGGGCGACGCCAAGGGCCGTATGGTCAACGCAGGCAATCTGTTCTGCGACTTCAACGCGTTGCTCCCCTACGTGCAGCGCCCGGAGTATACGGAAGGCTACGAGGGCTTTTATCACCTTGAGGGTGTATCTGCGACCGTCGATCACGCCACGGCGCGCTATATCGTCCGCGACCATGACGCCGCCAAGTTCCAGCAGAAACTCGACCTTATTGATGCCGCCGCCTCGATGCTCAACCAGCGTCTGGGTGAGGAGCGCGTAACGGTCGAGATTAAGCAGCAATATCGAAATATGGCCGAGATCGTTTGTGACTTTCCCGAGCTTATTGATGTTGCCAAGGAAGCCTACCTTGCCTGCGGCGTTGAGCCCCAAGTGCTGCCGATTCGCGGCGGCACCGACGGCGCGCAGCTGTCGTTCCGCGGTCTGCCCTGCCCCAACCTTTCCACCGGCGGCTATTGCTACCACGGCGTCAACGAATTCGTCCCGGTCAGTTCGCTCGTCAAGATGACCGACGTCCTGCAGGAGCTCGTCGCCCGTTTCGCATAAGCCTGGCTGCATAAGCCCAAAAGACGAACCGCCCCGTCCTCTACAGAGAACGGGGCGGTTTTTGATACAAGGGGAGTAGTCAACATCGCAGGTTGAGCCAACGTCAGCGAGCGACGTCCAAGGCGAACAAGTTGGCATGAAAAAGGCAGGGCATTGACCTTCTGGTCATGCCCTGCCTTTTGAATGACAAATTGTCGCCTTGGGCGGCGCGCAGCGTCGAGCCGTTACGGCGTTTGGTAAAACGCCGTAACTTAGTAGTTGGCTTCGTAGCCGTTGCCGTCGCCGGTGGGCTCTTCGTAGTAGTCCGAATCGCTCGAATCGCTTGAGTCATCGGAATCGTCAGAGCTGACCGATGAGGTTGCGGTACCGTTTGCGTAGTCGTCAGACGTGTTGTTGTTCAGGTCGCCGATTGTAGAGCTGGAACCGTCGGAAAGACCCATGGTGTTGGGACCCTTGGGATCCTTGCCGGCATCGACGCGCTCCATCATTTCCTTGAGCTCGTCCTCGTAGACAAAGACGTAGCTCACACCGTCGATCATGGTGCTGTCGTCGGCGTACGAGGGCAGGTTGGCCGAGTAGATACCGTCGACATCCATACCGCGCATGGCGTTGACCGTAGCCACGATATCCTGAACGCTCATATCGGTTACGAGCATATCGGACAGCGAATTAACCAGGCCAAAGATCTTCGTGGCATCGAAGTTATTGAGAATCTGGTTGGCAAGTGCGCCAAGCACCTGACGCTGGTGGCGCATGCGCGTGTAATCGCCGTCGGCATAGGTGTAGCGGCAGCGGGCATAGGTAAGGGCGGTGGCACCGTCCATATGCTGCTGGCCAGCGGTAATCTTAATATCCAGGTGCTCGGGGTCGTCAACATCATCGGTTGCGTTAATGTCGATACCGCCAACCGAATCAATCAGCGCCTGCATTCCGTCGAAGCTGACCTCGGCATAGTGGGAAATCTGAACACCGCACAGCTCGTTGACCGCCTCGACCATGGCCTCGGCGCCGCCAACGGTATGGCAGGCGTTGATCTTCATGGTCTCGCCCTTGTACTCGACCTTGGTGTCGCGCGGAACGGAAATGAGCGTCGCCTGCTTTTGCGTGGGGTCGATGCGTGCCAGGATAATCGAGTCGGCACGATACGTATCCTCGCCCGGACGGCCGTCGGTGCCAAGAAGCAGCACGTAGAACGGATCCTTTGCCTCATCGGTGTCAACCAGAACCCGACGCAGATTGTCGGTAATGACATTAGAATCGCCGAGCTTGCCCATAATGGTGGCAAACCACAGGCCGGCAGCGGTAGTGGCACTCAGCAGCACGCCAAGCACGACAATGAGCGCGACGTGACGAATCGTGTGGCTACGACGACGTTGACGAGCGCGCTCGGAATAGCGAGCCACGTTATCGCGACTGTAGATCTTGGCCTGCGCACCAGTTGAGGGTCTTCGGGTGGTGGTATCCGCGAGGGGCTTTTTATTAAACATAGGCAACCTGTATTAGTAGATGACGGGATCGGGGACGGTAGCATGCTCGACATGCGCGCCAAGCGCCTGCAGCTTTTCGACAAACTGCTCGTAGCCGCGCTTGATGTGATGGATAGCCGAAACCTCGGTCGTCCCGTCGGCGATCAAGCCCGCTACGACGAGGGCCGCTCCGCCGCGCAGATCGGGCGAGGTAACCTGTGCACCCGAGAAGCCCTTGACGCCATGAATCATGGCATGATGGCTCTCGATACGAATATCGGCACCCATGCGCACCAGCTCAGAGGCAAACATAAAGCGATTCTCGAAGATGTTTTCGGTAATAACGGAACTGCCGTCGGCAAGGGCGGAGAGCACCATAATCTGCGCCTGCATGTCGGTCGGGAAACCGGGGAACGGAAGCGTCTGAATGTCGACCGGCTTGATACGCTCGGCACGGTTCACATGGACGCCATCCTCGACGCGCTCGCAGTCGATACCCATGAGCTCCATCTTCTTGAGCACCATGCCCAAGTGAATGGGGCAAAAGCCCGTGACATCGACACCGCGATCGTCGGCCATCAACGCACCAGCAACGATAAAGGTACCGGCCTCGATGCGGTCGCCCACCACGCGATGGATAACGGGATGGAGCTCTTCCACGCCTTCGATAGTCACGACGGGCGTACCGGCACCAACAATCTTGGCGCCCATCTCGTTGAGCATGTTAGCGAGATCGACGATCTCGGGCTCGCGGGCGGCATTGTCGATAACCGTGGTGCCCTGTGCGCGCACAGAGGCCATGATGAGATTCTCGGTCGCACCGACGCTGGCGAACTCGAGCGTGACGGTGGTACCGCGCAGACCTTGGGGCGCATTAGCGTTGATGTAACCGTGGGCGGTATCGAACTCAACGCCCAGGGCCTCAAGACCAAGAATGTGCATATCGATCTTACGAGCACCCAGGTTGCAGCCGCCCGGCATGGCAATTTTGGCGCGATGGAAGCGGCCCAGCAGGGGCCCCATGACGGCGGTGGAAGCGCGCATCTTGGCAACGAGCTCGTAGGGGGCCTCCCATGAATCGACCTGAGAGGTATCAATCTCGAGCGTGTGCTCGTCGAGAACATCGATCGTAGCGCCCATGCCCTTGAGCACCTTGCCCATCACGTGGACATCGGAAATATCGGGCACGTTCTGCAGCGTCGTCTTGCCCGGCGCCAGAAGCGTTGCCGCCATGAGTTTGAGCGCGGAGTTCTTGGCGCCCGAGACGGGCACGGAGCCTCCGATGGCGTGGCCACCCTCAACGCGGATAATATCCAAGGTCTACCCTTTCAAAAAGCATGCCCGGGGTGGCTGGGCCATCCCGGGCATGATGTGTTCGCAAATGGTCGAACGCTAAATCGTTTGACTATTGGGCAAGCTTGAGCTTACACCATGCGATTTCATTATAGAGGTAGGCGCGGCGTGCATCATCCTCCGACAAATTACCCAGCTTCTCTTCAAAACCTTGAATATCAGCTTTAAGCTTGTCGGCATCGACGGTCGCCAAATCGCAAGCGCGCTCGGCGAGAACGGTCACGACATCGTCCGCAACCTGGGCATAGCCGCCGGCCACGGCAAACGTGTGGTCGACAGTGCCCATGGCCTTATCGGAAACGCGAACGTAACCGCGGTCGATCGTGCAGATCTCGCTGGAGTGAGCAGGCAGGACGCCAAACTCGCCATCCGTGGACGGAATCGACACAAACGCAGCGTCGCCCTCATAGGCGCAGCTCACGGGGCACACGATGCGGATACGCATAACCTACTTCTCCCCCATCTTGCGGGCGCGCTCGCGCACGTCCTCAATCGTGGAAGCATAGCGGAAAGCCTGCTCGGGCAGGTCATCGGCCTTGCCGTCGACAATCTCGGCGAAAGAGCGGACGGTATCCTCGACGCGGACGTAGACACCGGGGTTACCGGTGAACTTCTCGGCGACGTGGAAGGACTGCGAGAGGAACTGCTGAATCTTACGAGCACGGTTGACCGTAAGGCGCTGCTCCTCGGACAGCTCGTCCATACCCAGAATGGCGATGATGTCCTGAAGGTCGGAGTACTCCTGCAGGAGCTCCTGGACCTTAACGGCAACACGGTAGTGCTCCTCGCCAACGATCGAGGGATCGAGGGCGTCGGAGGAAGACGCAAGCGGGTCGATAGCCGGGAACAGGCCGAGCGACGAAATGCTACGCGAAAGAACCGTGGTGGCGTCGAGGTGCGTAAACGTCGTGGCAGGCGCCGGGTCGGTCAGGTCGTCTGCGGGGACGTAGACAGCCTGGACGGAGGTAATGGAGCCCGTCTTGGTCGAGGTAATGCGCTCCTGGAGGTCGCCCATCTCGGTTGCCAGCGTGGGCTGGTAACCAACGGCGGACGGCATACGGCCCAGCAGTGCGGAAACCTCGGAACCTGCCTGGGAGAAGCGGAAGATGTTGTCGATGAACAGCAGAACGTCCTGGCCGCGATCGCGGAAGTACTCAGCGGTGGTAAGGCCGGCCAGACCGATGCGCAGACGCGCTCCGGGCGGCTCGTTCATCTGACCATAGACCAAGCAGGTCTTGTCGATAACGCCAGACTCGCTCATCTCGAGGAACAGGTCGGTGCCCTCGCGGGTACGCTCGCCGACGCCGGTGAACACCGAGGTGCCGCCGTGCTCCTGGGCGAGGTTGTTGATGAGCTCCTGAATCAGAACGGTCTTGCCGACGCCGGCGCCGCCGAACAGGCCCGTCTTTCCGCCACGGATGTAGGGCTCGAGCAGGTCGACGGCCTTGATGCCGGTCTCGAAGATCTCGGTCTTGGTGGTGAGCTCGTCGAAACGGGGCGCTGCATGGTGGATGGGGTAGAACTCCTCCACCTCGGGCATGGGCTTGCCGTCGACGGGCTTGCCCATAACGTTCCAAATTCGGCCGAGCGTCTTGGGGCCAACGGGCATCTTCATGGGCTCACCGGTATCGGTGGCGATGAGGCCGCGCTGCAGGCCGTCGGTCGAGGACATGGCGACCGTGCGGACGACGCCGCCCGGAAGCTGGCTCTCGACCTCGAGGATCGTGCTCAGATGACCGATCGGGGTCTCGGCCTCGACCGTGAGCGCGTTGTAGATCGGGGGCACCGCGCCGTCAAACTTGACGTCGACGACAGGGCCGATGATTCGCACGATGCGACCATCACCGGCAGTCGTCTTCTTGGTGGCTTCCTCGACCGCAAGCTTTACGGTGTTATTAGCCATTACTGTTCCTCCAATGCTGAGGCTCCGCCGACGATCTCGTTAATCTCGGTCGTGATCGAAGCCTGGCGCACGCGACTATACGTGCGGGTAAGGGTCGAGATGATCGCGGTGGCGTTTTCCGTCGCGGAGTGCATGGCCTTGCGGCGTGCACCCTGCTCGGCAGCCGCCGAATCGATCAGGGCCTGGTAGATGACCGTCAGGATATAAGACGGCACAAGCTTGCCGAGAACATGCTCGGGAGAGGGCACGAACTCGAACGTGGACGAGATGCGCTTAGGGGCGTCGGTCTCGTTCTTACGCGGACCGTGGGCCATAGCGATCATCTCGGGGTCGAGCGGCAACAGATGCTCGACGCGAAGCTCCTGATCCACGCGGTTCTTGGCGTGGTGGTAGACAAGCTCGACACGGTCAAGCTCACCGGCACGATACGCATCGCAGATATGAGAGGAAATCATGCGAGCCTGATTAAAATCGGGCTCGGAGGAATTGCCCTCAAAGTGCATGACAACGTTTGCACGGTCGCGGAAATACGTGGCCGGCTTGCGTCCGCACGCAATGATCTCGCACTCGATGCCGTCGTTCGCCCAAGAAGCGGCGAGCTTTTCGGCCGTGCGCTCCACCGTCGTATTGAAACCGCCGGCAAGGCCGCGGTCAGAAGCAATGACGACAATCAGGCCACGCTTAACGCTCTCATGCTTCTGCAGCATGGGATCGGTGCCCGAACAGGAGGCGTCGCCGGCGACCGTCAACATGACGTCGGTCAGCGCCTCCTTATAGGGCTCGGCCTGCTTGGAGCGATCGAGGGCACGACGGATCTTGGCCGTAGAGACCATCTCCATCGTGCGCGTGATCTGCTTGGTCGTGGTAACCGAGGAGATTCGCTTCTTAATGTCGCGAAGGTTGGCCATGGGGCTTAGTTCTCCTCTGATCCAGAAACATCCGAATGGTGCTTGGCCATGAACTGCTGCTTGAAGTCGCCGATGACGCGCAAGAGCTCAGCCTTGGTGTCATCATCGATCTTCTTGGCGCGAACCTTGTCGAGCAGCGAACCAAAGCCATTGTCCATGTACTCGATGAGCTCGGCACGGAAGGGCAGCACGTCGGCGATCTCCAGGTCATCCAGGAAGCCCTCGTTGCCAGCGAACAGCGTAACGATCTGCTCGCCAACCTCAAACGGCTTGTAACGCGGCTGCTTCAGGAGCTCGGTCATGCGAGCACCATGGGTCAGCTGCTTCTGAGTAGCCTCGTCGAGGTCGGAGCCGAACTGCGTAAAGCCAGCGAGCTCCTGATAGGAAGCGAGGTCCAGACGGAGGTTGCCGGCGACCTGCTTCATGGCCTTGGTCTGCGCATCGCCACCGACGCGGGACACGGAGATGCCCACGTCGACTGCCGGGCGCTGACCCTGGAAGAAGAGCTCGGACTGCAGGTAAATCTGACCATCGGTAATGGAAATGACGTTGGTCGGAATGTAGGCCGAGACGTCGCCGTCCTGGGTCTCGATGATCGGCAGTGCCGTCATGGAGCCGTAACCGTTCTTCTTGGACATCTTGACGGCACGCTCGAGCAGACGAGAGTGCAGGTAGAAGATGTCGCCAGGATAGGCCTCGCGTCCGGGCGGACGATGCAGCGTCAGCGACATCTGACGGTAGGCCACAGCCTGCTTGGACAGGTCGTCGTAGATGACGAGCACGTGGCCGCCGGGGTTGGTCTCGCTGGCGGGCTTGCCGTCCTCGCCGTTGTACATGAAGAACTCGCCGATAGCGGCACCGGCCATAGGCGCGATGTACTGCATAGGGGCGGAATCGGCAGCGGTGGCCGAAACGATGATGGTGTAGTCGAGCGCACCGTGCTGAGCGAGGGTCTCGCGGATGTTGGCAACCGTGGAGGCCTTCTGGCCGATGGCGACATAGATGCAGACCATGCCCTTGCCGCGCTGGTTGAGGATAGCGTCGATGGCGATGGCGGTCTTACCGGTCTGACGGTCGCCGATGATGAGCTCACGCTGACCGCGGCCAATAGGCACCATGGAGTCGATAGCGAGCAGACCGGTCTGAACCGGCTCGCACACCGGGGTACGATCGATGACGCCGGGAGCCTTGAACTCGATGGGGCGACGGTGCGTGGCGACGATGTCGCCCAGGCCGTCGATGGGCTGGCCGAGCGGATTGACGACGCGGCCGAGCATGGCACGGCTCACGGGGATATCCATAATGCGGCCAGTGGTGCGGCACTCGTCGCCTTCCTTGATGGAGTCGACGGCACCGAACAGAACGGCGCCGACCTCGTCACGGTCAAGGTTCTGGGCAAGGCCGAAGACGGTCTCACCGGTATCGGAGCTCTTGAACTCCAGAAGCTCGCCTGCCATGGCGCTCTTGAGGCCGGAGACGCGCGCGATGCCGTCGCCTACCTCGTCGACCGTTGAAACCTCATGCGTATCGACCGTCGCGGAGAGGCTCGTGAGCTGCTCCTGCAGTTTTTTGGCGATAGCCTGGGCATTGAGGGTTTCGGACATTAGGCTTCACCTCCGTACGAATTAGCAGAGTTTGCGAGGGTCTCCTGCGCGATGCGCAGCTGCGTCTTGACGGAAATGTCACGACGCTCGCCGCGGGCCTCGAGCACCAGGCCGCCCACGATAGACGGGTCGACCTGCTCGATAAGGAATACCTTGCGACCGAAGTCCTGCTCGCATTTCTTAGTGATGGTTTGACGCAGCTCGTCGTCGAGCGGGATCGCCGTGGTGACGGTCACGCCCACTACATCCTCGTCTTCCTCGGCAACATACTTAAAGGCAGCTGCCACCTTGGGAAGAAGGTCGAGCTGGTCGCGCTTGGACATGGTGTCGAGCACGGCGATGATCTCGGGGCTGGCAGAAGCCAGGCGCTCGATCATCTCGAGGTCCTCGAACACATGGTTCTCGGCCTTAGCGGCTTCCAGAAGGGAGCGCGCGTAGGTCTCGAGCACCTTGTCCTGATAGCGGCTAGTCGGCATTCAGGCTACCTGCTTCCTGGATGTAGCGCTCGATGAGCTTCTTCTGCTCGGCATCGTCCTCGAGTGCCTCGCCCACGATCTTGGTGGCGACGGCAACGGACAGGTCGGCGATGGAGCTCGCGGCACCGGCGTAGATGGACTTGCGCTCGTCCTCGACGGTCGTATGGGCCTTGGCGATGATCTCCTCGGCCTCCTTGTGAGCAGCCTCGATGATACGGGCGCGCTCGGACTCGGCGTCCTTACGGGCCTCGAGAACGATGTCGGCAGCCTGACGACGGGCGTCGGTGACGATCGAGTCGGACTCAGCGCGCTTGGCGATGGCCTCCTGCTTGGTCTTCTCGGCCTCGTCGAGGCTCTCCTCGATCTTCTTGCCGCGCTCCTCCATGGTTTTCATGATGCCCGGCAGGGCAACCTTGGCCAGCACGATCCAGATGATCAGGAAGGCGATGAGCGCCGGGATGAACTCCGCCATCTTAGGGATGAGGATGTCCGCACCGGCAGCGCCGTCCTCAGCGAACGCGGAAACCGGCATGAGCAGCGCGGCCGCGGACGCGGAGAGTGCGATCGCGCTCTTCTGGGATGAAAGATTCATACTTGACGCTCCGTGCTATTTAACGATCAGCGCGACAACGAAGCCGATCAGAGCCAGAGCCTCGCCGAAGGCGGAGCCCATGATGAAGACGGTGAACACGCGGCCCTGGACCTCAGGCTGACGGGCCATAGCACCCGTAGCACCCAGAGCAGACAGGCCGATAGCAAGACCAGCGCCGATAACACCGAGACCGTAACCGATAACTCCCACGATTCCTCCTTTGTCGTGCGTGTCTTATTTCACGCAGGATAACCTTTTTATAACTGCCGGGCTCCATGGGTACGGGCACCGGCGGTTTAACGAATTGCTTACCTTTAAGGCGCGAGCGGAAGGCTACTCCTCCTCCGCGACCTCCTCTGCCTCGGAGACATACACGGCGGTAAGGACCGTGAAGACGTAAGCCTGGATGGCGCCGACCACAAGCTCGATCGCATAGATCAGGATGAGGATGGCAAGCCAGGCAAGCGAAGGCAGGGCGCCGACGGCGTGGGCCGCGGAAACCTGCTGAAGCAGCGGCTGCATGAACATGCTCGCCATGATGGCGAACGAGCCCATGACCACGTGTCCTGCGAACATGTTGCAGAACAGACGGACGGCGAGCGTGATGAGGCGCAGGAAGGTCGAGAAAAGCTCGACGACCCACACGAGCACGTTCATCGGGAAGCTCACGCCCTGCGGGGCGAGGCTCTTGATGTAGCCGATCACGCCGTGAGCCTTGCATCCGTAGTAGATGAAGTACACGAAGGCGAAGATGGCGAGTGCGGCGGTGGAGCCGATTGCGCCGGTGCCGGGCTTCATTCCCGGGATCAGGCCGATCATGTTATTGATCAGGATGAACAGGAAAAGCGAGCACAGGAACGGGAAGTGCTTCTTCCAGTTCTCACCCACGACACCCTTGCCGATATCGTTCTCGACGTACTCGATGATGTACTCGAAACCGTTGACGAAGAAGCCCTTGGGAACCAGGGTCTGCTTCTTCTTGAACACGGCCAGGACGATCAGGAGCACGATCGTGGAGACGATCAGCCAAAACGAGTACTGCGTGATGCCGCAGCTCAGATCGCCCACGACAGGGGTGGAGCTGAACTCGCTGACCAGATGATTAATCTCATCAGGCAGCTTTTCAAAAATTTCCACGACTTACCTTTCGACCTCATGAGGATCTCGCAGCGCCTTGGCGACACGAACCGCGCAGGCGGCCATAAAGGCCACGAAGCCGATCGCCTCGCCCAGGAGGAACATGCGAAATGCCTCTCCGAACAACACAAACACAACCAAGGTAAAGACGAGCAGGGCGATTGCCGAGACCGCCAGACTCACCATACCCTTGAGCATGTCCGCATTCTGTTTATCGTCAAGAACCGGCTTGAGCGTAAAGACAAAGGGAAGGAAGGCAATTGCGCCCGCGATGGCGCCTGCAACGATAGCGAGCAGATCGGCTATCTGAAACACTGGCGTCCTCACTTTCCTTTTTAACGCTTCACAGAACAGTTCCCGCCAAACATTGGTGACTATTGTACGAGCCAATCGCTAAAGTACAACCGAAAAAGCATCGGTTAATACGCACCTGTTCGTTTTCTTAAGACCTTCTTTATGCCGCAGGTACGGTAATACGTTTTTCTCGAACCCTGCAGGGCAAAACGTCCGTTAACAGGAGTGCGCGTGTTCGACTTTTGTTCGTCCGCGCGCACCGTTTCTTCGTATTTGCAGCCGCGGCCGTCTTAGCCCAGCGACTAGAGCGTGCCGTAGATGCGGTCGCCGGCGTCGCCGAGGCCGGGAACGATGTAGGCAGCCTCGTTGAGATGGTCGTCGATAGCACACGTATAAATATGTACGTCAGGATCCTTCTCGGTCAGCGACTTGAGGCCCTCGGGCGCGGCGACGATGCACAGCATGCGGATGTCCTTGACACCGCGCTCGCGCAGGTAGCTGATGGCCATCTCGGCCGAACCGCCCGTGGCAAGCATGGGGTCGACGACCAGGCAGATGCGCTGGTCGATATCCTTGGGCATCTTGCAGTAATACTCGTGCGGCTCGTGGGTGACCTCGTCGCGCTCCATGCCGATGTGGCCCACGCGAGCGGAGGGCACCAGGTCGAGGATGCCGTCGACCATGCCAAGGCCCGCACGCAGGATGGGCACGATGGCGAGTTTCTTGCCGGCAAGCTGTTTGAACGTGGCGGTAGTGATGGGGGTCTCGACCTCGACGTCTTCCATAGGCAGGTCGCGCATGGCCTCGTAGCCGTCAAAAAGCGCGAGTTCGCGCACGAGCTGACGGAACTGGTTGGTGCCGGTGTTTTTGTCGCGCAGGATCGACAGCTTGTGCTGGACGAGCGGGTGATCGACAAGCGTCACACGGGACGCATCGTAGGTGACGGTCATGGATTGATTGCCCCTTTCGTTGCGGCCGCAAAACGGCCTTGCTGACAAGGTGTGCAGCAATGTTGCCGCCGCACGCCATGCATTAGTTTAGCGGTTTGTTGTATCGAGCAGCCCATCGCAGCCCTACTGTGAGGTGCTGAGTGAGCGCCTGACTGCATCACGCCAGCCCGCAAGGTTTTGCTCGCGGCGCTCGGCGGACATGTGGGGAAGGAAGGTCCTAACGATCTGGGCATTTTGCTCCAGCTCTTCCAGGTCTTCCCAATAGCCGACGGCAAGACCCGCCAAGTACGCGGCACCGATTGCCGTGGTCTCCACCGTCTCGCATTGCAGCACGGGGATATCCAGCAGGTCGGCCTGGAATTGCATGATGAACTCGTTGCGCGAGGCACCGCCATCGACAGACAGGCGCTCAATCGAAAGCCCCACGTCCTGCTCCATGGCGCGCAGCACGTCGTAGCTCTGATATGCCATGGATTCGCAGGCGGCACGTACGATGGTCGCACGGCTCGAGGCGCCGGTCAGACCGCACACGATACCGCGAGCATGCGGGTCCCACCAGGGAGCACCCAAACCCGCAAAGGCGGGAACGAAGTAGCAGCCCTCGTTGTCGCTAATCGAAGCGGCGAGTTGTGCCGACTCGCTCACGCTCGAGATGATGCCCATGTTGTTGCGAAGCCAGTTCATCGTTGAGCCGGCGGCAAAAATAGAGCCCTCGAGCGCATAGCTGACTTTGCCGTCCGCAGCGATACCGATGGTGGAGACCAGGCCATTCTTGGATTCGACGATCTCGTCGCCGGTGTTCATGAGCATAAAGCAACCCGTGCCATAGGTGTTTTTGGTCTGGCCGGGACGGAAACAGCAGTGGCCGAACAGCGACGCCTGTTGGTCACCCGCCACGCCCATGATGGGCGGCATGTTGGTCATGATGTCGCTCGCGACGCGGCCGTAGTCGCCCGAGCTCCAGCGAACCTCGGGCATCATGGAACGTGGAACGTCAAAGAGTGCCAGCAGGTCGTCGTCCCAATCGAGCGTATGGATATTAAAGAGTGCCGTGCGGCTGGCATTGGTGTAGTCGGTGGCAAAGACCTGGCCGCCGGTGAGGTTGTAGATGAGCCAGGTGTCGATGGTGCCAAACATGAGGTCGCCCGCCGCCGCGCTTTCGCGTGCGCCGTCGACGTTGTCGAGAATCCACTGCACCTTGGAGGCCGAGAAATACGGGTCGAGCGTGAGTCCCGTGCGGGAGCGCACCAGCCCTTCTGCGCCCTGCTCGACAAGCTCGTCGATCAGAGGTGCGGTACGGCGGCACTGCCATACGATAGCGTTATAGATCGGCTGACCGCTCACGCGATCCCAGACCACCGTGGTCTCGCGCTGGTTGGAGATGCCGATGGCAGCAATGCGGTCGGAGTGGATACCGCTCTTAAACTGGACTTCCATCATGACGGCGATTTGACTGGCAAAGACCGCCATGGGGTCTTGCTCTACCCAACCGGGACGCGGAAAACTGGTTTTGACGCTGCGACGTGCCTGCGCGACGATGCATCCGTACTCGTCGACGATGGTCGCAAGTACCGAGGTGGTGCCGCAGTCGAGCGCCATGATGTAGGAACCGCCAAAGTCAAACGAGGCATCTTCCATGCCCAGGCTGCCCAGATTCAACGACATCGCTTAAACCTTTCTATTGCATCGGGTCGGACAGGACCCGTTCGATCTCTGATGCGGGAAGTGCGCCTTGGCGCAGGATCTGGAGCTCGCCGTGCTGAAACGACACGATGGTCGAGGCGTCGCGACACGGGGTCTCACCGGCGTCGACGGCAACATCGACCCCCTCCAGGATGCGACCCTCCACCGTGATAAAACTTGCCGGCGCGGGCGCGCCATGCGTGTTGGCGCTGGTGCAGGCAAGGGGGCTGCCACAGGCGCGAATGAGCGCCTGCACCACGGGCGAGGCCGAAGCGCGAAGTGCCACCGTGTCGTCGGCAGCGCGCATAAAGGTCGGCACGCAGGGGGCTGCCTTGACCACGATAGTCAGGGCTCCCGGCCAGCATCGTCGCGCGAGTATGCGGGCATCTTCCGGGATATCCACGCCATAGCGGTCGAGTGCTTCGACGCCATCGACCAGCCAAGCGACGGTTTGCGTGAGTTCACGTTGCTTGAGAGTGAAGATACGGCGATAGCCGGTGCCGAGCGCAGGGACTGCGGCGCCGTTGACGGTGACTTGCGGGTCGCATGACCACGACGGGGACTCGCTTGTATCTTGGGGGACGTCATCAGAGAAGGCATTGACTGCCACGGCGACGCCGTAGACGGTCTCGGTCGGGATCAGTGCCAGGCCGCCGCGGCCGAGCACCTCTGCCGTGTGCTCAACGGCAAGCCGATGCGGCTCGCGCGTTCCCTCGTATACCCGATAGACCGTCTGCATGTGTATGCCAGCCCCTTACGCTCTGGTGCAAGTTTGTTTACTGTGGGGCATTCTCGCACGAAACGTTCAACCTATTTGCCCAGAGCGCATGTTGGTTTGGTGAGCGGCTCTAGTAGTCGGTGAAAGTGAGGGGGTTATTGGACTGCGACGAACTTCTTTGGCCTGCCGGCGTGGCGTTCTTGGGCGGCGTAGCGCTCGATGCTGTCTATCGTTATCATCCGACGGCCGTCGACGAGTTCAACATCGAGCTTTCCGGCTTTGACCAGCGCGGTAATCCGCGGAGCGGAGACTTTGAGGTCCAGTGCTGCGTCTTTAAATGTTCGGCACGCCGCTTCCCGAGCGTCCTCGTGGTCGATTTCGACTGAAAGGGCCACGACCTCGGCCGAGCGTTCGTACCCCGCCGGAGTCAAACCGTTGTTGAGGTCGTCGGCCAAAAACGCCATCAGTGCCTCGGTGGCATGGGCAATCGCGTCTTCGCGCGTATCGCCATCGGCAAAGGCGCCGGGAATCTGCGGGAAGCTAGCGCAGTAACCATCGTCTTCTTTTATGAGAACGCAGTCATAGGTAAATCGCTGCCTCATTTTGCCTCCAACTACCATCCAGCTTGGCGACGAATACTTGCCCACGTGCCCTTCTTTGATCGATCACCACCAGAGCCGTTCACGGTGACAACGCGGTCACCAGAAACATACTTAGCATGACTACCGACTTGCGCGACCTTCACGAATCCATCGTGCTTGAGTAGGGCAATGATTTCCCGAAAGGTAGGAGGTTGCACGGGCCGACCTCTTTCAGCCGTCCTAATTATAAACTACTTTATAATTTTTGCTAACCAGTTAATAAATATTACTGGCGTTGCTTGGGCTCGGTGACGATGGCTCGGACAATGCGGGGGCGATCGGTGAGGTCGTGGACGATACGCACGTCCGAAAGGCCTGCTTGACGACAGAGCTCGGCCGCGGCGTCGAGCGCGCCCTCGTAGAGCTCGCAGGCAAACAGGCCGCCGGCACGCAGCATATAGGGTGCCGCATTGAGCAGGCGGCGGAAGATGTCCAGGCCGTCGGCACCGCCCTCGAGCGCCAGGTCGGGCTCAAAGTCCTTGACCTCGTGCGGCAGCGAGCGCATGACATCGGTGGGGATGTAGGGCGGGTTGGAGACGAGTACGTCAAAGGTGCCCCACTCTTCACGGGGAATGGAGCTCACCAGGTTCGTGAGGCTGAAGGCGACCTCGTCGGACGTGAGGCCAAGCGCATCGCGGTTTTTGGTAGCAAGGTCGATGGCGCGCGGCTCGATATCGGTAGCAGTGCAGGTAACGTGGCCGCAGCGCTCCCAGGCAAGGGAGAGCGAAATGCAGCCCGTGCCGCAGCCGACCTCGAGAACGCGGGCAGTGCGGGGCTCGGCTGGGGCAGGCGCAGCGGCATCCTGAGCTGAAACCGTCTCCTGGTCGGCGCCCTCGATGGCGATGTCGTATTCGTCGAGCTCGGGCTCGGCGGCTTTTGCGGCTTCGGCTTCTGCTGCTTGCGCGGCGGCTTCCTCGGCCTCGCGATCGGCAAGCTCCTCGGCATAGGCGCGGCTACCGAGCACGTCGCTACCCAGCGCAGCCTCATCGGCGGCCGTCAGGTTGGCAGCACGGCGCTCGGCGGTCGCGCGTTCGTCGGCCAGCGCCGCCTCAGCTTTGCGGGCCTGCTCGACCTCATCGTTCCAAGGCAGCTCAACACGCTGACGGGCAGCAGCCTCGGGGCTCAGCACCTCGGTATCCAGATAGTTCAGGACTTCTTCGACGAGCATCTCGGTCTCGGGGCGCGGGATGAGCACGCCGGGGGCGCACGCGACGTCGATCATGCGAAACTGCGTGCTGCCCGTGATGTACTGCAGCGGCTCGCCTTTGGCGCGACGAACGACGGCCGCGTGCATGGTCTCGAGCTGGGCTGCGTTAAGCGTCTCGTCCATGCGCATATACAAGTCGATACGCGCCAGGCCCGTGGCCGCGCACAGCAGCCACTCGGCAGAAAGACGGGGATGCTCCTCGCCGCGCTCGGCCAGGTACTCCTTGGTCCACTCGAGACAACGCTTGATGGTCCAGATCTCGTTTGCCATGGGGCCCTCCCCTCTTGAGCGCCGGGCGGCGCGTGAATGACGGAGCAGATTGTACGCGAGGGCGGCA
>OLXV01000523.1_pt1 | contig 20126 bp, 19 predicted proteins | sample 1673481 | NCBI WGS metagenome assembly OLXV01 (sample SAMEA103958113, study PRJEB25191) | human gut metagenome
ATACCATGGCAATCAGAATCTGAATCGAGCTACCGTTCAAAACAAACCCCTCCACAATAACTGATTTTGACAAATTCACAATTAGTTTACATCTTTCTTTTAAATCCGTCAACCATTTATATGCAATGCGTATACAAAATCTCCAATACTGACAAATTGCGGTGCGAAAAATTGGAGGATACCACAACCTCCGGCCGCTCTCCAAAAAAAACACCTATTCGCTTTGATCTGCTGCAAGGCGGCGCTGCCCCTGCAACTCATAAAAAAGCCGCCGTGGAAGCACATAAAAGCTCCCGGCGGCGGTTTTGCCCTTCGGCACCGTTTATTTAGGCTGCACGCACCGGCAGACAAGAAAAAATACGGCCGAAAGAAAAAGCCGAAGGTCAGCCAGTTGCACAGTGTGGTTTTCAAATCGCTGCATGGAATAAGCTGAAATCCGACCGGGCAAAAGGGATAAAGCCCCTTCTCCTTTAATACCGACAAAAATTGTGCCGGCCGCAGCTTCTTTCCTTTACAGCCGGCAAAAAGAAGCATGGCCCGTTCGGTATGTATGCGATACAGGCGAGACAGTTTTTTTCCTCTTTGCCGGATTCTTTTGCGTGTTATAAAGCTTAAAATACCGCTCTGTAATGGCGACCGAATCCGCCAGCCGCCTTTCTGCGTTTTTTTCGACATTTTTCAACCCGGAGACCGAGTTTTTTCGCTGCCGATAATTGTACAGCACCGTGTCGGAGGTGATATAGCTTTCACATGCCAACGCGGCAAGATTGCTCCACAGAATATCCTCTCCATACGCGATAGCCTCATCCGCCCAAAGCGTGTTTTTCAAAAGGAAGGTTCGTCTGCAGATTTTATTGACCATCCCGCAGGCCTCTACCAACGGTTTTGCCCCCGGGATAATGCGGACATCCGCCTCCCCCACTCCCCGTCGGGAGAGGCGCCCTCCGCAACTTCCCGGACGTTGAAATAGAGCATCTCGGCCTCCGGAAAACGGAGGAAGGCGGCATAAATGCATGCAAGGCAATTGGGTGAGATGTAATCATCCGGATCCACAAACCAGACATACTCCCCTTCGGCCTGTTTCAGCCCGGCATTTCGCGCAGAGCTGACGCCGCCGTTTTCCTTTTCAACCAGCCGGATGTTGGAATAGCGCTTCTGATAAGCGCGGACAACCTCTTTGCTGCTGTCGGCAGAGCCGTCGTCCACACAGATAATCTCATACGCATGATCAAAGCTTTGCCAAAGCAGAGAGCCCAGACAGTCCGGCAAAAAAGCCTCCACATTATATATGGGCAGTACAAACGAGAAAATCACTTTTCCGCAATCGGTTTGGTGCATGCATTCTCTTCCTTTTCTCTATTTTCATCGGTTAACAAGAGCAACAATAAAAGAATGACAACCCGCGGTCACTTTGTCAAGAGGTGGTGTCAAGCAACCGTGAAATTGTGTCAAAACTAGAGAGGCTGCATCCGGAAAAATCCGGCGTTCTGAGCGGCACCTTCCGGCCGCGGCGACGGGACGGAGAAAGGCTGAGGAAACAATGCATTTTTTAACTGCGCGTGCCGGGAGTACAGTTTTTTGATTTTTATAGCGCCTCCCCCATTTTCCGCAAAAAGAACCGTACCACTGCCGGTACGGTTCTTTTTTTTACAGATGTATCAAACGAAAGCAGTGAAGGAGCATATCCTGCTTTACGTTTCTTTCAATCAGTCGTTGTCGCCGCAGTCACACGCGCACGAGCAGCTGCATCCGCAGTCCTCCAGCTCACAGGGGCGCGGCGGGAAAAAGTCATCCAGCGGGAACTTGATTCTGGAGAAGAGATCGCAGGGGCTGTCGGTTGAATCACGGCACTCCTTCTCCGGGATGCAGAAATCATAAACCGGGATCAGCATCTGCACATTCCGGATCAGCTGCACAATCGTGAACAGGCCGAGCGTAACCGCAACGGTTCTGTCTCTGCCATCCGGGTCGGAGACCGGCTCGCCGCCCAACGCGGCGCAAACGCAGGCCGGGATGCATCTGCATCCGCATTTGCACTGCTTTCTCTCACAGATTTTGGCCGAAAGCGGCACCGGATCCACACAGGAGACGACACACTTCGGCAGGTTGGACGACTGCGGAAGCTGGGTATCGCTCGCGTCGTCCCGGACAAACTCGTTCGAGAAAATTTTGACATTGCCGTCGCTGCCGTACAGGATCACCTTTTTGTCATGAGAACAGACGCCGCAAACCGGAATCGGCGCCGAGTGCGGAGCAACAAAAGCGTCCAGCTTGACTAAGAAGAAAAAGGTGATGTCGCACGCGTAAAAGCCGCGGTTCAGATGCACCGGTTCCACATCGACAAACACATCAATTACCTCGGCGCTGCGAATCTTGACATTGGTCGCGTCAGCGATGATTTCACGGTCGCGCGGTGTAAACATCAGGCTGAGATTCTCCAGACAATCCCGGTCGCAGCAAGAGTCGTACACCCGTCCCGCGTCGATGCAGACGGCTTCTTTGAAGCTGCCGGTCGGCGGACAATTCTGTTTTACTTCTGCCATAAAAATCCTCCTAATCCATATTTTGTTCGTTTGAAGTTTCTTGACTTTCAGCACTTCACTAACAGAATATGCACTTCCCCGCATTCGGTGCGCGGAAGTTGTAAGAAGAATTCATAAAGCAAAAAAGCCGCGATAAACCCCAAAGGGCTTCCGCTTTTTTTCGCACGGCACAAAAAAACAAAACCGCCCTGCCTTAAAAAAGACAGAGCGGCTATTCTTTAAGAAACTGGAATTACTTGTTGACAGCGTCCTTGAAAGCCTTGCCAGCCTTGAAAACCGGTGCCTTGGAAGCGGCAATGGTGATGGTCTCCTTGGTCTGAGGATTGCGGCCGGTGCGCTCACCGCGCTCGCGGATCTCAAAAGTACCAAAGCCAACCAGCTGAACCTTGTCGCCGCCGATCAGAGCATCGGTAATCGCGTCGATAACCGCGGCAACCGCCTTGTCGGCGTCCTTTTTGGAAAGCTCGGCTTTCTCTGCAACTACTGCAACCAGGTCTGTCTTGTTCATAAGTTTTGTACCTCCAAAATTTTTATATATGCTTCATCCCGGGGAAAACCCCGATGTATGAACAAAGTTATTTTACCTCATTCCAGAGGTCGTCCAGTGCGTCGATCCCGGCCGTTTCCATATCCAGGCCGCGGCTTGCGGCAAGGCGTTCCACCCGGCCGAACCGGTCGATAAATTTGTTGGTGGCGCTTTGCAGCGCATCCTCTGCATCCAGCTTTAAGAAACGGGCAACATTCACGATCGAGAAAAGCAGATCGCCCAGCTCTTCGCCCATATCCTCCCGTTTTCCGGAGGAAATCGCGGCGCGAAGTTCGTCGGTTTCTTCGGTGATTTTATCAAATGCACCGTCGACCGCGTCCCAATCGAAGCCGGCCTTTGCCGCGCGCTTGCCAACCTTTTGCGCGCGCATCAGCGCCGGAAAAGCCTTCGGCACGCTGTCCAGTGTGGAGAGGGCAGTTTCCTGCTTTTTCTCCACCCGCTTGATCCGATCCCAGTTGTCCAAAACCTCCGCCGAGTCGCTGACCTTAACCTCCCCAAAAACATGGGGGTGGCGTAAAATCAGCTTTTTGCAGATGCCGTCCGCCACGTCGTCGAGGGTAAAGCTCCCCTCCTCCTCCGCCATGCGGGCGTGGAAAACAACCTGAAGCAAAACGTCGCCCAGCTCTTCACACAAATCGGTGTCGTTCGCACGGTCAACGGCATCGACAGCCTCATACGCTTCCTCCAACAGATTGGCACGGATGGATTTATGATTCTGTTCCCGATCCCAGGGGCAGCCTTTTTCGCTTCGCAAAAGCTCCATGATCCGACGCAAATCCTCTATTTTGTATGCGTCTTTAAATTCAAACCACATATTTTGTACCATATTTTTCTCCTAAAATCAAGTATTTCCAGCGAAAATTTATGTCAAAACGCCCATATTTCAAGGCTTTTTTGCATTTCTGATACAGATTTCGCGTGGAACGGTAAAAATTCCGACTCAAGCATTTCCCCTGAAGAGGCCGATATCCTCCTTGGAAACGCAGCGCGTCACCACCAGCGCAGCGAGATAAACCACTCCGGCCGCCAGAATCGCAAGAACGGTTACCAGCTTCGCACTTGTTATAATGTTGGACATCAGATGATGTACGCCAAGCGCGGCGCCGCCGCAAAGCAGGGCCGAGAAGGTGGGCTTGAGCAAAATGGTTTTGATGTCCAGCCGAACGCCCGCGCATTTGACAAGGCTGTAGAAATTGGCAGCAAAATTGAAAACATAGCAAACCAGTGTACCGATCGGCGCGCCGATGATGTTGAGCGAAGGAATGCCGACCAGTATGAAATTCAAAATAAATTTGATAACGGCGCCGATCAGGATGTTGCGTACCGGAATTTTCTCTTTTCCGATGGCCTGCAGCATGTTGGTCAGCGGCACGGAAAGCCCGCTGAACAGCGCCGCCAGCCCAAGGATCAGAAGAATCGGCGTGGCCACCGCGACCTCCCTCTCCTTCCCGGAGTAGAGCAGGTTCAGAATCGGGCCGGCCACCACGGTAATTCCGATACCGGCCGGAGCAGCGATCAGGGCGGTTACCTTGACCATCGACTCAATATTCTTCTTGATCGAGGACTTGTTCTGCTCCACCCAGGCGGTCGCCAGCACCGGCAGGGCGCTGACCCCCAGCACCGAGGTGATCGAGGGCACGAGGTTAAAAACGGAATAGGCAAAACCCTTGTAGCAGCCGTAGAGATAGTTCGGCACCGTCTCCACCAGGCCGGAGACCTCCGCGCCCACGGTACTTTCGGGCAAAAGGCCGTTGTACATGCCGAGGATTGTGCCGGGGGCAGTCTCTACCACCGTGGCCAGCCGCTTCTGCACAGTCAGCAGGTCGATCAGGCTGGAGAAATTGGACACCAGAGAGCCGAGCACGACCGGAATCGCGATGGCAACCAGCATTTTCAGCGTCTGCTTGCCGCTGTACGGCGCGGGAGAGGCCGCAACCTCCGCCCGGGTGATTTTCGCGCCCGACACTCTGTGGTAAATGATCAGGAAGAGGGTCGCGAGCACCGAGCCGATGGTAATGCCGAGGATGGCCGCCGCCGAGGCATAGGGCGACGCAGCCTCTACAATCATCTCATAAATCTGGTCGGCGTCCGCGTCGGCACCGACCGACACGATCTTTCCAAAAACCGTACCGGCCAGCTGAAACTCCGACTGCGCCTTGAAAATGACAAGGTAGGCAAACCCAAGCCCAAGCAGAAGCTTGCCAAGCGCCTCAATCACAGAAGAGACAGCGGTGGGATACATGTTCCGCATGCCCTCATAAAATCCACGGTAAGAGGACATGATGCAGCAAAACAGCAAAGCCGGCGCAATGGCGAACATGCTGAAAGCCGCGCCGGTGTTGCCGATGTACAGAGTATAAGGATAGATCGCAGCCAGCATCACTACCGTGCCGGTAAGTCCGGTCACCAGAAAGGCGCGCTGCGCAATTTTCAGCGTTTTATAGACGTCGGCAAACCGCTTCTCCGCCACGCGCTCCGCGACCAGGCGGGAGATGGCAATCGGCAGGCCGGCCATCGCCAGCGAGTAAAGCGGCAGATACAGATCATAGGCGCTGGTAAAATATCCCATGCCGCTTCCGCCGAGGAGGTTGCCCAGCGGTATTTTAAAAATTGCGCCGATCACCTTGACCAGCAAGGTCGAAACCGTCAGGATGACCGCACCCTGTAAAAACGTCTGTGGTTTTCGTTTTGCTCCCAAACCTATCACACAACCTTTATTTTGTATTCCATCGTAAAATGCAAATTCGTCCCGTCACTTCCAGAGGGCGTCCGCCCCCAGCAGGCCGGAAAGCCCCGCGTAAAAGCAGGAAAACAGCGGCTGCTCCAGCCGGTTCTTCGACTGACGGTAGGCCTTATCGGCCTCCTCCCCCGCGTCGTCCGAAATCTTCCGCAAGGAGGCGAAGCCGACACCGGCGTCCGCGCAGACCGAGGCCATCGCAGCCGACTCCATATCGCAGGACATCGCGCCGTACTGCTCGCTAAGCTCGCGGCGCAGCCCCTCGTCGCAGACAAAGCAGTCACCCGTGGCGACCGTGCCGCATTTCAGGTCGGGGCAGGCGTCAAGGAACAACCGGTTCAGTTCGGGTGAGGCAGTGTGCATCCACTTCTCCCCCGGCTTCTCGCACTTTTTATAGCCGAGCGGCGTCAGGTCAAAATCGTGTTCAAAAAAGCGGGTGGCCAGCATGACCTCTCCCCGTCCGACGCCAGAGAGGCCGCCCGACAGCCCGGCGTTCAGGATATAATCCGCACCGGCCGCCACGGCATAAGCTGCGCAGGCGGCGGCGTTTACCTTTCCCACGCGGGAGTAGAGAACGATAACCTCCGCCAGGCGTCCCTCCCCCGTCAGGGAGAAGGAAAACCCCTCCCGTCCGAAGGGGGTGCAGTCCTGCACGGGGACGGGGGCGGCGGCCTTGGCGGCGACATATTCGTTATCGTCCGCGATAATCACATACAAACGCAAGGTATCTTTCATAGTCAGCTTGTCCTTCTATAGCGTCGGTTAGCAAGGGCGAACACGCCTGACAGCGCGTCTTTCCGGCGTTTTTTGCCCTTTTCGCCTTGGCGGGCGTCAGCCCGCGCCTGCATCTCAAAAACAAAAAATCGCTCGAAACTCCATCGTTGGCAGGTGCTTTGCAGTTTTGCCCTTACCAACCGATGGCAGCAAAAATCAATCGACCAGCCGCAGCCGATCGGGAAAACTCAAAGGCTTTGCAAAACCTCCCGCATCAGGGAGGCGAGCCGCCCGCCGGATTTTCCGGCAATCTCCACAACCTCCCGGTCGCAAAGCGGCGCTTTCGAGATGCCGGCTGCCATGTTGGTGAGGAGGGAAAAGCCCAGCACCTCAATCCCCGCGCGGGCGGCGGCGATCACCTCCGGCACGGTGGACATGCCGACCGCGTCGGCTCCCAGCGTGCGGAAGGCCCGAATCTCGGCCGGCGTCTCATACTGCGGCCCGGCGCAGTAGAGATATACCCCCTCCCGCAAAGGGAGCGAAAGGCGGTTTGCCGCCTCTCTCGTCAGGCGGCAAAGTGCGGGAGAATATGCCGCTGACAGATCGAAGAAAAGCGAGCCCAGCCGCGCGTCCACAGGGCCGGTGGCCGGACTCTCCCCACACATCTTGATATGGTCGGTAATCAGCATGATGTCGCCGGGCGCAAAATCCGGGTTGACCGCGCCGGCGGCGTTGGTTATAATCATGCGCCGCACCGAAAGCAGGCCGAGCACCGTAACATAAAAGGAAACCTCCGCCATCGTGTAGCCCTCATACCCATGCGTCCGGCCGGAGAAAACAAGCACCTCCCGCCCGGAGAGAGTGCCGCAAAGCAGCTCCCCCGCGTGGGAGGGATTGGTCGGCCGGGGGAACCCGGGAATATCGGCATAGGGAATCCGGCGGCGAACCTCCATCTCCTCCGCCAAAAGCGAGAGGCCGGAGCCGAGCACCAGCGCGGTGTCGGGAACTGCCCCTATCGCTTCACGAAGGAAATCGGCCGCCGCGGCGTATCGTTCATAAGAAAACAAAATCTCTCCCCCGCTTTTTTAAACGTCAGATGTGAGTTTTGCAGCAGCGGGCGGCACAAGGAACCGCGCCGTGCGGATATAGCCGGGACGGCGAAGAAGCTCCCCGCCGTCCCGGAAGATATGCAAAATCCGTTTTGCTCAGCCGTGCAGCTTGGCGCCGCACTTGGAGCAGTAGACCGAATCGTTCGGATTGCTGTCGCCGCACTCGGGGCACAGCACCATCCCCTTTTGATCCGCAATCTGCTTTCTGATGGCGGTCAGCGCCGCCAGATTGTCATCAATCGTCTGTACCAGCGCGGCACAGCCATCTCCGGCCTCGCAACCATTTTTGAGGTTGGAATAGACCACGCGTCCCAGCGTTGCGTAGTTCTTGGAAAGCTGAGATTCCTTCTTGGCTGCTTCGATCTTCAGCTTCTGCACCGAAAGCAGCTCGCTGCCCTTCTCCCCAACCGAGGTAAAGACATCCTTTGCCTTGACAAATGTATCTTCAATAAATCCCATAACTATTCATCCTTTCAAAAAACCTGTCGTCCGCGGCTTTTGCGAACGGCATATTTATTTTACACGGCCGCAGAGCCGCATATCCAAAAAAAGGAAGAGGAGGCACAAATCGCCTCTTAACACAAAAGGCAGGAAATTTTTGCCCTGTTCATTGTACCACACTCCTCCCCCGATTGCAAGACGGGCGGCGAAGAGGCTTTACGCGGACTCAATAAACTCCCGCATCAGGGAGGTTTTGGGCACCAGACTGTGCGGCAGACTGACAAACCGGTCGAGGCCGTAAGCCGCCTGCAAAGCGAAATCATACTGCGGATGCTTCGGGTCGAGGCCGGCCACCATGGTCAGCAGCTCCTCTTTGAAAATGCAGAGCTCATACGGGTGAAAAGAGTTGATGGTATAATCAGCCGCGCCGCTGTGCGGAAAAAGATAGTTCTTTTCACCGTGCTGGACATCCGGCCACATACGCAGCGTGTTCTCGATCCCCGAATTGCGATAGATCTTATCCCGCGAAATCCGCCGGATCAGGCGGATATCCTTCCGGGTCAGGAGGATGCCGCCCTCGTCGTCATAGACCCGGTTGCCGACGTTGACATACAGCTTGACAAGCCGATCGGCCGGCATGGCAAAAAGCACCAGCGGATTGAGGGCGTGCAGCCCCTCCACAATCATCACGTCGCCCGACGCGGCGCGGATGAGCCGCCCCTTTGGGCTGCGCTCGCCGGTGTGAAAATCAAATATGGGAAAAAGGCACTCCCCCGATTTGGCGATGCATGCGAAGCAGCGGTGCAGCTCGTCGAGGTCGAGAGCGTGCACCGACTCAAAATCCTGGCGGCCGTTTTCATCGACCGGCGTGTTGCTGACCCCAAAGTAGAAGTCGTCCAGAGAGACGGTGTGCGACCGCACGCCGCGCGCGGCCAGCGCGTCCCGCAGGATGTGCGCGGAGGTTGTTTTTCCCGAGCTGGAGGGTCCAGCCAGCATAACGACCGTCCTCCCCTCTCCCGCCGAAATACTGTCGGCGATCGAGTAGATGGAGCGATGATAGCTTTCCTCACAGGCTGCGACGAAGCCCTCCGGATCCTCCAGCGCGGCTTGGTTGATCCGACCCACGCGGTTATAGATTTCGGTAATATCCTGCATAAAAGTCATGCACCTGCCTTTTTCGCGCCAGAATCTCGTCAAAGCGTTTATTGTATTCATATGGATATTTATAGTTAAAAATACGCTCGATTTTTTCCCTTTCGGAAAAAGGGGCCTTCAGCTTGGTCACCGCCGACGCGCCGCAGGCGAGGATGGAGTGGGTCTCATCCATGATATAGACGTTGTAAAGCCCCGCAAAGCCGGGCTTTGCATACCCGACGTTCTCCTGCCCGCCGACCGTTTTGCTCTGCCGGTACATGTAGTAGGGGAAAATCCCCCGCGCCTCCAGCATGCGGCGGCCGTCGGCCAGCATCCGGGTCACCGCCCCGCCGGCCGAGAGCAGTGCACGCTCCCCCTCCACCGTGAGGCGGGAGGCGCGCTTCATCGCCAGCGTGTGGATGGTGACGCTTTCGGGGTTGAGGGCGAGCAGCTCCTCCACCGTGCCGCGAAAGCCCTCCGGCGTGTCGAGCGGCAGACCGGCGATCAGATCCATGTTGATATTGGAAAAACCTGTCTCTCGCGCCAGGGCAAAGGCTTTTCGGACATCGTCGGCCGTGTGGCGGCGGCCAATCTCCCGCAAAACGGCGTCCTGCATGGTCTGGGGATTGATGCTGATGCGGGTGGCGCCGCCGGCAAGGATGGCCTCCAGCTTCTCGCGCGTGACGGTGTCGGGACGGCCTGCTTCCACAGTATATTCACGAATCCCGTCAAGCGGGAATGCGGCGGCGACCGCCCCCATCACCCGACGCAGCTGATCGGCCGAGAGGGTGGTCGGCGTTCCGCCGCCGATGTAAACCGTCTCCAGCCGGAGGTTATACGGCTTTATCAAAGCGGCGGTTTCGGCAATCTCCCGACAGAGCAGCTCGACATATTCCGGAACCAGCGCGGCCGACTTCTCCACCGAGTGGGAAACAAAGGAGCAGTAGGAGCACCGCGTCGGGCAGAAGGGAATCGCTATGTACAAACTGTAGGATTCCGGCCGGGAAAGGGCGACAATTTCCCCCTCGGAGCGGGAGACGGCGGCACAAAGCGCCGCCTTTTCGGGCTGCACCAGCAGCTCCTCCACGAAAAAGCGGCGGGCAGTCTCCTCCCCTTTCGCAAGCATCAGGCGGCGAAAAAGCTTGGCCGGCCGAACGCCGGTCAGCACGCCCCAAGGCGGCCGGTAACCGGTGGCGGCACAAAGTCCCTCATACAGCAGGCGAGCCAGGCCAAGCTCCCGCCGGTCGAAACCGCAGAGGCTGCCGTCCTCCACCCTACCCATGCGACGATCGGAAAGGCTGCCGCCTGCAAGCTCCAACAGAAGGGCATGGCCGCCCGTTTCCTCCGGCAAGGCGGAAGCGGTCACCCGACGTCCGGCCTCCGGCGCGGACGGCAGGATCTTTTCGAACGGGTAAAACAGGCGGAGAATATTCTCCAGCTCGTAATAATACTTTTTTTCGGTAATCAGTTCAATCATAAACGCTCCGATGCAGTTGATAAATATGGGTTGGATATCCTCTCCCGGGAGAGGGTGGTCGCCTCTCCGTGTCCGGGATAAATTTTATACTCCCCCGGCAGGGCGGCCAGCCGCGCCGCCGAAGTCAGCATATCGCCGCTGCTGCCGCTCGGCAGGTCGGTACGCCCGACCGTCCCGGCAAAAAGCGTATCCCCGGAAAAGAGGCAGTCGTCTATCAGAAAGCAGACCGAGCCGGCCGTGTGTCCGGGCGTGTGCAGCACGGTAATCACCCGCCCGGCGAAGGGCAGACGGTCGCCGTCATGCAGCAGGATGTCCGGCTCTGTCGGCGTCAGCATCCGGCCGTAAATCTCCCGGCAGCAGCTGACCTCCGGCGAGGAGGTGCCGGCCGCGTCCAGCTCATGTATGGCGATCCTGCCGCCGGCAAGCGCTTTGGCCCTTGCAAGCCCCATCAGGTGGTCGGCGTGCCGGTGGGTCAAAAGGATGTAGGCGTTTTTCCCGGCAATCTCGCGGCAGACCGCGTCCAGCCGGGCGTCCTCCTCCCCCGGGTCGATCAGCAGCGCCTCCTCCCCTGCCGTGACAACATAGCAGTTGGAGCACAGCGCGCCGAGGGTAAGCCTCTCTATTTTCAGGCCGGTTCGTTCCGACATGACAAGGCGCCTCCCTTTTTCTTTAAAACATTCCGGCAGCAAAGCAGCGTCAGGCGTGCTTCGGCCGTTTCCATATATCGGTATCGAGTGTGATGGTGACCGGGCCGTCGGCCGTCATGGCAATCTGCATATCGGCGCCGAAGCGGCCGCTCTCCACCCGGGAGACGCCCAGCCGCCGCAGCTCGGCCATATAAGCCTCACACAGCCGCTCGGCCACGTCCGGCGAGGCCGCCCCGGTGAAGGAGGGGCGGTTGCCCTTGCGGACGTCGGCGGCCAGCGTAAAGTTGGAGACCACCAGCGCGCCGCCCGCCGTATCCAGCAGGGAACGGTTCATTTTATCTGCCTCGTCGTAGAAAATGCGCAGATTGGCAGTCTTGGCCGCGAGCGTGGCAGCCTCCGCCTTCCCATCTCCGTCCACCACGCCGAGGAGGATGAGCAGACCTGGTCCGATCTCCCCGGCGGGGAGGCCGTCGGCGGTTACCGCCGCCGAAAGAACCCGCTGTACAATCGCAATCATGAAAAAACCTCATTTCTTTTTTGGAAGGGTAAGGGAAAACGCAGTTACTGATTCAACCGGTCGACCGTAACCACGTCGGGAATTTTGGAAAGCCGGGTAATGATGTTTTTAAGGTGATCCAGATTTTCGGTGCTGACCGTAACGTCGATGATGCAGTTTCCGCCCTTACTCTCCCGCGCGTTGACCGAGTGAAGCATGACCCGCATGCTGGCCAGAGCGACCGTGATGTCGGCCAGCATGCCGCTGCGGTCGATCGCCAGAATCTGAAGGGAGGATTTGAAGCTCTCCTTCTGTCCGGTCGCCCAGTAGGCCTTGACCCACCGCTCCGGCTCCTCGGCGTTTTCGATAATCGGGGGAACGTTGTTGCAGTCGCGCTTGTGGATGGAGACGCCGTGCCCCCTTGTAATAAAGCCGATAATCTCATCCCCCGGCAGCGGAGTGCAGCACTGCGACAGCTTGATCAGGCAGTTGTCGATCCCCTCGACCACCACGCCTTCGGAGGATTTGCTGCGTTTGACCTCCGGCGTGATTTCGGGAACCTCCGCGCCGCGGGACTCCCGCAACAGCTTGGAGTAGGCCTCCTTCACCCGGGGCATGATTTTGGAAAGGCGGATACCGCCATAGCCGATCGCGGCGTAAAACTCCTCCAGATTGGCATAGTGCAGCCGCTCGGAAATCTGATTCAGGAAATCGGCCATCTCCGCGTCGGGCAGCCGGATGCCGTTGCGGGAGAACTCCCGTTCCAGCTCGGACTTGCCGGTGGCGATATTCTCCGGCCGCTTTTCCTTTTTGAACCAGGAACGGATTTTATTGCGCGCCTGACTGGTTTTGGCAATCGAAAGCCAGTCGCGGCTCGGCCCGTGTCCCTGCGCCGTAGTGGTCAAAATTTCGATAATCTCGCCGGTTTTCACCTCATGCGTGATGGGGACAATCCGGCCGTCCACCTTGGCGCCGACCATGCGGTTTCCGACCGCCGTATGAATCGCATAGGCAAAGTCAATCACGGTCGACCCGGTCGGCAGATTGATGACGTCCCCCTTCGGCGTAACGGCGAAAACATCCTCCTGCGAGAGGTCGGTTTTGATGGTCTGTACAATCTCCTCCGCGTCGTCGGCGTCCTTCTGAGAGTCCAGAATCTGCCGGATCCAGGCCAGCCGTTCCTCCAGCTTTGCGTCGGTGGAGTTGATGCCCTCCTTATACTTCCAGTGGGCGGCGATACCGAACTCGGCCGTGTGGTGCATATCCCAGGTGCGGATCTGCACCTCGAACGGGACGCCCTCCCGCCCGATGACGGTGGTATGCAGAGACTGGTACATATTCGGCTTGGGGGTGGAGATATAATCCTTGAACCGGCCGGGAATCGGCCGGAAAATATCGTGTATGATACCGAGAATGTTGTAGCAGTCGTTGACCGTGCCGGTGATGATCCGCACGGCGTAGATGTCATAGATTTCTTCAAACGACTTGCCCTGGACGTACATCTTGCGGTAAATGCCGTGGATGGATTTAATTCTTCCCTCGATATAAATATCCGGCACAAAGGGCGAAACCCGTTCCTGAATGCGGTTCTTGATCGACTCAATCAGCGCCTCCCTGTACTGCTTCCGGGTGGAGAGGGACTGCTCAATCTCCCGGTAGGCGACCGGATCGAGGGTCGCAATCGAGAGATCCTCCAGCTCCTCCTTCACCGGCCGGATACCGAGTCGGTGCGCGATCGGGGCGTAGATTTCCAGCGTCTCCAGCGCCTTGTCCCGCTGCTTTTGCTCAGGCAGAGCGCCGATGGTTCGCATATTGTTCAGCCGATCGGCCAGCTTGATGATGATCACCCGGATATCCTCCGCCATGGCGAGGAGCATTTTACGGATATTTTCGGCCTGCTGCTCCTCCCTCGTGATGAAGGGGATGCGGCCGATCTTGGTCACGCCGTCGACCAGCATGGCAATATCCTTGCCGAAGGCCTTCTCCACCTCCTGCGCGGTGACAGGCGTATCCTCCACCACGTCGTGGAGGAGGGCAGCGGCCACCGACTCGGAGTCCATGCCGAGCTGCACAATGATGCAGGCGACCGAGAAGGGGTGCAGATAAAACGGCTCGCCCGAAGAGCGCTTCTGCCCTGCATGTGCCTGCACGCAGAGGTCGTATGCCTTTCGGATCAGCGGCAGATTGTAGCTGTCGCTCTGCGCCTTCATCATTTCCTCCAACGTTTCAAACCGGCCGTCATAATATTTTACTTTGCCGTAATCATCCAACGTTCTGTTCATCCAACATTACCCACTATACTGCTTTTTAATTTTGTCAATATGTCAGAGGAGGCCAGGTCGACCTTTCCGCCGTCCGGAGGCAGGGAAAGCCGCTCTCCCTCCCGCAGGAGGACGCCCAGCTCGCACAACACGTCGCAGGCGACCCGCTGCTTTGCGTATGTAAGGCGGCCGGCCAGCCGGGCAAAGAGCGCGTCCAGCGAAATCTCTCCCCGCTCGGCGCGGACGGCACGAAAGACCTCCGCCGCGTCCTCCCTCGTAATCAGCAGGGCCGCCGGATCGAAACCGCCGGTCTCCCCGCGCCGAAAGGCCTCATACGCCCGGACCGAAAGGTAGAAATCCTCCTCCGTCTGGACGGCGGCCTGTATATCCCGAATCTGTATGCTGAGATTTTCGCTCCCCTGCCAGAGGTTGACCTCCAGCACGGCGGCAAGATTGACAACATCCCCGACGCGGTAAGGAAAATCGGCCGGCGAAACGCCGAACTTTACGGCGCTGATCGCCGCGCCGCCGCGCGAAAGGATCAGGCGGACATGCTTATCTCCCCCCATGCCCTGAATCCGCTCCAGCTTCAGCCCAAAGAGGCCGAAAACCGGCTGCGGGTTGCCGCTTCCAAAGGGAGCCAGAATCTCGGCCGTGCGCGCAAGGTCAACGCTCAGCGCCGCCGGATTCAGCTTGCAGTCAAGCCGCAGCTCCGGAAAAGGCATCACCGGATAATGCTCGGCTGCATAGGCCTCGATTTCCTGCCGGAAGGCGGGAATGTCGGCCGTTTTCAGGCTCATGCCGGCGGCCAGCGTGTGCCCGCCGTACCGGGTCAGCAGTGCCTCCGCCGAACGGACGGCCGAAAACAGATCGAAGCCCGCGACGCTCCTTCCGGAGCCGGTGGCCGTCTCCCCATCAATGGAGAGAAGGATAACCGGGCGTCCGAACCGCTCGGCAAGGCGGGCGGCGGCGATACCTACAACGCCGTGATGCCATCCCTCGCCCGCGACGACAATCACCCGGTCGTATTCAAGGCCCTGATCGGTCACTGCCTCCACCGCGGCGGCGGCAATCTCACGTTCAATTTCCTGACGGCGGGCGTTGTCCTCGCAAATCTCCTGCGCCAGAAGATCGGCGGCCGCCGCCTCCCGCTCAAGAAGGAGAGTGACCGCCTTCGTCGGGCTGCCGATGCGGCCGGCCGCGTTGATCCGCGGCGCCAGCATATAAGCAATCGTGGTGGAGGTAACCGGCCTCCCGCTCGCCGAAGCGGCGCGAAGCAGAGCGGCAACACCCGGCCGGCCGCCGTTTTGAATGGCGCGGATTCCATACTGAACAAAGGTGCGGTTTTCCCCCACCAGAGGCATCACATCGGCCACCGTGCCCAGCGCAACCAGATCGGCGTACACGGGCAGCAGCTCCTCCGGAGGGCGTTCCTCCAGCGCACATACCAGCTTGAAGGCCACGCCGACCCCGGCCATATCTTTAAAGTAGCTGGGGCAATCGGCGCGGTGGGGATCCACCACAGCCACGGCGGCCGGCAGCACCTTTCCGGGGAGGTGGTGGTCGGTGACCACGACATCAATCCCCAGCGTGGCGGCGTAGGCAATCTCCTCCACCGCGCTGATTCCGTTGTCCACCGTCAAAACGAGGCTCACCCCGGCGGCGTGCAGACGATCGACCGCCTCCCTCGACATGCCGTAGCCGTCGCTTCGCTCCGGGATGTGATAAAGCACGTCGGCGCCCTTATCCGAAAGGTAGCCGTAAAGAAGGCAGGTTGCCGTAACGCCGTCGCAGTCATAATCGCCGAAAACCGCGATTTTCTCAAAATTCTCCAGCGCGAGGCGGACGCGGTCGGCCGCCTTGTACATATCCTTTATTTCAAACGGATCGCCGAGCGGCGCGTCGTCGGACAAAAACTCCTCAATCTCCTCCGGCGTGCAGAAGCCGCGGGCGCAAAGAAGCAGGGCGGCAAAAGGATCGACGCCGCACTCTTCCGCCAGGCGATTGGCCAACGGCTTGTCGAGCGTCGGAATGCTCCATTTTTTAAAAGCCATGTTGCCCCTCGCTCCCCTTTCTGATTAGTATGGTCGTATATTTAATAATTTTACCACCAAACCCCACAGTTCGCAATATTTTTCTAACAAAGCGAGGAAAATATTGCTGGCAGAATCCTTTCTGACCAAATACGGAACAGGAAAAAATCCTCCCCGGTTTTGTACGCTATCAAATAAGGCTGCCCGGAAGCATCCTCCGGACAGCCCTTGTGGTTTTAATCGGTTGTGTTTTGCTTCTGCTCCCCCAGCAGGTAGGCGGTCAGCTCCGCAATATCCGCCGCGATAAAATCCGGCTGGCAGGCCTTCAGCTCGCCGGGCGCGGCAAAGCCCAGTCGAAGGCCGACCGTTTTGAGGCCGAAAGCCCTTCCGCCGTTCAGATCATAGCTGCGGTCGCCCACCATGACGGTGTGCTTTCGCGCCTCCTCCCCGATGTTCAGAAGACGAAGCGCCTCCGCAATGACCTCCTCCTTGGCGTCGCGGCGGCCGTCCAGCTCTGCGCCGACCACGAGGTCGAAATCCCCTTCAATGCCGTGCTGCTGCAAGACCTTCTTTGCAAAGACGGTCGGCTTGGAGGTTGCCACCGCCAGATGCTTTGCTGCCCGCCGCAGGGCGGAAAGCATCTCCGGCACGCCGTCAAAGAGGCGGTTTTCATAAACGCCGACCGTCTCATACCTTTCGCGGTATTTGCGCACGGCGCGCTCGGCCTCCTCGGTCGTCATACCGTAAAACCGGCAGAAGGACTCCCGCAGCGGAGGACCGATAAACCGCCGGAGGGAGGCTGTATCCTCCTCCTTTATGGAGAAATCCGCCAGCGCGTACTGCACCGACTTGACGATTCCCTCCTCCGTATTCGAAAGGGTGCCGTCCAGGTCAAACAGAATATTTTGGATATCAGCTTTAATCATACAGCAGATCGTGCTCGCTCCTTCCCGGGCGTCCCATCAGCTCCCTGAGCGCGGTGGAGGCGTCCTTCCGGTTGTACAGCACCTCATAGCACTGCTCGGTGATCGGCATGACGATGCCCTGCCGGCGGCTGAGCTCATAGGCCATCTTGGTCGCATAATACCCCTCGACCGTGCCGATTTCCGCAAGGGCAGCCATGGTTTCTACTCCCTTGCCGATCAGGATGCCGAAGCGGCGGTTCCGGCTGTGCATGGAGGTGCAGGTCACCACCAGATCGCCGATCCCCGTCAGGCCGGAAAAGGTATCCCGCTTTGCCCCGAGCGCAAGCCCGAGACGCGAAATCTCGGTCAGGCCGCGGGTCATCAGCGCCGCCTTGGTGTTATCGCCAAGCTGCATGCCGTCGAGAATTCCGGCCGCCAGCGCAATGATGTTCTTCAGCGCGCCGCCAAGCTCAACGCCGATCACATCGTCGTTGGTGTATATCCGTAAGCTTTCACTCATCATCAGATCCTGCACCATCTCCGCCGCCGCGGGATCGTCCGAGGAGGCGACCAGAGAGGTCGGAATGTACCGTGCGACCTCCTCCGCGTGGGAGGGGCCGGAAAGCACAACCACCCTTTTCTCCGGCAATTCTTCGTGCAGCACCTGACTCAGGCGATAGAGCGTGCCATCCTCAAACCCTTTGGAAACGTTGACCAGAATCCCGCAGTCGTGCAGGGATTTCAATTTTACCGCCGTCTCCCGCACGAAGCGGGAGGGCACGGCAATGATGGTCAGATCCGACCCTTCGGCCGCCGCAAGGTCAGTGGTCGCCGGAATATCCTCCGGAATATGCACACCGGGCAACAGCTTTTTTTGCTCGTGCTGGGTGTTGATGGCCTCCACCTCCGCCGCGAAGGGAGACCAGAGGGTCACCGTATGCCCGGCCGCATGTGCGGCCATCGCCAGTGCGGTGCCCCAGCCGCAGCCCAGAACCGTAATTTTCGCCATGGTTTAAATCGCTCCTTTTATTTGGAGATAATCTTCTTCTCCTCCCCGTGGATGAGGCGGACAACATTCGATCTGTGCTTCACGATGATAATCAGGCTGAGCACCGCCGCAAGCAGCGTCAGCACCAGCCGGCTTCCCTCCGGCGTGTAGCCCCACAGCGGATAATAGAGAAAGGCAAAAAGCGTCACCGAAGCGGCAGCAAAAATGGAGCTGATCGAAACGATCTTGGTAAAAAGGAAAAGAATCAGGAAAACCAGCACCGCGCACAGGGTGATCCGCCAATCAATAATCAGCGTGATCCCCACCGTGGTGGCGACCGCTTTTCCGCCGCGGAATCCGAAAAACACCGGGAAAATATGCCCGAGCATACAGGCGATTCCGCAATAAAACACACCGTAAACCGGCGCCAGCCATTCGTTCGCCGTGAGGGTGTATATGTACGGAAACAGCAGATAGCGGCCGATGGCCACGGCGGCCAATCCTTTGGCAATATCTCCGATCAGCGTGAGGATTCCGGCCGTCTTGCCGGCAGTCCGCAGCACGTTGGTCATTCCAGCGTTTCCGCTTCCCGACTCCCGCACGTCCTTATGCGTCATGGTTTTTGAAATAATAATCGCCCAGTTGATACTTCCCAAAAGGTAGCTGAGTACCAATGCAGCAATCAAGGCAACAATCCACATGGCAAACATCCTCCAAATTCACTATGCTTTGGTTTTTCCGTCGCCGCGCTCCCGAATGATAAAGCGCACCGGCGTTCCCTCAAGCCCGAAGGTCGAACGGATCTGATTCTCCAGATACCGCTGGTAGGAGAAGTGGAACAGCTCCTCCCGATTGCAGAAGCATACAAAGGTCGGCGGCCGGGTAGAGGCCTGGGTCATATAAAAAATCTTGAGCCGCTTGCCCTTGTCCGAAGGCGGCTGCACCCGGGCGGTCGCGTCGGCCAGAAGGTCGTTGAGCATTCCGGTCGAGATACGCATGCAATTCTGATCATAGACATATCGGATCAGCTCGTACAGTCGGTCAACCCGCTGCCCCGTTTTGGCCGAAATAAAGAGGATCGGCGCGTAGGACATAAAGGAGAAATCCTTCTCCAGCCCTTTGCGGAAGGAGGCCATTGTGCCGCCATCCTTCTCCACGGCGTCCCATTTGTTCACCGCGATGATGCAGGCCTTTCCCTGCTCCAGCGCGATGCCCGCCACCTTGGAGTCCTGCTCGGTAAAGCCTTCGGTTGCGTCGATCATAATGACGCAGACATCAGCCCTCTCCACCGCCATCTTAGCCCGAAGAACGCTGTATTTTTCAATGCTGTCCTCCACCTTGCTCTTGCGGCGGAGGCCGGCCGTGTCGATGAAAATGAATTTTCCGTAAGCATTTTCGACCGGAGTGTCGATCGCGTCACGGGTCGTACCCGCAATATCCGAGACGATCGACCGCTCCTCCCCGGAAATGCGGTTGACAAGGGAGGATTTTCCCACATTCGGCTTACCGATCAGGGCGACGCGGATGAAATCCTCCTCCGCTTCGTCCTCCGGCTCCTCCGGCAGGTGGGAAAACACCTCGTCCAAAAGGTCGCCGGTGCCGTGCCCGTGCTCGGCGGAGACCTGAATCGGCTCTCCCAGCCCGAGGTTGTAAAACTCATACAGCTCCACCGGAGGCGCGCCGAGCGAGTCGCACTTGTTCACGCAGAGCACTACCGGCTTTCCGCTTTTGCGGAGCATGGCTGCAATCTCCATATCCGCGGCAGTAACGCCGCTGCGGATATCGGTGACAAAGAGGATGACGTTGGCGGTATCTATGGCAAGCTGGGCCTGCGTCCGCATTTTTGAAAGGATCAGATCGTCGGTGCGCGGCTCGATTCCGCCGGTATCCACCAGCAGAACGGTGCGCCCCTGCCACTCGCAGTCGCCGTAGATCCGATCGCGGGTCACGCCGGGCGTGTCGTCGACGATGGACAACCTCTTGCCGATCAATTTGTTGAAAAGGGTCGATTTGCCGACGTTCGGCCGACCGACCACCGCCACAACCGCGCGCGATTTTGCCATTCTTCTTCCTCCTTCATGCAAACAGCCTGTT
>OLXV01000528.1_pt1 | contig 20063 bp, 20 predicted proteins | sample 1673481 | NCBI WGS metagenome assembly OLXV01 (sample SAMEA103958113, study PRJEB25191) | human gut metagenome
CCCGCCCGAAGATGGTGCATTGCTACTGTATGCTGCCGATCTTCAAGGAGGCAAAGGAGGACTTTGCGAAAATCGTGGACATTTTGAAAAAATGAGATCGGAAACGGTCGTGTGATGATTGAAACACGGAGGGAAGGCCATGGAACGAAAAGAAGCCATTCGCGGTGCGTACCGAATGACGGGCGGAAACAGTTTTTATGACGGCATGATCACCTGCTCTACTCTGAGCGGGAAAGCGGTGTGCCGCTTGGTGTGGGCAATGAACAAGGCGGAAAACGACGCCTATCTGGAAAAGGCAATGTCCGGTATTCCGGAGCATTTCTCCGGCAAGCTGCTGGAAGTGCCGGTGGGAACAGGGATTCTGACCATGCCGGTTTATAAGACGATGCCCGAAGCGGACATCACTTGCCTCGATTACTCGGCGGATATGATGGGGCAGGCACGGGAAAAGGCTGACCGTCTGCACCTGAAAAATGTAACCTTCCGGCAGGGCGATGTGGGTGCGCTTCCCTATGCAGACGACACCTTTGACATCGTTTTGTCGCTGAACGGCTTTCATGCTTTTCCGGACAAGGAAGCCGCCTATCGGGAGGTTTTCCGGGTTTTGAGACCCGGCGGGACATTCTGCGGCTGCTTTTATGTGAAGGATGAGCATAAGCGGACGGATTGGTTTGTCCGGCATGTTTATGAAAAGGCAGGTTTTTTCACACCGCCCTATGAGACGGTTTCCAGTCTGAAAGCACGGCTGGATGGAATGTATACGGATGTGGACATGGGAAAACTGAAAAGCATGGCATGGTTTGTCTGCCGAAAAGCGGGTTAAATCTGAGATGGTCTCATGCACGCAAGAAAGAACAAGGAGGGAGGCAATCAGATGAAGGACAACGAGCTTCTATTCGACCGCAAAAGCCATGTGCTGTATTCAAAGCCTTGCAAGAAAGAAATCCTGGCGAAAATCGCCCTGCACTATCCGGAAGCAGAGCGGGAGACAGTATGGGAAAAGGTGCAGCGGCAGTACGCGGTCTTTCTCTCCGACTGGCGCACCGACTTGGGCGGCAAAAAGAACTTCCACAACGGCGTAGGCGGCACCTACGACTGCATCGCCATCATGAGCTATTATGTGGTCTGCAAAGCAGTTACTTCGTTCCGTGAAATCGAAGAGATGGAGGAAAATCTGATTCTTCCGACTTTCCGCAAGCTGAAATTTGTGGACTGCAACAAGCCGTTCTGGAGGAAGCTGATGTACAAGGCGTTTGTTCGTGCGAAAAGCGGCTGCGACAAATGGCACGATTACGAGATGGCGGTTGCGCCTTATGAAAACGACAAGCCCATCTATTATGAGTTTACATCGTGTCCGGCAGCGGAATTTGCCATCCGCCACGGCCTTACGGATATCATGCCCGCCCTGTGTAATGTGGACTTTGCGTCTATGGAGCTGCTCCATGCAAGGCTTATACGGACGAACACCTGCGTGAACGGCTGCCGATGCGATTATACCATCTGCGGCGATAAAGACCCCTACTTAAAGGAACATCCCGAATACCGGGATGAGGCGGGCTTCAGAAGAAACAAATAAAAACGCAATGCAAAGGCGGTGAGACAAATGAAAACCTTTATCGGAATCATGATCCCTTTCTTGGGTACAACATTGGGCGCAGCCTGCGTGTTCTTTATGAAAAGATCCCTTGGCGATCTGGTGCAGCGCTCCCTTGCGGGCTTTGCCGCCGGGGTGATGGTGGCGGCGTCCATCTGGAGCCTGCTGATTCCCGCCATTGAGCAATCGGAGGGCATGGGCAAGCTGTCCTTCCTCCCAGCCTTCATCGGCTTCTGGGTCGGCGTGCTGTTTTTGCTCCTGCTTGATCGACTGATCCCTCACCTTCATGTGGGAAGTGATCAGGCGGAGGGCCCGAAAAGCAGGCTGGGCCGCAGCACCATGATGGTGTTGGCAGTGACCCTGCATAACATTCCGGAGGGCATGGCGGTTGGTGTGATGTACGCGGGCTTTCTTGCGGGGAACGCGCAGATCACGGCGGCAAGCGCGCTTGTCCTGTCCCTTGGCATCGCCATTCAGAATTTCCCCGAGGGAGCCATCATCTCCATGCCGCTGCGGGCGGAGGGCGAGAGCAAGGGTAAGGCATTTCTCGGCGGCGTGCTCTCCGGCGTGGTGGAGCCTATCGGCGCGGTGCTGACGCTTCTTGCGGCACAGCTGGTGATCCCGGCGCTGCCGTATCTGCTGAGCTTTGCAGCGGGCGCCATGCTCTATGTGGTGGTGGAGGAGCTGATCCCCGAAATGTCACAGGGAAAGCACTCCAACATCGGCACGGTTTTCTTTGCCGTGGGATTTAGCGTCATGATGACGCTGGATGTGGCGCTGGGATAGGCGCGGCTGTGCCGCAGCAATGCCGGTCTGCATCCGAAGCTCGTCTGGCATCGAACGAAAACGCCGGGACGCGGCGACGACCGCTACGATTTTTGCATGAAGACCGTTAGAAAAGAAAGGAGGCCCAAGAATGAAGCCTGACTACAAAAACTGGATCCCCAAGGAAATGCTGTTTTTGCTCATCGCGGAGACGGTGCTGTCCCTTGCTCTGCTGCTCGTTTTCGTCGTATTCGGCATCGGTGTGAGCGGAAAGCTGCGCGTCGTGCTGGGCGTGGTATTCGGCATTGCCTTTGTCGTTTGTGCAAAGTACACCCAGTGGTGCGTGTATGCCTATCGGAACTTTTCCTATGACGGCGAACGCAAGCTCTCAAAGCAGATCATTGAAGGAACGGCGGAGCATATCACCCTGCCGGAGGGCGGCGTGGGGCTGGATGTGGGCTGCGGCAGCGGCGCGCTGACCATCGCCTGCGCAAAGCGCAATCCCCAGGGGAAAATGGTCGGCATTGACCGCTGGGGTAAGGAATACGCCTCCTTCAGTCTGTCGCTGTGCGAAAAAAACGCCGCTACGGAGGGCGTGAAAAACGCTTCGTTCCGGCGCGGAAGCGCCGTGAAGCTGGATTTCCCCGACGAGAGCTTCGACGCGGTGACCAGCAACTATGTCTATCACAATATCACAGGGGCAGACAAGCAGGCGCTTCTGCTGGAAACGCTGCGGGTTCTGAAAAAGGGCGGAACGTTTGCCATCCACGACCTGATGTCGCCCGGTAGATACGGCGATATGCAGGCATTTGCCCAAAAGCTCAGGGACATGGGCTATGAGCGTGTGGAGCTGATCGACACGACCGACGGCAGCTTCATGACACCGAAGGAGGCCAAACGCTTGATGCTTCGCAGCTCAACATTGCTGGTGGGAAGAAAGTAAGGCGGCGATGACATCAGCAATTCCGGTCTGCATCCGAGGCTTACTTGGTTGAGAACCATGGCATTGGGGCGCGGCGGCAGGCGGTGATCTTTGAAGAGCCGCCTTCGGGCGGCTTCTCAAGGGCTATATAGTTAGAGTATGCTAACCAATAAACGTTCAAAGGAGGCGAGAGCGGAGAGTTTCCGCACGAGGTGGGGCTGTTTCTCAGCTACCCGCCGGAGGACGTGAAGGGCTTCATCGCCCACCGCGCGAACGATTTTAAGTGCGCGGGGCTCTGGAAGGTCTACGGCAACGAGGAAAAGGCGCGTTCGCTGCTCGCAAAATACAAAAATGCACGGAGATCTACTGCGCACTCTGGCAAAGCGGCTCGAAGCTGGAGCAGCTTGCCGTTGCAGTTTGATCATATAACATCACAAAAAGAAAGGAATTTACGAAAATGAAAACTGCTGTTGTTTATTGGAGCGGCACAGGCAATACGGAGGCGATGGCGCAGGCCGTTGCCGAGGGCATGACCGCCGCGGGCGCAGAGGCTGCGCTGCTCACACCGGATCAGGTACAGCCCGGCGATCTGAACGCCTACGGTGCCATTGCCTTCGGCTGCCCCGCCATGGGCAGCGAGGTGCTGGAGGAAATGGAGTTCCAGCCCATGTTCGATGCCTGCAAGCGCAGCCTCGGCGGGAAGCGTGTGGCACTGTTCGGCTCCTACGGCTGGGGCGATGGCGAGTGGATGCGCACTTGGGAGAGTGACTGCGACAGCGCAGGGGTGAACCTCGTTTGCGAGAGTGTGATCTGCACGGAGATGCCCGACGACGCGGCACTTGAAGCCTGCCGCGCCTTGGGCAAGGCGTTGGTGGAGTGAGAAATGATGCACGCCGCTGACGATTGCTTCAGCGGCAGCTTGCGCGGTTTGCATTTGCCAAACAGCCTATCCGAAAAGGCAGGGACACCTCTTGCGGTGTTCCTGCCTTGCGCTGTATGGCGAGTATTGAAAAAGAATATGCTCAAGCATCCAAGACAGGTGAACAGAGAGGCACTGTGTTGAGTAGCCGTAAAGCGGAATAAGAAAACATGTTTGAATCGGCTGGTCCTTTTGCTGAAAGCACTGAGGCATTCCCTCTCGGCACACGGATGACATTGGGCAAACGGAAAATTCGCAGGAAAAGCAGGGATGCCTGGTGTTCTACATTGAAATCCCTGCGCGCTTATGGTACAATATTTTTCACAGGCGCTGTGCCGTCGGATTTGAGGCAAACTGCGTACAGGCAGCCTGCCTTTTCTTTCATCCGTCGGTTAGAGTAGGCTAACCTGTGCGCAGAACTGGAAAGGTGGAATGGACCAATTTGCATAAAAGTGTCTAATCATGTGTCGGAGGAGGTGGCCTGGTATGCAAGAAGCACAATATGATTTTCTTCATGGGCAAACGGATCGCAGCGACTTTTTCTCCCCCGCAATGCAGCAACTTTGTGGTATTATGAAAGACAATCAGGTTGCTTTGCCAAGCGATATTGGAGAAGGATATTTCCGCTATATTTCACCGTGCCCCAATATCGAGATGTATATCTGCGATGTAATGTTTTACAGGGACACAGTGTTGCGGGAGCAGGTGTACAAGGATTCTTTTTCCGTCATTTTCTCTCTTTCCGATGCGTTGGAGTGGAAGGCTTCGGGCAGAAACCAAAAAACGTTGTTGGAACAGGGAAATTGCTGCGTATACGGCAGCGGTCTGTTTGATGCGGAAAATATCTATGAGGCAGGACAGAGATATATAGGCGTCGGGCTGAACCTGCATCCCTGTCGGTTTCGGTCTGTGATGGATGGCTTGCAGAAGAAAAAGGCTTGCACCGCCTTTAACGGGGGAAAAAACCCGCCAAAACATAGAATCACCGCTACCATAGAAGCTACAATACGCCAGATATTGCAGTGTAACTACAATGACTGTGCAAAGTCATTGTATCAAGAAGGAAAGATACTGGAACTTGTTGCCGCCTTTGCGAACGAGATGATGGATCAGAATTCTGTTGCTGTGAAGGGTGAATTGAGCCGGACGGATAGCGAGACGTTACTTCGGGTCAGGCGACAGATAGATGAGGGATTTCTGGAACCCGTGACCATCGCGGAGCTCTCCAAACAGCACTTTATGTGTGAATCCAAACTCCGTGAGATATTTCGAAAGCACTATGGAATCACCATATATCAATATATGTTAAATCGCCGCATGGAGCATGCCTGCGAACTGTTGTCCGCGCCCGATGCTCAGGTGAAAGACATAGCAGGGTTGGTGGGGTACAGCAACATCAGCCATTTCAGCGACGCCTTCCGAAAAAAGTTTGGATGCACTCCGAGCGAATATAAGCGGAGCTTACCATTCTGAAACATAAAAGCAAAGACACAGGTGTGTTCTTTTGCGGTTACTTGGATGGAAATTACAAAGATTGCATCTTCCCTTGAAAAACCAGAATAGTAGGCAGCACATTTCGAGGAAGATCTTGCCCAGTGGAAACTATATCATTTGAAATGTGAGTTGCTCAGCAGCGGCATACACATTGATGTTAGTGCTGGGCGGAATTAACCATTCGCGCGGGGCTGCAAAACGAGCCTACGCACAAGTAAAACTTCGACCGCTGAAAAAGCAGAGCGGCGGGACAGATAGAGTCTGTCCCGCCGCTCGTGTTTTAAGGGCATATTGGCTTGATGAACCGGAAGTTACAGCGCCGCCTTTTTCCATTTTCTGATCTTAGTTCTAAACGCTCCGAAAGGAGCAACAGTATTAACGTGAATGAACCTGTATACTTCCCATACAGCTGCTTTTGTAGCATCATCAGCCCATTTTCTCATATGCGGCTTAAATAATTCATCCGCACTGAGCGAATCAATCATTGCGCAGATAGACTTGACATTTTCGTTCAGTTCGGCTTTCAACTCTTGAAGAGACAAATGAGCGTAGGTATCCGTGAACCACTGATACAGCTCGCCAAGTTGGTTCCATTTGAATTCGTCCGACGGCGTCTTTACTTGAAGCCCCTTCCTTTCATCTTCCTCCCATTTAAGAACCAATGTTGTCCAACCCACCTGATAGGCAAGGTTTTCTGCTGGGGTCCGGTCAACCTCATCAACCCTTTTATCTTTTAAGGCTTCTGGTATGCAATCAAACTCCGAAATATATTTATCAAATGTTTTATTGATTTCAGCTTTGAGTTCTTCTTTACTTTTGTATACTCGCAAAAAAACACCTCCATAAATTTCGGTTTGTCTATTGAGCAATGATTCTTATTATAGCATAGCTTTATGAATTATTCTATTACTGCACTGAGCATCATGGCGCTTTAGGGGAAAGACATGGCGTTTTCGGGGGGATTTTTCCTTTCGCCGACTGTATAATGGTAGGCGGTTAGAAAAGGTTGACCCCACACGGTTAAAAGACTCAGCTGTTCTGTTATTTCGCTATGCGCGCCCGTTGGTTAGCTTGCTCTAACTAAAGATTTATTACTCAGGAGGTCATCAGAATGAAAAAATTCGCAATGCTCATGTTGTACCTTGTGCTTGTGTTTGCTCTTGCAGCCTGTGCTGGAACGGATACCACGCCGCAGGGATCGGTCTCGGATACCGTCACGGTAACGGATATGAAGGGCGAGGTTGCCATCCCGGCAAATCCACAGCGCATCGTTGATGTAGCTGGCTTGACAGAGGAACTTCTTATTCTGGATATGAAGGTAATTGCCTCGGCTAATACCAGCATGTTCGATGGGGTGTCTGTCCCCAAACATCTGGCAACGCTTTTTGCCGAAAGAGGTATTGAGGTTGTCGGCAATTACTCCGGGTCTTCTTCTACCGGAGACCTGAACCTCGAAAAGATCGCGGAGTTAAAGCCTGATCTGATCATTATGAATATTCGCCACGAGAAGGTTTATGAACAACTCGCGGCTATTGCTCCCACGGTCATGATCGACGATGACATAAGCTATGTTAACTGGCGCGGAAGATTTAAGCAACTGGGGCAGTGGTTTGATAAGGAAGCAGCCGTAGAAAAATGGCTTGCCGACTACGACGCCAAAGCTGCGGAGCTTGCGGCGAGAATCAGGGATATGATTGGGGACGAAACCTTTGCTGTATTGGAGGCCAATTCCGTTCATTTTGGTTCCTATTACATCTATCGCAGCGGCGGGCCGGGTGAGCTTGTCTACGATGAGCTGAAACTCACACCATCAGCCGGAGTACCGGAGAATGTCTGGGGTGAAGTGGTCGATGCGGAATACTTTTCCCTGATTGATGCAGATCACATCTTCTTTTTTAGCGACGACGGCAGAGCTGGAGACACGGGGGACCTTGCCGTGTGGAAGAATATGAAAGCGGTCAAAGCCGGCAACGTTTACTTTGGTATCAATGAGGATCAGTATAATATGGCTTTTACGGCGATGGGGAAGGAACTCTATTTGGAAAAACTCGCGAACGCGATTCTGAACCATGGGGACGTTGAGTAAGGAAACAGGCGCGGTTGCGGGAATATCGCAGAGACAAGAGAGATACAAACGCTCCGCGCCAGCTTTTCTGATTATTCTTGCCGCATTGGTGCTGCTGCTTGGGTTCTCAATGGTTCTCTCCGTCTGCACCGGCATTGCTGGCGGTAGCTTCAAGGCCTTTGCGGAAACGGTTATGTTCCCCGCTAAGGCTTCTGGTGTTGGAATGATTATGTTGGAAATGCGTATGCCCAGGGCGCTGGCTGCCGGGCTGACAGGAATGGCCTTCGCTCTCTCCGGCGCTGTGATGCAGGGAATTACCAGAAACCCCCTGTCGGACGCCGGCCTTCTGGGGATCAATGCGGGAGCCGGTTTCTTTGTTGCACTGTCCGCAATTCTGTTTCCCGCCGCACCAGACATCGTGAAAACATGCGCCGCCTTTGCCGGAGCCGCTCTTGCGGTATTCATGGTCTATGGTTTCGGCGCCGGCAAACATAGATCCGAATCTTTCCGGTTCATTCTGGCAGGCGCTGCTGTATCAGCCTTGCTTACTGCATTGAGTCAGGCGGTTTCTCTGGCGTTTGGAATCGTGAAATCCCTTTCTTTCTGGAGCGCGGGCAGTTTGTCCGGTGTGACATGGCAAAGCTTGAAAATGCTATCCCCGGTGATTCTCTCAGCCGGTGCGCTTGGTTTGCTTTTATCGAGCCGGCTATCAGCTCTGGCACTGGGAGAAGATAGCGCCGCCAGCTTGGGCGTAAATGTCCGCACGGTCAGGCTTTTCGGTATGCTTGTGGTGTTGCTGCTTGCGGGAGCCAGTGTATCGCTCGTGGGAGGCATCGCATTTATCGGTCTTATCGTACCGCATATATCCCGACTTCTTGTGGGAGGTGATTACCGCAGGCTGGTTCCCGTGTCTGCGCTCATGGGCGGCGTTGTGCTGGTGCTGTCGGATATTGCGGCACGCATGATAAACGCCCCTTTTGATACGCCTGTCGGCGCACTGGTATCCATCCTCGGCGTGCCCGTCTTTTTTGCGCTTACTTTCAGGAAGGAGGGCATGGTCTTATGAAAAAGAAAACCAGGCAAATCCTTATCCTCAACGGTCTTCTTATCCTGATTGTAGCTGCGGCTATCTTATCCGTTAACAGTGGTTACGCAAGAATTCCCTTCTCGACTGCGGTTCACAGCATATTCCAACCACATACGGATGGAGCCTCCGTAGTCGTAGCGCAGTTTCGCGTTCCGAGAATCGTCCTCGCCGTTCTATGTGGGATGGGTCTGGCACTTGCCGGATGCGTTATGCAGACTGTCACGGGGAATCCGCTGGCCGATCCGGGGATATTGGGCATAAACGCAGGTGCGGGATTTGCCGTTATGCTGTTCCTGACATTTTTCCCTGCACTGCATATACGTACCATGGCATACCAGCCGATATTTGCCATAGCGGGCGGGCTTTGCACAACGGGACTGCTGTATCTTTTTGCAAAGAGGAACGGAAAACTCCTCCCAATATATTTTCTGTTGGGCGGCATCGGTCTTGCGTCCCTATTTTCTTCTTTTATGCTGATCATGGCCGCGAACATGGACAACAGCAGCTATCAGCTCGTGGCAAGATGGCTTGCAGGAAATATTTGGGGAACGAGCTGGCATCAGGTTCTTGCCCTGCTGCCCTATATGCTCATACTGGTTCCTTTTCTTCTTACAAAGTCGAACATACTGGATATTCTGCTCTTAGGAGAGAATACGGCCATTTCTCTGGGGATAGCCGTAGAGAGGGAGATAAGACTGCTCCTGATTGCATCGGTGGCTCTTACCTCTGCCTGCGTTGCCGTCAGTGGAGGGATCGGTTTTGTGGGACTGGTAGCGCCGCATATGGCACGAAGGCTGATCGGAGGCAGACACCACGCCCTTATGCCTACCTCCATGCTGCTGGGGGCGCTGCTGTTGCTTTTGGCAGACACGCTGGGACGGTCTGCCTTTCAGCCGAGGGAGATCCCGGTTGGTATCGTGATCTCCGTGCTTTCGGCTCCGTATTTTCTGTTCCTGCTCCGCAGGTATTTTTAAGGGAGGATGTCTATGCTTTCACATATGCAGGCAAAGGGTTTGTCTGCCGGATATAACGGGGAGGCCGTCTTCAGGGGGCTTGACTTAAAAATCACGGAAGGCAGCATAACCACCTTGATAGGCTCCAACGGCTCTGGAAAATCCACCATACTGAAGACACTGTGCCGGATCATTTCCCCGGATTCCGGCGCAGTATACCTTGATGGCGAAGCGATCCACAGAATGCCGACAAAGCGTGTTGCCCAGAGACTTGCGCTGCTGCCGCAGGGAGCACAAGCCCCTGCCGGCATCACAGTCGGCGACCTTGTGGAATACGGGCGTTTTCCTTACAGGTCGGCGCTAAGCGGTCTCGGCGAAAAGGATCGGGAGATCATCCAGTGGGCTCTTGCCAGTACAGGCATGAGTTCTCTTGAACATAGAGAAATGGAGAGGCTTTCGGGAGGTCAACAACAGCGGGCATGGATCGCCATGGCGTTGGCGCAGAAAACAGGATTGCTGTTTCTGGATGAACCCACGACCTATTTGGACATCTCGCACCAACTGGATATATTGTACCTTCTGCGCCGCCTCAACCGGGAAAATGGTGTTACCATCGTAATGGTTCTTCATGATTTAAATCATGCCATCATGTTTTCCGACTATTTGGTGGCGATCAAAGACGGGATACTACACAGCGCCGGTACGCCGCAAGAGGTTATTACCCAGCAGGCGTTGCGGGAAATCTTTGATATAGAAGCGGAGGTCATTACACATCCGGTATTAAATGTTCCGGTATGCCTTCCCTTCAGGATAACGGAACAAAACAAAAAAACAGGAGGTTCGAACACATGAAAAAAGGGCTGCAATCAGTGGTGTTCTCAGTGTTGGTGGGTGCGCTGCTGCTGTGCGCCGGATGCGGCAAATCGGGAGACATCTACACGGCGGGCGTTTATACGGCTTCCGCTGAAGGTTATTCCGGTCCGGTTACCGTAGCGGTAGAGTTTGACGGGAGCAGCATATTGTCTGTACATGTCCTATCTCACAGTGAAACAGTAAATATCTCAGACCTCGCAATAGATGAACTCCCTTCCCGGATCGTGGAGGCGCAGACCTGGGATGTGGATGCCGTTTCATCTGCAACATTTACCAGCGATGCCATTCGTGAAGCGGTCAGAGATTGCCTCGCGCAGGCGGCACTCCGATGAACCATTTGCGTTGCAAAGGATATTTTGCGGTGATAGAATGGGTGAGATGAAGGGCAAGTCAAAAAATCAGCCATAGCTGCTGTTTTAAGTGCTTTTCCAGCGAAGTGCCGCAGGCATTTCGCTGGAGATTCCATATATGGCTGTATGAACTCCCTTCTATGCGCAAAAGAATATCGCGAATCCTCCAAGCAAAGGTATATGTGTTTAGTATAAAATGTGTCACTCTCATTGACAAACTCAATATGCTCAGTTATAATATACCAGCGGTATATACCATCGGTATATCAGGAGGCGTAGGAGATGGAACGAGCGGAAACTCAAAAGAAGATCCTTGAGATTGGAAAAAAAGAATTTCTGGAAAAAGGATTTAAGGACGCATCTCTGAATAAAATCGTCGCGGAGGCAGGCTTCACGAAGGGTGCATTCTACGGCTACTACCCGGATAAGACCGCTCTGTTTGAAGACCTTGTGGGCGGGACCGCAAGCGAGCTGCTCACCCGCTTCAAGGCGGCACAGGATGATTATTTTGACCTCGTCCCGGAAGGGAGAGCAAAAGACAGTCTGGAGCTTTCCACCCAACACCTGCACGAGCTTGTCGCGTTCATGTACGACCATTTCGACGAATTCAAGCTGATCCTCTGCCGGGCGGAGGGAACGGGCTATGCGGATTTCATCGAGGTGCTGGTGGATCTGGAGGTCGATCGATCCGAAGAATACTACGCCCTCCTCAGAAAAAACGGTATGCTCTCCGGGAGCATGACTCGTCAGCTTCATCACATGATCACAAGGGCTTACTTTACGGCGGTGTGTGAAACCATCGTCCACGATATGCCGAGAGAGGAAGCCATGAAATACGTTGATGAACTGGCTATCTTTTTCCACTCCGGCTGGAGCGGACTTTTAAGGCTCGAATGAGCCTTAAAAAATAACTGCCGGTTAGTCATCTCTAACTGACGCGGCGCATCCTCCAACAAACCTATATATTTTAAGAAAGGAACACGGAATATGAGCAAACAGAAAAAAGAAAAGCAGCCGCCGGTGCTGGGCAGGCTGCTGGAATATGCCGGAGGGCATAAGTGGCTGTCCGTCTTGGGCTGCGGGCTGTCCGGCGTTTCGGCGGCGGTCGGTATTTTCCCGTTCGTCTTTGTCTGGTACGCGGCCAGAGGCATTTTGACGCCGGGAGGCGGCGTTTCGGCGGGGCTTGCCCGCTACGGCTGGTACGCGCTGGCGGCGGCACTTCTGAGCGCGGCGATCTATTTCGCCGGGCTTATGTGTACGCACCTTGCGGCCTTCCGGGTGGCGACGAATATGCGAAAGGCGGCGGTCGCTCATCTCATTGACCTGCCGCTGGGGTACTTTAACGCTAACCTCACGGGGCGGCTGCGCAAGCAGATTGACGACAACGCGGCGCTGACAGAAACGCTCCTTGCCCACACCATCCCCGACGCGGTGGGCGGGATCGTAACGCCGATACTGGCGGTGGGACTGCTCTTCGTCTTTGACTGGCGCATGGGGCTTGCCTGCCTGATCCCCATGGTCATCGGGCTTGTCTGCCTGATGAGTATGATGACCGGGACGGGCATGAAGTTCTTTGAGGAATACCAGCGGGCAGGAGAGCGCATTTCCGCCGAGGCCACAGAGTATGTCCGGGGTATCCCGGTGGTCAAGGTATTCCAGCAGACGGTTTACTCCTTCAAGAGCTTTCATGCCGCCATCCTCAGCTACCGCGACCTTGCCAGTGGCTACGCCATGATGTGCCGTATGCCCTACACCCTGTTTACGGTGGTTCTGAATGCCATGTTCCTGCTTCTCATGCCCTTGGGAATGGTTCTCATCGGCGGCGCGGCAGACGGCTGGGCGGTGCTGGCCGATCTGGTGTTTTACATCTTCTTCGCGCCCCAGCTTGCCTTTATGATGGAGCGGCTGATGTACGCGGTCAACGCACAAATGGAGGCCGCCGAGGCAGTGAACAAGCTGGAGGCGATATTGAAGGAGTCGCCCCTTCCCGAGCCTGCGGCGGACAGCGGAAGCAAGCCCGCGGGTAGCGGCATTTCCTTTGAGAATGTCACCTTTTCCTATGACGGCGCGGACAGGCCCGCGCTGACGAATGTGAGCTTCCACCTGCCGCAGGGGGAGGCGTGGGCGCTGGTGGGTCCCTCCGGCGGCGGCAAGACCACCATCGCCCGGCTGATCCCGCGCTTTTTCGATGTGCAGGCAGGGGCAGTGCTCCTGGGCGGACGGGATGTGCGAAGCATCCCCACCGCGGAGCTGATGGAGCAGATATCCTTTGTCTTTCAGGAGGTGCGCCTGTTTAAGAAAAGCATCCGCGACAACATCCGCACCGCTCGGCCGGACGCCACGGAGGAGGAGATATTACACGCGGCGCAGCTTGCCCAGTGCGGCGATATTCTGGAAAAGACGCCGGGCGGGCTGGACGCCGTGATCGGCGCCAAGGGCGTGTACCTCTCCGGCGGCGAGATGCAGCGCATCGCGCTGGCCCGGGCGATTTTAAAGGACGCACCCATCGTGGTGCTGGATGAGGCCAGCTCCTTTGCAGACCCGGAGAACGAGGCGAAGATACAAAAGGCCTTCGAGGCGCTGATGAAGGGCAAGACTGTGCTGATGATCGCCCACCGCCTGTCCACGGTGCGGAACATGGATCGCATCCTTGTCGTCCGGGATGGCGAGATCGCCGAGGCGGGAAAGCACGACGAGCTTCTTGAAAAGGGCGGCGTATACGCCGCCATGTGGGAGGAATACCAAAAGGCCGCGCAGTGGAAGGTGGGAGGTGCCGCATGATCGAACGCATCCGCAAAAAATACGCCATGACGGAGAAGGGCGCAAAAGACTATGTGGCCGCCGTGTTCTGGTCCGTACTGGTCAACATCAGCAAAATGCTGCCCGTAGGCGTGCTGGCCACGGCACTCTCCGGCATCGTAGAGGCACTGACAAACGGCACCGACCCAGGGGCGGGTCTTACGCGCTTCCTGGTCGCGGGCGTCCTTGCCCTCGCCGCGCTCTTTGTGACCTTTCTGATCCAGTACAAGGCCCTATACGAAGCCACCTACCGGGAAAGTGCCAACCGCCGCATCCGGCTGGCGGAGGTGCTGCGCCAGCTCCCGCTGTCCTTCTTCGGAAACCGTGATCTGACCGACCTGACCACCACCATCATGGGGGATACGGAGACGCTGGAAAAGGCATTCTCCCACTTTTACCCCGCCATGCACGGCGCGCTCATCTCCACGGCGCTGATTTCCGCAGGCATGCTGCTTTACGACTGGCGGATGGCGCTGGCTCTTTTGTGGGTGGTGCCCGCGTCGCTGCTGATGGTCTATCTCTCCCGGCGCATGGAAAAGCGGCATATAAAAAAGGGCCTCGTCACCCGCCGCACGGCCACTGACGCCATGCAGGAGGTGCTGGAGTGCGCGCCGGAGATCAAGGCGTGCAACCAGAAAGCGCGGTATATCGCCGACCTGAACCGCAGACTGGACGAGGCGGAGCGGGACACCATCCGGGGCGAGCTGTTTACAGGCTCCGTAGTCACGGCGGCGCAGTCCTTCCTGAAGCTGGGCATCGCCACCACCGTCCTCACGGGGGTGCTGCTCATGAGCCGCGGCGACCTGGCGCTGATCCCGTTTCTGATGTTCCTCATCGCCGCCACCCGGGTATACGACCCCATCGGCTCCATGTTTGCCAACATGGCCGCGGTTTTCGCCTGCGAGGTACGCATCGAGCGTATGCAGGAGATCGAGAACGAAACGCGCATGACCGGCATGACCGAATATGATTCTGACGGCTACGACATCCGCTTTGAGCACGTGACCTTTGCCTACCGGGAAAAAGAGGACGTGCTAAGAGACGTCTCCTTTACGGCGAAGCAGGGACAGGTGACGGCGCTGGTGGGCCCCTCCGGCGGCGGCAAGTCCACGGCGGCCAAGCTGGCAGCCCGCTTCTGGGATCCGGCGGAGGGAACGGTGCGGTTGGGCGGCGTGGACGTGTCCACGGTGGACGGCGAGGCACTGCTGAAAAACTACGCCATCGTATTTCAGGATGTGGTGCTGTTTGCGGATACCGTGATGGAAAACATCCGCCTCGGCAAGCGGGACGCCACCGATGCGGAGGTGCTGGCGGCGGCAAAGGCGGCGCAGTGCGACGCCTTTGTATCCAAGCTGCCGGACGGCTACCATACCCTGATCGGGGAAAACGGCTCCCGGCTCTCCGGCGGTGAGCGGCAGCGCATCTCCATTGCCCGCGCCATCTTGAAGGACGCACCGGTGATCCTGCTGGACGAGGCAACGGCCTCGCTGGACGTGGAAAACGAGACGGCGGTGCAGGCGGCGCTGTCCGGATTGATCAGGGATAAGACGGTGCTCATCATCGCGCACCGCATGCGTACCGTCATGAACGCCGATCAGATCGTCCTGCTCTCCGGCGGCCGCGTGGTTGAGATGGGTTCTCCGGCCGAGCTGCTGAAAAAGAACGGCCTGTTCCGCCACATGGCGCAGCTCCAGAGCGAGAGCATGGAGTGGACGGCGTAGAAAGTTGCGGGATAAACAGAATTCCCAGTGCAATATTGGAAAACGAAGTATCGAAAACAAGGAGGAGTTTATGAAAGAAACAAATAAATGGTCTGTCAGGGATGTGATCACCACGGTGCTGCTTTCGGCGGTACTGATCGTGATCCAGCTCGTCGTCAATATGGTCTGCATGGCCAACGACTTTGTCAGCATGGTGCTGTCGGTGGGGATTACCATGTTTCTCTGCGCGCCGGTCTATATGCTCATGGTCAGCCGGATCGGCAAGCGTTTTGTGACGCTGATCTATATGACGATCCTCGGCGTGATTTTCCTGCTGATGGGCAACTGGTTCTTGCTTCCTTATTATGTTCTCGTGGGAATCCTCTGCGAGGCGATTCTCTGGAAGAAAGGCTCCTGCCAAAAACCGAAACGGCTGACCGCCGCCTGGACGGCGGCGAGCCTGCTGTACAACGGGGTCAATCTGCTGCCCATCTGGTTCTTCTGGGACACCTACTACGATTTTGCGCTGGCAAGCGGTATGGAGCAGAGCTACATCGATTCCTATGTGCGTTACTACACCTCTCCCGGCTGGCTGGCCTTTATTCTGCTGTTTACGACGCTGATGGGCGTTTTAGGCTGCATGGTGGGCAGTCGGCTGATCCGCAGGCATTTTCAGAAGGCCGGCGTTCTATGAGAGCGGACGCATCCTTTGCGGTGCCGGTCAAGCTGTGGGCGCTGCTGTGCGTCTTTGCCGGAGTAACCATCGGCGGGAATGTGCTGCTCACCTGCATCCTGACCGGCGGGGCTCTTCTTTATCTCGTCTTACAGCGGAACTTCCGCCTTGCCGCGTCTTATGGCTGCTTTTATCTGCTGCTGGCGCTGCTGCTGTACGGCATCCGCGTCCACGGGCTGCGCATGCCGGTCTTTTCGGAGTTTTATGTTCTGATGTTCTGGAATCTGTCGCCGATCTTTCTGGTGTCATGGGATCTGATCACCACGCCGCCGGGAATGCTCTCCGCGTTCTTATCCCGCCTCCGTATGCCCACCCCGTTCATTCTCGGGCTTCTTGTGGTCTTTCGCTTCTTCCCCACCATGCGGGTGGAGCTAAAGGGTGTAGGCAGGTCCATGAAAAACCGCGGGCTGACCGCGGCGGGGCAGCTGCTCACGCATCCCGTGCAGAGCATAGAGTATGTGCTGGTTCCGTTTCTTCTTCGGGTATTGCAGCTCGCCGATCAGCTTTCCGTTTCCGCCGTTGCAAGGGGCGCGGAGCGTCCGGGCGTGCGCGGCAGCTATTATGAAAAAAGGGCCGGGACGCGGGATCACATCGCGGCAGCCGCATGTGCGCTGGTCACGGCTTCCTATTTGGTTTTGGAAAGGAGCATGGCATGATCGAGCTTACACACGCTTCCTTTCAACACGAAAACTCAGACAGAGGCGTGCAGGACATTTCCCTTTCGGTAAAAAGCGGCGAATGCGTCGTGCTGACGGGGCTTTCCGGCTGCGGCAAGACCACCGTGACAAGGCTTGTCAACGGGCTTGCGCCGTCCTACTATCCCGGAGTTTTCAGCGGGAGTGTGCGGATAGACGGCAAGGACATATCAAGGCTTTCCACATGGGAGATCGGGCGTTTGGTGGGAAGCGTTTTTCAGGACCCCAAAAGCCAGTTCTTTTCCTCCGAGCTTGCCGGAGAGGTAGCCTTTCCCTGCGAGAATTACGGCCTGTCCGCCCGGGAGATACGGGAGAGGACGGACGCCGCCATAGAGGCGTTGAAGCTGTCCCATTTGAAAGACAGGGCAGTTGACGTCCTCTCAAGCGGAGAAAAGCAGCGGGCGGCCATTGCGTCCGTATATGCCATGAAGCCAAAGGTCTTTGTGTGCGATGAGCCGACGGCCAACCTCGATGCCGCCGGGACGAACCAGCTTGCGCAGACCCTACGGCAGCTCAAGGAGCAGGGCTTTACCCTGCTCCTCGCGGAGCATAGGATCGACTGGTTGATGGGGATCGCAGACCGGTTTTTATATCTGCGGGATGGCAGAATAGCGGCCGAGTATACACCGGAGGATTTGCTCCTTCTGCCGGAAGCAGACATCTTGGGCATGGGTCTGCGCTCTCCGCACGAGGGAAAGTGCCTTCCCGCTCCCTCCGTATTGGACGAAAGCCCTGCCGTCTTGAAGACAGCAGGGCTCTCGAAAAGAATACGCAAAGAAGTTATTTTTGAGGATATTTCGCTGTCCGTTCCAGAGGGCAGTGTAACCGCCATAACGGGGCAAAACGGCGCGGGGAAAACCACCCTTGCGCAGATCCTCTGCGGGCTGACAAAGCAGACAAGGGGACATATTTTAATAGACGGGAAAAAAGCAAGAGCGGCCGTCCGGCGCAAGGAGATCTATTACTGCGGCAACGACACGTCAACACAGTTTTTTACGGCAAGCGTGGCGGAGGAGCTGCTGCTGAATACCGAATTGACAGAAGAAAACAAAGACCGTGCCAGACACTTGCTGAAGGAATTTGGCCTTTACGAATACAGGGCTGCGCACCCGTCCGCCCTGTCCGGTGGGCAGAAGCAGCGGCTTGCCATTGCCTGCGCCATCTTTTCCGGCCGCAGGATATTGATACTCGATGAGCCCACCAGCGGCCTTGACGGGCAGAATATGCGCCTCGTTGCGGAAAGGCTGAGAAGCGAAGCACGGAACGGCAGAACCATTCTCGTGATCACCCACGACAGGGAACTGATCGAGAGCTGCTGCGATAACGTTGTGGAGGTCGGTACAAAGCCCAGCGAGGTACAGTGAACACCTTTTGCCATTGAGCCAAAGCGGGGCAAATGCACGAATGTTACTTTGCGTTGCTTGCCGCAACGGTGTTGTTACTGCTATACTGTGTGTGCAATCTTTTAGGGAAGGAGGGATCTCCATGTTTCAAGAAAACCTTCGACTGAAACGCAGGGAGCGAGGTCTTTCGCAGGAGGAATTGGCATCACGTCTCCATGTCGTCCGGCAGACCATTTCAAAATGGGAGAAAGGTCAGTCGGTTCCCGATGCTGAGCAGTTGATAAAAATTGCTGTCATTCTTAAAACGACCGTAAGTGAGCTTCTTGGAACCCAAGTGGAAAACGAAGAGGAATCAAACCAGTTGGCAAAAGAGCTGTCCCGCATCAATACACAGCTTGCCATCAGAAACCATCGGACGCGGCGCGTGCTGAAAATCATCGCTGTTGCTTTGCTCGCGTTTGCAGCTTTGGCTTTTGCCATCATGGCGTTGAATTATGCGCCAATGCCGCTGTCCAAATGACACACTTACATAAGGAGTAAACCATGAAAAAGCTAATATGCGTTATGGCTCTCGTGTGTATCGGAATGCTTCTGGTGTCGTGTGGGTCAAAACGCCTTGACAATCCCAAGGCACAGTTTATTCGGGATTTTGGCTTGCATATTGATAAGAAAGACTGTGTGCTTGAAGAACTCTTCAATAACTACGAAGGGTTTCCTTATGAGGGGATAGCACTATATAAGCTGACCGTTGGGGAGGACGTGCGTCAGGCGTTCCTGCAATGGGAACGCTTTCCCTTCTCCGAAGAGGCTGAGCACTTTTTAGAGAGCCTTTCCGCCTATGTGGAGCTGCCCTCGATCGCGGACGGCTACTGGAAAATGGTAGATCGAAACCCGGGAACGAGCGCATACACAAATGTTTCCCTGTGCGTATACGATGAGGCAACGGGTGCCGCATACCTCTTGACAATGGACATCTAACGATAAGCGGCAGTCCCCCGGACAACGAAACGTCCGGGGGACTGCTGCTTATATCGTAATCGAAACGCGGCACGGAATTTCCGGTTGATACAGCCCACGCTGCCTCAGCTCACAAACGATGCGTTTCCCAGCCGGTAGTACCGGCAGCCATCCTCCTCGTACCATTCAAACGTACCCACCACGGTGATCTCCGCCCCCAGCTCCGGATACTCATCGGGATAGACATGCCTTCCGGTGAGGGCAAACTCCAGCCCCTGTGCGCAGCAGGCGGTGGCATCGGCGATCATGCAGGCGAAGAACATTTTGTCCGGGATAAAAGCACCGTTTTCGTCAGTGGCCTGGTATATGGTGAACTGCCCCTGCATTTTGACGGTTTTTCCGATGTAGTTATCTGGGAAGGAGATCATGCTGTTGACCTCGGAATAGACCATGATGCCACTGAGTGCGGTCAGGTCAATGTCGACCGCGGCGGTGCCTTCTGCATCTTCCGCAGGGGGCTTTTTTGCGGTGTCCTCATGGCCGCAGGCGGCGAGAGTGCAGAGCAGCAGGGCTGCCAACAGCACGCAAAATAGTTTTTTCATCTGCGAACACCTCCCAATACCGTGCCTGCCAGCCATGACAGACCGAAAGCGCCGATCTGAACGGCGACGATGGTGGAGCCTACCGGCGTACCGGCGAGAATGGACGCCAGAATACCGAGCAGCGCACAGAAAACCGAAAGGACTGCCGCGCAGACGGTCACGCTGCGAAAGCTCTTGAACATCCGCATGGCGGACAGTGCCGGGAAGATCAC
>OLXV01000529.1_pt1 | contig 20058 bp, 17 predicted proteins | sample 1673481 | NCBI WGS metagenome assembly OLXV01 (sample SAMEA103958113, study PRJEB25191) | human gut metagenome
CCGGGAACCTTTCCGTGGAGCGCTGCGGCGAACTGTTCCAGAACAAGGAACGCCAGGCCAGCAGCAACTACGGCATCGGCAGCGACGGGCGCATCGGCCTGTATGTGGACGAGGCCAACCGTTCGTGGTGTACCTCCTCCGCCAGCAACGACAACCGGGCCGTCACCATCGAGGTGGCGAACACCGTTGCCAAGGACCCGTGGCCGGTCTCCGACGCGGCCTACAAGTCCCTCATTGACCTGCTGGTGGACATCTGCCAACGCAACGGCATCCCCAAGCTGCTTTGGAAGGGAGATAAAAACCTCGTAGGTCAGGTAGACCGGCAGAACATGACCGTCCACCGCTGGTTTGCGGCGAAAGCCTGCCCTGGTGACTGGCTTTACAGCCGCCACGGCCAGATCGCCGCAGAAGTCAACAAAAGACTGGAGGCCGCAAAGGCCGGAAAGGATGAAGAAGCTATGGACACCAAACAGCTCACGAGCTGCGCCGACACCGGGGACAACCCCTCCGACTGGGCCAAGGAGGCCACGGACTACTGCAAGCGCAAGGGCATCTTCGCCGGAGACGGCGCGGGCAACTACGGATGGCAGAAGCCCATCACCCGCGAGGCCACGGCCCAGATCATCTACAATCTGCTGGAGGCCGCCGGTATGCTGGAGAAGCTGCCGGACGTGAAGTGAGATATTCCCACTTTTTGTACCAAAACGATAAAGGTTGTAAATCTTTATTACAAAGATAGCCCTTTTCCGTGGTACTGTCAAGGTGCCAAGGAGGGGCTGCGTGTGAAGATTTACGATTTTGAGGGACAAAAGAATATCTCCGGCGACCGCATCCACCAGGTGCGGGCGACCAAACGCATCTCCCAGGCGGACCTCGCTGCGAGGATGCAGGTCAAGGGCGTGTTCATCGAGCGGGAGGCCATCAGCAAGATAGAGACCGGGGACCGCTTCGTGACGGACTACGAGCTGATGATCTTTGCCGAGGTCCTGGGCGTGACGATGGACTGGCTGACCGGAAAAGAATAAAAAATTTTGAAATCCCCCTACGGATAGTAGGGGGATTTTTGCATCTTCCGGGGCTATTGACATGGCCGAAAAAGTGTGCTAAAGATATACAAATGCTATGCAAAAGTATTGCAAATGGAGGTTTTCCTATGCCGAGATATAAGGGCGCACACTTGACCTGGAACGACAGATTGACCATTGAAAAAATGCTCCGCGAGGGGTACAGCAAGCCGCAGATCGCCCGCTATCTGGGCGTGCATCACAGCACGGTCTACGACGAGTGCCGGAGGGGCGCGGTGGAGCTGAAACGCAGCGACCTGACCACCTATATCTCCTACTCCGCCGATGTCGCCAAGGACTACCACCTGGACCGCAAGAAGAACATGGAAAAGCCTCTGAAAATAGGCAAAGACCACCGGCTGGCCCGGTGGCTGGTCAAAACCATCTCCGAGGGGTATTCCCCGTCTGCTGCCTGTTCCATGCTGGGCAAAACGCCGGAGACCACCTTCTCCTGCACATTATGTCGTCAGACTGTGTATAAGTACATCGAGAACGGGGACTTGTGGCCCCTGACCAACAAGGAGCTGCGCTACAAGAGTGACCAGAAGCGGACCTACAACCGCGTTAAAGCAGCGAAAGCCCCCAGAGGGGACAGCATCGAGCATCGCCCGGAGCACATCAACAACCGGGAGGAGCCGGGCCACTGGGAGATGGACAGCGTAGTGGGTAAGAAGGGCACCAAGGCCGCCCTGTGCGTCCTCACTGGACGCGTGACGCGGGACGAGATCATCCGCAAGATGCACGACGACACCGCCGCCAGCGTCGTGGGCGTTCTGGACCGACTGGAGCACCGCATGGGGACCGCTATGTTCCGCCAGGTGTTCAAGAGCATCACCGTGGACAACGGGAGCGAATTTGCCGATTGCAAGGGCATGGAGCGCTCCTGTCTGCTGCCCGGAGAGAAGCGCACCCACGTCTACTACTGCCACCCCAGGTCACCCGGAGAGCGCGGCAGCAACGAGAAACAGAACCAGCTTATCCGGTGGTTTTTCCCCAAGGGCACGGACTTCCGCAAGGTAACACAAAAAGAGGTGCGCCGGGTCCAAGACTGGATAAATAATTACCCACGGTTAATCCTGGACTGGCACACCTCTGCGGAACTTTTCAACGTGTTTCTTGCAAGCCTATAAAGCCTATAAAAAATTTTTCAAAGAAATTCGTGTTTTACTATTGACATTTGGCAAAAAATATAGCGAATGTTCCGTCGAACGGCGTCGAGGAGAGAAGTTTCGATGGACAAGCCCCGGTGCGTTTGCTATACTGAGAGCAGAATTTCCGCTCTTGCCGGCTTGTTCCGGCGAGGGGAGAGGAGCCGAGACTATGCCGCACATCATCGAAGTGACCGACCTGGCCGCGCCGGAGCTGGACGTCTACGCCCGCCTGACCGAGGCGCAGCTGCGAAACCGTCTGGAGCCGGACAAGGGCGTTTTCATCGCCGAGAGTCCCAAGGTCATCGCCACCGCGCTCGACGCAGGCTATGAGCCGCTCTCGCTTTTGATGGAGCGGCGGCACATCGAGGGCGACGCGCAGCCCATCCTTGCGCGCTGCGGCGGCATTCCCGTCTACACCGCCGAACGCGAAACGCTCGCACGGCTGACGGGCTTTGAACTCACGCGCGGGGTGCTGTGCGCCATGCGCCGGCCAAGGCTCCCGAGCGTGGAGGAGGTCTGCGCGAGGGCGCGGCGCGTGGCGGTGCTTGAGGGCATCGTGGACCACACGAACGTGGGCGCGATCTTCCGCTCGGCGGCGGCGCTCGGCATCGACGCGGTGCTGGTGACGCCGACCTGCTGCGACCCCTTTTACCGCCGCGCGGTGCGCGTGAGCATGGGCACGGTCTTTCAGGTGCCGTGGGCGCGCATCGGCGAGGAGGCCTCCGACTGGCCACAAAAGGGCGTCGAGCGTCTGCACGCGCTCGGCTTTCGGACCGCGGCGATGGCGCTGACGGACAACTCCGTGCGCATTGACGACGCGCAGCTCGCTGCCGAGCCGCGGCTGGCGATCGTGCTCGGCACGGAGGGCGACGGCCTTTCGCCGCGCACCATTGCCGCGTGCGACTACACGGTGAAGATCCCCATGGCGCACGGCGTGGATTCGCTCAACGTGGCGGCGGCGAGCGCCGTAGCGTTCTGGCAGCTTCGGGCAAAATGAGGATTGAATCCTATAAGAAAACGCTCCGACCGAAAATCGGTCGGAGCGTTTTTATCGGCGGAAGCAGTGCGCGGAGCCTTACGCTCAGGCGGTCTTCCTGCTCTGCACGGAGCGGATGACCAGCAGCGTGCCGATGACCATGACCACGCCGATGGCGAGGCTGATGACCACGTTGCGGATGAACGCTGCGAGAATGTAGTTCACAAAGCAGATGGCAGCCACGGTGACGGCGTAGGGGATCTGCGTGGAAACATGGTCGATGTGGTTGCAGTTCGCACCGGCGGACGCCATGATGGTGGTGTCGGAGATGGGGGAGCAGTGGTCGCCGCAGACCGCACCGGCGAGACAGGCGGAAATGCCCATGATCTGCAGGTCGGGAGCCGCGTTGAAGATAGGAAGCACGATGGGAATGAGAATGCCGAAGGTGCCCCAGCTCGTGCCGGTGGCGAAGGCCAGCAGGCAGGCGACCACGAAGATGATAGCGGGCAGCAGCATGAAGAGACCTTCGGACGCCTGCTTCATCAGACCCTCCACATAATCGGCGGCGCCGAGGAGACCCGTCATGCTCTTGAGGGAGACGGCGAAGGTGAGGATCAGAATGGCGGGGACCATGGCGTTGAAGCCCTTGGTCATGCAGCCCATAGCGCCCTTGAAGGTGATGACACGGCGCGCGCAGAGGTAGATGATGGACAGGACCAGCGCAATCAACGCGCCCCAAGGCAGACCCACAAAGGCATCAGTATCACCGAAGGCTGCGATGAAGTCGCCCGCGTTGGTCTCAGGATCCCAGAAGCCGCCGACGTAGATGAGGCCGATGACGCAGAAGATGATGAGCAGGATGATGGGAATGAGCATATCCCACATATTCGCGCGGGAGGAGCCCTCCTCCTGCTCCTCGCTCAGCGCGCCGAGGTCGCCGGTCTGGGCAGCCTTGAGCTCTGCCGCGGCCATGGGACCGTAGTCCACACCGAGAACGACCATGGTGATGACAAACACGATGGTGAGCAGAGAGTAGAAGTTATAGGGAATGGCCTCGATGAAAAGCTGAATGCCGGACACGCCGGTGTCGAGCTTCGCGGCGACGCCAGAGACGGCGGCCGCCCACGAGGAGATCGGCGCGATCATGCAGATCGGCGCGGCGGTAGCGTCAATGAGGTAGGCGAGCTTCACGCGGGAGATCTTCTGGCTGTCGGTCACGGGCGTCATGACGGAACCGACGGTGAGGCAGTTGAAGTAGTCGTCGATGAAGATCAGCACGCCGAGGGCGAAGGTCGCGAGCAGCGCGCCGGCCTTGGAATGAATGTGGCTCGCGGCCCAGCGGCCGAACGCGGCGGAGCCGCCGGTGGCGTTGACGAGCGCGACCATCACGCCGAGGATCACGAGGAAGAGGAAGATGCCGGCGTTGTCGGCGATGGCGGCGGTCAGACCGTCGTTGATGATGGTGTCGAGCGCGCCGATGGGGCTGAAGTCGGTGGCGAGCAGGGCGCCGACGACGATGCCGATGAAGAGGGAGGAGTAGGTCTCCTTCGTCAGCAGGGCAAGGCCGATGGCGACGATCGGGGGAACGAGGGACCAGAAGGTGTTGACAAACATGAGGGATTCTCCTTTCGTGCGTCTGCACAAAAAATTTAAGCCATGATGCTTCCATCATGACTTAAACACAACACCCTTTGCAAATACGCTTTCGGTCGTATTCCGATCATGACAGCTCTCCGCCTTTCGGCGACAGTCCGACGGATGTTATCCCCCGGCCCGGTGAACGCACGCACAGGAATCCGTGTGTCCCCTCGGCGGCCGCCCCTTTCGCTCTCCGGTTCCTGCCGGTCATGCAGAGCTACTGATGTTGGCCGCGCCTCTATCAAGACTTATTAAAAACAAGGACAGTATACACCCTCACAGCGTTTTGTCAAGAGAAAATGTAAAATTTTTGCGGTTTCTTTTGGCTATTCCGCGAATTCAGCGGCTTTCGGAAGGCTTCAGCTCCGCGGTCCCATGCAGAAGCCGCGCGCAAGACAGCGTCCCAGCATCTGCACGAAGGTCACATGGCCCACGTCCTCGCCCGCGAGGATGGGCAGCTCGGCGACCGTGTTCCCCGCCGCGTCGCGCACCGTGAGCTGCCCGAGCGTGTCGCCCGCGTATACCGGCGCGGCGACGCTTTCTGCCAGCGCGACTTCCTTCGTCAGGCCGTTTGCCAGCGTCTTTTCCACCAGCAGGGTGTTCTCGCTCGTGAGCACCGGTTGCACCGTGCCGCGCACGCCGAGCGTCACCGGTACGGGCGGCAGCACCTCGTCGGGCGTGACGGTCACGAGCGACCAGGTCGAAAAGCCGTAGTTGAGCAGGCTCTTGGCGTCGGAGAAGCGCTCGTCGCTCGTCTTGCCCTTGAGCACGACCGCGATGAGCTCCATGCCGTTTTTCTCCGCCGTCGCGCTCAGGCAATAGCCCGCCGAGCCGGTCGAGCCGGTCTTGAGGCCGGTCGCGCCGTCGTAGAAGCGGATGAGCTTGTTTGTATTTACGAGCATGGACTCTCCGCCGCGCAGCGAATCCATCCAGACGGTCGTGAATTGCCGGATGTCGGGGTGCCTGAGGATCAGCTCGCGCGACATGAGCGCGATGTCATAGGCGCTTGTGAGATGCCTCTCGGCGGGCAGGCCCGTGCAGTTGACAAAGTGCGTGTCGTTCATGCCGAGCTCCTGCGCCCGCGCGTTCATGCGCTCCACGAAGGCGTCCTCGCTGCCGGCAAGATGCTCGGCGAGCGCCACCGCCGCGTCGTTGCCCGAGACGATGCACACAGCCTTGAGCAGGTCGCGCACCGTCATCTGCTCGTTCTCCTTGAGCCAGATCTGGCTGCCGCCCATGCCCGCCGCGTGCGCCGAGCCCGTCACCACGTCGTCGTAGGAGAGCGCGCCGGAGTCGATGGCCTCCATCACCAGCAGCAGCGTCATGATCTTCGTCACGCTCGCCGGCTCGCGCGGCGTGTGTTCATCCTGCGCGAAGAGCACCGTGCCGGTCTGCTTTTCCATCAACAGCGCGCTCGGACAGCTCACCGCCGGCCCCACCGCCGCGGCGCTGACGCACAGGGCGAAGGCTGCCAGCAGAGAAAATACCGTTCGTTTCATGGGATGCACTCCTTTTTATGTCCTTTGCCCCATCCTATGCCGCCCGCCGGGGGCATATACGGAAAACTGTGCCGGCAGGCAAATTTCGCCTTGCATTGCGCGGGGAAGTCTGCTATAATAGCCTCACTTTGCAGGGTTAGTACATCGGTAGTGCATCGGCTTCCCAAGCCGAGAAGGCGGGTTCGATTCCCGTACCCTGCTCCAAAAAAGAAGCGGCTTGCAATGCAAGCCGCTTCTTTTTTGGAATCCCGGATCGGGAATTCACTTCGCCCTCCGTCAAGGTTTTGCCGCGCAAAACGCTTGCGGCGGCGCACTCGCGCCGGCAGACGAAAACGCGCGAAGCGGCTTGCAATGCAAGCCGCTTCTGCTTTACTTGAAATACGCCACCAGCAGGTCGACGCAGGCGCCGTAGCTCTTGACGCCGATGGTGCCGTAGCTCTTGAGAAAGCCGTCGTAGACGGCGTTGGAGACCGTGTCCGCCAGTCCCTCAAACTGTGCCCAGTAGGCGCCGGAAGCGCGCAGGTCGGCGACCACGCGCTCGTCAAGCGTTTCGCGCACGGCGCGCCAGCGCTCCGCGTCGGCGGAATAGAGCGCGTTGGCAAGGTAGATGTAGCCCGACAGCGCGCCCGCGTAGCGGTAGGCGGCGTCGCCGCAGCGCAGGCAGGCGAGCACGGCGAGAAAATTGCACTCCTGCTCGCTCGCGATGCCGCGGCGGTGAGAAAGCTCATGCGCGACGGTGGTGGGCAGCGTCGCGGCGGGGAAATCGACGTTTACATTGCACTCGCCCGTGAACGGGAAGTAGAAGCCGGTGAAGCCCATCGCGCTCATCACGCGGGAAAAGCGCATGGTCTTGGGCGGCACGTCGGTCATTTCGAGGAACGGAAACTCCTCATACAGATTTTCGTAGATCTTCGGCGCGTAGGCGAGAATCTCCGCGCGGTCGCCGGCAAAGGCGCCGTCGGCGGCGCGGGGGATGTCTCCGGCGTATTCGTTCACCAGTGCGGCGAATTGCCGCGTCACGCGCTCGAGGTCGTCGACGGCGACCGGCCTGACATCGATGCCGCTTTTGTCGGTGAAGCTGTCAGCGTAGTAATTCGCGCCCCAGAGCAGGCAAAAGAGCACATAGACGGTCAAAACCGCGTTCCCAAGCCCAAGCACGAGCGCGTAGACTGTGCCGCTTCTGTGCCGGCTTCGCACTACGGCGCGCACGCCCAGCACGAGGAAGGCGAGAAAGCCCATCGCCGCGAGGACGTACAGCCCCTCCGAGACGGAGAAGGGGACGCACTCGCACAGCCTGCCAAGCATGCGGCGCAGCGGGTTTGTGAAGCCCTCCGTCAGGGCGTTCATAGCGCCTCGGCTGCGCCGCGCAAGCAGAAAGGCCGATAGAAGCGCGAGGTTCGCAAGCAGCCAGAGATGCAGTTTTTTGTAATGGGAAAACAAGGCTTTCATGGCATCAGTCGGCGGCAGAGAGCAGCTCGCGCGTGTAGGCCTCGCGCGGGTGGTCAAAAAGCTCCTGCACCGTGTTTTCCTCCACGATGCGCCCGTCCTTCATCACCATCACACGGTCGCAGAGCTGATAGACCACGTTGAGGTCGTGTGAAATGAAGAGGAATGAGATGCCCAGCTCGTCGCGCACCGTGCGCATCAGCTCCAGAATCTGCCGCTGGATGGTCACGTCGAGCGCGCTGACCGGTTCATCGGCAATGATGAGCCGCGGCTTTTGGATGAGCGCTATCCCGATGGAAACACGCTGGCGCTGCCCGCCGGAAAGCTCGTTCGGCCTGCGCGTCAGGCACTCGGCGGGAAGTCCGACCTTTTCGGCGATCTCCGCGACGCGGCGGCGCCGCTCAGCGGCGTCGTACTTGCCGTAGATGCGCAGCGGCTCCTCTAAGCTCCAGCCGACGGTGTAGGCGGGGTTGAGCGAGGAGTAGGGGTCCTGAAAGATCATCTGCGGGCGCTTGGTGTAGTGGATGATCTCGCCCGTGTGGGTCTTGACCAGACCGAGGATATTCTTCACCAGCGTGGTTTTGCCGGTGCCGCTTTCACCCACAAGCCCCAAAATTTCACCGCGGCGGAGCGTGAAGCTCACGTCGTGCAGCACGGTATGGTCGTGCCGCCGCCCATGCTCATCGGTGTCGCGGTACCAGCTTGTAAGGCTTTTGACTTCTAAAACAAGGTCGTCCATGGCGTTAACCTCTGCGCACGCGGCGCGGAATGGCGTTGATGAGCTCGGCGGTGTAGGGATGCTGCGGCGCGGTGAAAAGCTGCTCGGGCGCGCCCTCCTCAACGATGTGACCGCGCTGCATCACGGCAACGCGCGAGCAGATGCGACGCACGACCTGCAAATTGTGTGAGATGAGCAGCATCGAGATGCCGCGCTCCCGATTCAAGCGGCGCAAAAGCGCGAGGATCTGCGCCTGCACGGTCACGTCGAGTGCGGTGGTCGGCTCGTCGAGCAGCAGCAAATGCGGATCGGTGACGATGGCTGCGGCGATCATCACGCGCTGGAGCTGGCCGCCCGAGCACTCGTGCGGATACTTGCGGTAAATTTCCTCCGGCGCGGGGAGGTCCACATCGCGCAGCGCCTCGAGCGCACGCGCGCGGCGCTGCTCCTTCGTCAGCTGCGTGTGGACAGCCAGCGCCTCCTCGACCTGCGGGCCGATGCGCATGAGCGGGTCCATCGCGGTCATCGGCTCCTGAAAGACAACGCCGAGCTCGCGGCCCTGAATGGCGCGCAGCTCCGCGCGGGGCAGGCGTAGGATATCGCGCCCGTCGAAGCGCACCTCGCCGGAGAGCGTGACCTTTTTGCGCTCGATGAGGCCCGAGAGCGTCATGGCGGTCACGGTCTTGCCGCTGCCGCTCTCGCCCACGAGCCCGACGACCTCGCCGTCGCGGATGGTCAGGTCGATGCCCGCCACAGCCTCGCGCGAGGCGCCGTGAAAGCGGACGTGCAGATCATGGATCTCGACCATGGGGGCATCTCCTTTCTGAAAATCAGTTCTCGCCGCGCTGCAGGCCCTCGCCGATCAGGCTCACGCCGAGGATCAGCAGCACAATGACCGCGCCCGTGCCGAGCGCGTACCACGGCGCGGAATCGAGCATACTCTGTGATTCCGAGAGCATATAGCCGAGGCTCGCCTCGTCGGGCGAAACGCCGATGGAGAGGTAGCTCATCGCCGCCTCGGCGAGCACAGCGTTGTTAAAGCCGATGGTGATGGCGGAGACGAGCGTGTGCCAGATGTTCGGCAGAATGTGAACAAAGAGGATGCGCGCGGTGGACGCGCCCATCAGCTCCGCCGAATGGACGTAGTTCTGCGTGCGCGCGCGGGCGAATTCGCTGCGCACGATACGCGCGTAGCTTGGGACAAAGACGATGCCGAGCGCAAGCGTCATGTGCTCTCGCCCGCCGCCGAGCAGGCTCACGAGCACGAGCAGAATGAGAATGCTCGGAAAGGAGGCGAGCGCGTCGTTCAGACGCATGAGCACCTCGTCCACCCAGCCGCCGTACCAGCCCGTCAGCGCACCGATGAGCGTGCCGACCACGGTGCCGATGGCGACGGTACCGAGCGCAATGAGCAGCGTATCGCCCGCGCCGACCATGACGCGGCTCAAAATGTCGCGGCCGAACTTGTCCGTGCCCATCGGGTGCGCGGCGGACGGCGGCAGCAGGCGCGAAAAGTCCATGGCGTTGGGGGAGTAGGGCGTCCAGAAAAGGCCAAGGACAATGAAGCCGACGACCAGCGCCGTGAGCACGAGGCCCACGCGCAGAAAGGTATTTTTCTTTTTCATGCCGCACCTCCCGCTCCGCTGCCGAGCCGCGGGTCGATGCGCCGCGCGAGCAAATCGGCAAGGAGATTGCAGAGTATGACGGCGAAGGCCAGCAGCACAACGATGGCGCGCGCGACCGGCTCGTCGCGCCCCTCGATGGAGGTCAGCAGCAGCCGCCCGAGACCGGGAACGGCGAACACCTGCTCGATGACGACGCTGCCTGCGAGCAGGTCGGCGACCGTCATGGCGAGGAAGGTCAGGACCGGCACGAGCGTGTTTTTCAGCACATGGCGGTAGAGAATACCGCTGCGCGAGCGTCCGCGGCTCATGGAGGTGCGGACGTAGTCGCGCTGTGCCTCGTCTAAGATCGACGTGCGCAGGAGCTTGACCGTCATGGCGATACGCGGCAGCGCGACGGCGAGCGCGGGGAAGAAGAGATAACCGATGTAATGCCCCACGCCGCCCGCCGGGAACGCGCCCGCGATGAACAGATGCAGCACAAGGCCGAAGAGATAGGTAAAGAGGATGCCGGTGAAAAACGGCGGCACCGCCATCACGACCTGATTGATCACGGTCAGCGCGCGGTCGAGCCGGCCGCCGGCGTATTTGGCCGACAGCACGCCGAACGGAATGGAGACCGCCACGATGAGCGCGAACGCAAGCGCTGTGAGCGTCAGCGTGGGCCCCAGTCGCTGCGCAATGAGCGAGCTCACGCTCTGTCCGTAGCGGTACGAGGTGCCGAGGTCGCCGCGCAGCGCATCCCACAGCCAGCGGCCGTAGCGCACGAGAAGCGGGTCGTTCAGCCCCAGCTCGATGCGCAGGGCCTCAAGCCGCTCGGGAGTCGCCTCCGTACCGAGCAGGCGCGTCGCCGCGTCGCCGGAGAGGAGGGAGAAGGCAACGAAGGTCAAAAACGAGACGATCACCATCGTCAGCAGCATCGTTGCGATTTTTTTCGCTGTATAACGCATGGTGTTCGCCTCGCTTTGTCGGTCAGGGCGTCTGCCCTCGGATTTTCGTCAGGTGTAGGCCACGGTGCTCAGGTCGATGGCGTAGAGCGGGTAGAAGCGGTAGCCGCTGAGACCCTTGCGCACGGCGACGAGGTCCGCGAGGTCCTGAATGTAAACGTTCGCGGCGGTCTCGCCCAAAATTTCCTCGCAGCGGAGGTATTGGGCGGTCGCTTCCTCGTCGGTCGCGGCGCGGATGGCGGCGGCAAAGGCTTCATCGTATTCTGCGTTGGAATAATTTGTGAAATTATTACTCGCCGTAGAGGTGAAGCGCTCGAGCATGGCGCGGGCAGTCAGGGTGCTGGCGTCCACGCCGACAACGGTAGCCTGATAGCGGCGGCCGGAATAGACATTCTCGAGCCAGCTCGCCCACTCGACGGGGTCGATGGTCACGTTCACGCCGATGGCGCGGAGCTGCTCGGCAACGACCTGCGCGGTGTCCATGTGCGGCTGGTAGTTGCTGGGAACGGTGATGGTGAGGTCAAAGCCGTCGGGATAGCCCGCCTCGGCGAGCATCGCCTTGGCCTTTTCCGTGTCATGCGGATAGAGGTCGGCAAGCTCGGGCAGGAAATACTTGCGGAAGTTGGGGTACATGCTGCTGCCGACCGCCGTGCCGTGACCGTCGGCCACAACGTCAAAGACCTGCTCGCGGTCGAGCGCATAGCACAGCGCCTTGCGCACCGTTTCGTTCGCAAGCGGCTCGTAGGCGTGGTTGAGATACACGGCCTGCACGAGGTTCATGGTGCCCTCGAGAATGTCAAAGCTCTCGGTGAGCTGGTTTGCCTGCGTGGCGGTCAGGTGGGCGCAGATGTCCACCGCGCCGCTCTTGAGCGCCATGACGAGCGCCTCGGCATTCTCATAAATTTGATAGGTGACCTTGTCCACCTTCGCGCCCTCGCCCCAGTAATCGGCGAAGCGCTCCAGCACAAGATTCTGCTGCGCGGCGCGGGAGATAAACTTGAACGGACCGGTACCGACCGGGTCCGCGCCGTCGGCGTGGTTCTCCGGTGTGATAGCCAGCGTCATGTAGGAGAGAAAATCGCTGTCGGCAGCCTTGAGCACAACGGAGACATAGTCGCTGCCGATGTCGATGGCGTCAATGTTATCCAGCGCCTCCCAGCTGCCGGACTGCATGGCCTTGTCGATCGACCATGCGACATCCATTGCCGTAACCTCGCTGCCGTCGTGGAACTTCACACCGGGGCGGAGATGGAACGTATAAGTGAGCTGGTCGTCGGAGACCTCCCAGCGTTCGGCGACGGCGGGGCTCAGGTTGCCGTCCGCGTCGGGCTTGACGAGCCCCTCAAACACGTTGAACAGCACCTCGCGGTTCGCGGCGGTGACGGAGGTATAGGGGTCAAGGCTGTTTTCCAGGTCCTGCGCGATGCCGACGACGATCTCGTTCGCGTCGCGCCGCGCGTCGGTCGTGTCGGCGTTCCCGCCGCAGGCGGCGAGGGAGAGGAGCAGAGTCAGGGAAAGAAACAGGGTGAGGATGTGCTTATTCATGGGATTCTCCTTTTGGTGTTGTGGTCGTGCCCGTCAAAACCCGACGGGGCTCAAATATCGTGTCGTCCGTCACGCCCTTTTTGCGCAGGGACGATTCACACAGGAAGCTCACGGCGGAGTGGATGCAGGCGAACACCGGCACGCCGAGGAACATACCCAGCACGCCGCCGAAGCCGCCGCCGACAAGGATGGCGACGACGATCCAGAAGCTCGAAATGCCGACGGTCTCGCCCAAAATTTTGGGGCCGAGGATGTTGCCGTCGAACTGCTGGAGGGCAATAATGAAAATGATAAAGTAGAGGCACTGGCGGGGGCTCACGAGCAGGATCAAAAACGCGCTGGGGATCGCGCCGAGGAAGGGACCGAAGATGGGGATGATGTTCGTCACGCCCACAAAGACCGCGATGATGGGCGTGTAGGGGAACTTCAAAATCGAGCAGACGATGAAGCACAGAATGCCGATGATGAGCGAGTCGAGCAGCTTGCCGCGCACAAAGCCGGAGAAGATGCGGTCGGCCTCGCGGGTGGCGCGCAGCGCGCGCTCATAGTGCGGCGCGGAGACGAGCGAGTAGAGCAGCTTGCGCGTGTGGAGGCCGAAGGTCTCCTTGCGGGCGAGGATGTAAACGGAAACGACGATGCCCACGAGCAGGTCCTTGGCAAAGACCAGTACGCTCAGCACGCCGCCGGTCACGGCGACGATGGCGACCTGCGCGCCGGGAATGACGGTGTTCTTCACCCAGTCGACCAGCTCGTTGTAGTAATCACGGACCAGCGTGAGCACGCGCTCGGAGATGTAGGGATTGTCCTCCACAAGCTGTGTGACCCAGGTGTAGATGGTGCGGTAATAGCTCTCGAGATTGGAAAAGAGCAGCGATACGCTCGCGACCAGCTCGGGGATCAGGATGCTGAAGAGCAGATACACGAGTCCCAGCGCAAGGAGCCAGGTCACAAGGATGCTCAGGCAGCGCATCAGTCCGGCACGCTTGACGCCGAGCCTGTCGCGGAGGAGACGGTCGAAAAAGTCCACGATGGGCGTGAGCAGGTAGGCCATCGCAAGACCGTAAAGCACGGGCTTGAGGATGCCGAAGAGCTTTTCTATAAAAATAAACAGCACGCCGTCCTGAAAGAAGGTGTCGTAAAACACGAGAATGGCGCAGGCCGCGGCGGTAATGGTCACGCCCCAGCGAAGATAGGTTTTCTGCTTCATGTTTCCTCCCTTGCCCTCGGCCGGCACAGTGCCTGCCCGTATTCAGAATAGATCAAGCTTAGCATACTATGATTATTGTGGAATTGCAATAGCACAATTTCTGTGCTATACTAAAATTAACCGAATCTTCAAACTTTTTTTCGTTCGCAGAAAGGATGAATGCTGTGGAAAAGAAGCTGCTGTTCATCGTCAATCCCCGCGCGGGCAAGACGAAATCGCGCGCACCGCTGTTCGACGCCGTTTCGATCTTCTCCAAGGCGGGCTATCTGGTCCGCGTGGCGGAGACGCGGCGGCACGGCGACGCGACCGAGCTGGCCGAGCGCTTCGGCGGAGATTTCGATCTCGTCGTCTGCCACGGCGGAGACGGCACGCTCAACGAGACGGTCAACGGCATCATGCGCCTGCCGCGGGAGAAGCGTCCGCCGCTGAGCTACCTGCCCGGCGGCAGCACGAACGACTTCGCGGCAAGCCTGTCCATTTCCTCCGATCCCGCGCTCGCGGCGCAGAGCGCCATGCGCCTTCAGCCGCGCGACCTGGACGTGGGCGTGTTCAATGAAAAGAACTTCGTTTACGTTGCGTCCTTCGGCGCGTTCACGCGCACGGCCTACACCGTGCCGCAGGACATCAAGAATATGTTCGGCCACTTTGCCTATCTTCTCGAGGGCGTGAAGGACCTTGAAACGCTCTGCCCCTATCCCATGAAGATTACCGCCGACGGCGAGGTGTTCGAGGGCGAGTACCTCTTCGGCGCGGTATGCAACTCGACCTCCATCGCGGGACTGATGAAGCTCTCACCCAACGCGGTGGATCTGTGCGACGGGCAGTTTGAGCTGATGCTCGTGCCCGTGCCGAAAACACCGCTGCAGCTCCAGCGCACCATCCGCGCCATCGTTTACGAGGAATACGAAACGAGCAACGCGCTCATCTTCCGCCATGTCCGCCATGTCACGGCGGAGAGCGACGGCAGCATTCCATGGACGCTCGACGGCGAATACGCCCCCGGTGTGCCGAAAATCGAGATCGGCATTGAGGACAACGGGATACAGATGATGATCTGAGCCTGTGCAGAGGCTAAGAAACGCGCGGCGTCGCCGCGCGTTTCTCTTTTACTCGCTCGTGAGCTGGTAAACGCCCTCTGTATTGCCGAGCAGATACTGCGCAAATTCCACAGCCTGTGTGTCGGCCCCACCGTAGCGCACACCGTCTCCATCGTAGAGCCGCAGCACCGTCTGTGCCGTCTCGTCCGCACTGAGTTTTTCCAGCGCGGCAAGCAGCGCCGCAGCGAACTCGTCGCCGCCGACGATGGCGTCAGCGGTACTGACGGACACCGTCTCGCCGCCGACCGTGCAGCCGTAAATCTCCATCCAAAGCGCCTCATCCGGAGCCTCGCCGTGCAGCACCACAAGATCCGCAGTGGAGAACACCTCATCCGCGCTGACGTACTCTGTCAGGCGCGGAACGCTGTCCGCCATCATGCCATTGGCGTTCACGTCCATCATGCTGTCGAGAAACCGCTGGGCCACATCGTCATCCACAGGCACGGCGAACACGGGGTCGCTCCCATTATCCATCCAGAAGCTGCCGAGCAGCGTCTCCCACGCATGCAGCGCGCCGCCGCCCGCCGCGTCCTTTTCAAACGCCGCGCGCAGCGTACGGTTCTGGTCGGAGACCGGGAAATACAACCCGACACGCTCCGTGTCGCCGGCGGGTTCCTCCGGCACAGAGACCAGCCGCAGCGTGTCCTCGTGCGCCAGATACGTCTCCATCGGCATGAAGCCGACCTGCACCGAGCCGCGCGCGAGCGCGTCGGCGGTGGCCTCGTCGCTCGCGCCGAAGGTCACGTTGACCCTGCCGACCGTCACGCCCTCGTCGGCGAGCGCGCCGATGAGCAGCGGCGGCAGCTCCTTCTTTAATTGCATCAGCGCGTCTGTGTCACGGTCGCCCGCAACAAATTCCACATTCAGCTCCGCGAGCGTGATGCCCTCCTCCGGCGGTGGCGTCGGCTCGTCGGGCCTGCTCGGGGTGGGCTCCTGCTTTCCGCAGCCGCTGAGCACGGCGAGCAGCGCAAGGGCAAGGAAGAAAGAAAACATACGCTTCATGGTCAGCGCCTCCTCACAGAATAAGCTGGAATGAAATCCTCTGGTGTGGCTATTATAGCATAGGGCGCGGCGGGAAAGTGTGACGATTTCATTACAAATCACTTGATAATCCGCAAAAGCATGGTATGATTGGAAAAACAGTCTTTTCGGGGAGGTGGGCGCGCCGTGACGGTGAGGAAAAACAGGATACGGCTCGTCGGCGCGCTGCTCGCGCTCGTGCTTTCGCTTTCGCTCGGCGGCTGCGCTGTGCGGGAGGGATCGGCGGACGACGGGCGGCTGCGCGTCGTGACGACGCTCTTCCCCTACTACGATTTTGCCCGCGCCGTCGCGGGGGACCGCGCGGACGTGACGCTGCTGCTCGCACCGGGCCGCGAGGCGCACAGCTTTGAGCCGACCCCGCTCGACGCCGTGACCATCTCGCGCGCCGACGTCTTCATCTACAACGGCGGCGAGGGCGAGGTCTGGGCGGACGATATGCTCGACGCCGTGGGCGAGGACATCGGCACGGTGCTGCGCATGATGGACTTTGTCGATGCCCGCGAGGAGGAGTTTTCCGAGGGGATGCAGGGCGCGGACAGCCACGACCACGCGCATGACCATGACCATGACCACGAGCATGACCACGAGCTTCACGACCATGCGGAGCATGACCATGACGACAGCGACGAGATCGAGTACGACGAACACATCTGGACGTCGCCGAAAAACGCCATCAGGCTCTGCCGCGCCGTCGCCGACGCGCTCTGCGCGGCGGACGCGGAAAACGCCAATCTCTACCGCGCGAACTGCGAGGACTACTGCGCGCAGCTTGAAGCTCTCGACGCGGACCTCCGCGCCCTGCGCGCGAACGCCGTGCGCGATCTGCTGATCTTTGCCGACCGCTTCCCGTTTTTGTACTTCTGTGAGGAATACGACCTCCATTACCGCGCGGCGTTCCACGGCTGCTCGGGCGATACCGAGCCGAGCCTCGCCACGCTCAAGTACCTCATCGACAAGGTGAACGACGAGCACATTCCGGTCGTCTACACCATCGACCTGAGCAGCCAGAAGGTCGCGGAGGCGGTGAGCGAATGCACCGGCGCGCGCATCGAACGGCTGTGGTCGATGCAGACCATCTCGCGCACGGACTTCGACGCGGGCGAGACCTATTTAACGCTGATGCAGCGAAATTACGAGGCTTTGAAAGGAGGCTTGCTGTGATGGATCGGGATATTCTGCTTGCGTGCCGTGACGCAAGCCTCGGCTACGAGCACCGCGCGCTGCTCGAGCATCTGACGTTTACCGTCCGCGCGGGGGATTACCTCTGCGTGGTGGGCGAGAACGGCAGCGGCAAGTCGACGCTGATGAAAAGCCTGCTCGGGCTGATCTCTCCGCTCGCCGGCACGATCGACTGCCCCGCGCAGCGCGCGGGCGCCATCGGCTACCTTCCGCAGCAGACGAGCGCGCAGCGCGATTTTCCCGCTACGGTGAGCGAGGTCGTGCTCTCGGGCTTTGCCAACAAGCGCGGGCTGCACTTTTTCTACTCCGCCGCGGAGAAGAGCGCGGCGCTGATGAACATGGGCAAGCTCGGCGTGCTGGAGCTGCAGAACCGCTGCTACCGCGAGCTTTCCGGCGGACAGCAGCAGCGCGTGCTGCTCGCGCGCGCCCTGTGCGCGGCGGACCGCCTGCTCATTTTGGACGAGCCGGTCACGGGTCTCGACCCCGCCGCCACGCAGGATCTCTATAAGACCCTGCGCTACCTCAACGAAAAAGAGAAGATGGCGGTCATCATGGTCACGCACGATATGCGAGGCGCTCTGCGCGAGGCGCACACGATCCTGCACATCGGGCGCGACGGCTGGTTTTTCGGCACGGTGGCGGAGTATCTTGCCTCCCCCGCCGGCAAGCGGTTTGGAGGTGCATTGTGAGTCTGCTGCTGGAAATGTTCACCTATCCCTTTATCCTGCGGGCCTTCGCCGTGGGCATCCTCGTCTCGCTCTGCGCGGCGCTGCTCGGCGTGCCGCTCGTTTTGAAGCGCTACTCGATGATCGGCGACGGCCTCTCCCACGTCAGCTTCGGCGCGCTGGCCGTCGCGGTCGCCTGCGGCTTCGCGCCGCTGGCGTTCTCCGTGCCGGTCGTGGTGGCTTCGGCCTTCCTGCTGCTGCGCATCGCGGAGCATAGCCGCATCGGGGCAGACGCCGCCATCGCGGTGCTCTCGGCCTCGGCGCTCGCCATCGGCATTGTGGTCACGAGTCTCACCACGGGCATGACCACGGATGTGGACAGCTATATGTTCGGCAGCATCCTCGCCATGTCGCGCGGCGACGTGGCGCTCTCGGTGACGCTGGCGGCTGCCGTGCTGGCGCTCTTTATCCTCTTCTACCATCGGCTCTTTGCCGTCACGTTTGACGAGAGCTTTTCCCGCGCGACGGGCGTGAAGGTGGGCGCCTACCACTCGCTCCTCGCGCTGCTCACGGCGCTGACGGTCGTGCTCGGAATGCGCATGATGGGCGCCATGCTCATCTCCAGCCTCATTATCTTCCCCGCGCTCTCGGCCATGCGCATTTTCAAGAGCTTCCGCGCGGTGGTCGTGTGCGCGGGCGCGCTGAGCGTGGTGTGCTTCTGCGCGGGGCTGATCGCCTCGTACCTCCTCTCCACGCCGGTCGGCGCGAGCGTGGTGCTCTGCAACCTGCTCGTGTTCCTGCTCTGCTGCCTTGCGGGACGGAGATAACAAAAGAAAACAGCGAGACGCGAAGCCCTGCTTGGGGCCTCGCGCCTCGCTTTCGCTGTGAGAAGATCGCGTGGAAACGGTATCAGATGACGTGGTACTCTTTAAGGAGCTTTTCGAGGTCGGTGCCCTCGATCTTGCCGAGCACCTTCCTAAGCGCCATTTTTTCCACGAGGTTCAGCTCCATGTCGATGGGCTTCTTGCCGTCGCGCAGCTTCACGGTCGCGTCGAGCAGGTCGCGCACGTCATACACGCTGCCCCAGACCTCGGGCACGCCGCGGTCGATGTTCAGCAGGGTGTAGACGGCCTCCATGCCCGTGCGCATGGAATACTCGGTGGTGAAGATGGTGTCGCGCGGCGTCTCGGCGAACTGACCGAGGAAGGCGAAGTTCACGGCTCCGTCGGGCACGACCTTCGGACGGTCGCCGTAGGCGCGCGGCATGAAGAAGGCGTCGATATACGGCATCATGACCGGCACGGTGTTGGCGCTGTTCTCCGCCATATCCTCGATCTGCTCCACGGGCACGCCGAGGTGATAGAGCCACTCCATGCAGATCTCCTTGCCGGTGCACTCACGCATGGGCTTCTTGACGAAGTCGCCGGGCTTGTCGGTGAAGAGGGAATAGACCCACACGAGGCAGTGGTCCTTGGGCTGAGAGCGGAACTGCGGCTGACGGTTGATGGTCCAGCTCATGAGCCAGCTGGAATCCTTCACGGTCACGATGCCGCCGGTGACGACCTTGCCGGAGAACGGGTCGCGCTTGCAGATCTTGGTGATATAGGGGATGATGCGCTGGTCGAGCGTTTCGACGGTGGCGCTCATCCAGTTGGTCTGCTCGGGATCGTAGCAGAACTTGTCGGGGTGGCCGAAGGCGGGGTCCTGCGCGGCGATCTTGCGCCACATATCCCAGCCGCCGCCCTCCTTGATCTCGGTGTTGTAGGGCGCGGGGGTGTTCTGGCTGCCCATCGAGGAATTTTCCACGCAGCCGCCGTTGGTGATGAACACGAGGTCGTTTTCGGTCAGGTCGATGCCGTCCCTTTCCCCGTTTTCGATGATGTCGATGCGCTTGGCGACCTTGCGGCCGCTCTTGCAGTCGAACTCCACGTTCGTCACCTGCACGCCGAAGTGGAACTGCACGCCGAAGCCCTCAAGGTACTTGACCATCGGCAGGATCATGGACTCATACTGGTTGTACTTCGTGAAGCGCAGCGCCGTGAAGTCGGGCAGTCCGCCGATGTGGTGGATATAGCGCTGGATATAGAGCTTCATCTCCAGCGCGCTGTGCCAGTTCTCAAAGGCGAACATCGTGCGCCAGTAGAGCCAGAAGTTGGAATTGAACACCTCGTCGTCGAAGAAGTCGGTGATGCGCTTGTCCTGCAGGTCCTCGTTGGGGGTGAAGAAGAGCTTCATGATCTCCATCGCGCCCTTGTCGGAGATG
>OLXV01000551.1_pt1 | contig 19774 bp, 13 predicted proteins | sample 1673481 | NCBI WGS metagenome assembly OLXV01 (sample SAMEA103958113, study PRJEB25191) | human gut metagenome
GCACATTCTTTTTTGTATAGAGACGCTGTTTCCTACACGAAAAAAGGCGGAAGCGCCAGATACCTGACAGCTTCCACCCGATTTTTTCTATATTCTGATTGACGTTTTCATTTATTTGCGTCCCTGCAGCGCCTGTGCGATATCTTCTCTCATATCGATAACCGCCTGTCTGGATGCGTCCGCATAGTTAGCCGCACCAAACTGTGCATATTTTTCCTGCTGATATGCTGCAATGATGCCGCGGGAAGAGTTGACAATCGCGCCAAGTCCGTCTTCATTGAAAAAGTGCACCAGATCAGCGCCCTTGCCGCCCTGTGCGCCGTAGCCGGGCACGAGAATGTAGGACTTCGGCATCACCTTGCGCAGCGCCTTGCCCATTTCAGGATAGGTTGCGCCAACAACCGCACCAACATTGCTATATTCGCTGCCCATGCACTCGCTGCCCCATTCGGCAACCTTTTCACCGACGATTTCATACAACGGTCTGCCGTCCACCAGACGATCCTGGAACTCACCACTGCTGGGGTTGGAAGTTTTTACCAGCACAAAAATGCCCTTATTTTCTTCTTTGCAGACCTTTATGAACGGATTGATGCCGTCGGAACCCAGATACGGATTCACCGTTGCAAAATCCTCGTCAAAGGGTGCATAGCTCTTTTCTCCCACTACTACTTTTCCGAGATGGGCAACCGCATAAGCCTCAGAAGTGGAGCCGATATCGCCGCGTTTTACATCGCCGATGACAACCAGACCTTTCTCTTTGCAGTATGCGACGGTCTTCTGGAATGCGATCAGACCTGCTACGCCGAACTGCTCATACATGGCGATCTGCGGCTTTACTGCCGGAATCAGATCCGCTACTGCATCCACGATGCCCTTATTGTACTGCCAGATCGCTTCTGCAGCGCCCTTTAACGTCTCGCCGTATTCCGCAAAAGCAGCTTTCTGAATCTGCTCCGGAATAAATTTCATCATCGGGTCCAGTCCGACAACGATTGGAGCATTTGTCTTTTTGATATTTGCAATTAACTGGTCAATCATATCTTTTTCTCCTTTTTGTTTTCCTGGTTTGCGTCAGTTTTCCAAGCTTCTGCTATGGTATCACATTCTGCTTCGGGCAACAAGTCCGGCGATGGGGTCTTCGATCAGTTTTTTGGAAAGTACCGCACCTGCGCCGGTCAGAAGCAGCGCCAGAATCAGAAACGCTGCGTTCGGCAGTCCGATCTGTACCCGCACCATGCCGAGCCCTTCTAAAATTACAGCATGCACCAGATAAATCTCATACGAATACCGATCCGTCCACAGCACAGCATCCGAAATCCGACCTCCGATTCCTTTCCTGCAGAACCGAAAGCCGCTGTCTGCAAGCAGTAACATGCCAAAGCACCACGACCACCAAATAAACGAATCCGTCTGCGCCCTGCCAAGGGTCAAAACCGCACCTGCTGCCGCAATCATGCCGATATAGACAAGCAGCTGCGCGCCGATACGCCTTCCCGCCTGATGGATCTCCCAGACCAGCATACCGAGCAGAAAATAATGCAGGTAGTAAAAAATCATCATGTAATCACCGTATCCGGTTTTTACCCACAAATACCGCAGAATCAATGCCAGTACATAGCAGAAAAACGCGCTCGTACATCCGCGGATCAGGCGCACAAAGACCGGCACAAGCAGATAAAATGCCATAAACAGGCTGATCGTCCACGTTGCGCTCAGGTTTCCCCAAAAATCATTCGGCGCAGGGATCACGCTGTTTGTCAGGAAAAAATACCGAAGCCAGTACAGGCCCTGCGGGTCTGCCGGAATATCCTTTAAAATCAGCCCGTGCAGCAGGATGTTATAAAGGATCACCCAATAATACAGCGGAAGAATCCGCACCAGACGTTTTTTATAATAGGTCAGCAGTTCTTTTTTCCCAGCCGTCGGGAGCTTTCTGTCACAGCAGGCGAGATAGCCGCTGAGGACAAAAAAGAGATACACGCCCGCCGCTCCCTGATTGGCAAGCCACGCGGCTTTTCCCGTCGCTTCCAGCCTCGGTGCAAGGTGGGTGATAAACACTCCGATACAGGCAAGCGCCCTCAGAAGCTGAATGTGTTCGTATTTTTGTTTCATATTCTTCCAATGCTCTGCATCAAAAACCGGAACATTGCTGCGTAGGTTGCACCATCATAATGCAGTCCGTCTGCCTGCGTGGTATATCCACTGCCCGTCAGAAACACATACAGATTCAGTCGTCCGATTCTGGCATCCAGCCGGTTGTTTAACTGGTTGTTAAAATATTCTACCGCCCAGTTGCGTTTTCCGTATTCGTTTTCCCCGACCGGACCGACCGAGGCGAAGTACACCGTCGCACCTTTCGAAATCCAATCCTGTGCATATCGGTTAATCGTCGTAATATAATCGTTGTGTCGTGATAAATCATTGACGCCGTAATTGAGAATAATCACTGAGCCGGGCGTCACATACTGGTCGACGTCCTTTTTCGCCTGGGCGGTGGAAAGCCAGTCCACGCCACCTCCAAAGCATGCCACAAAGGCCGTACCAGGCCATGCTGCCGTTCCACCGACTGCATTCGCCATCTGTCCCGTGCGGGAGTCCCCGACGAAGATGACGTTGCCGCTGCCCGCCGGAATGGGGGCTTTCTGCTCAGCCTGCGCCTGAGCCAGTGCTGCCTGCTGTACTGCTGCCTGCTGCATTGCTGCCTGCTGCGCCAGTGCCGCCTGCTGCGCTGCCAGTGCCGCCGCTGCTGCTTGGGCCTGTGCCACCTGCTGTTTCACCGCTTCCGCCTGTGCAGCAAGCGCTGCCGTCATCGCTACATCCACGCAGACCGGCTGGCAGGCTATCTGTGTGATATAGCCGATCGCATTTCCATAGACAATCTGGTACATGCCACTTTTCCCGCTGCCGGTCTGCCCGCATACGTTGACCGTCGTGCCGACCGGTAAAATACCAAGTGCTGCAGAGGTTTTATCCGCCTGCTGCGTCACCGTTTTTTCTTCCCCGACGACTGCCGCCATCGTAACCGGCGTCACTTTTTTCCCGGATGCTGCCTGTGCCGTCATCGATATCGACAATCCGAGACAAAGGCACAACGCCAGACAGCAGATACGGGCGATCGCGCCGCCAAAAACCGTTTTTCTGATTTTTACACGTTTCTCCATAGTCATTCCCTACATTTCTTTCTAAACAGCCATGCGACTATACTGTCCTGTCCGTGTGTGTGGAGCTACCGCGTCTGCAGAAATACCGCTTCCCGCTGTGCCTTTTCATCATCCGGATACAAAGCAAGGTACTGATCCATCGCAAGCTTCGCTTTATCGTACTGCCCAAGGTATTCATACGCTACCAGTTCGTTGAACATCAGCGACTGCGTCGCCGTATTGCCCTCTACTTCCAGCCCCGCCTGGAACGCTGCAAGCGCCGCTTCATAATCGCCGCCCTTTAATTTGCAAAGCCCGAGCTGATTGTACAAAGACGCGTCCGGCGTTTTGTTCTGCAGGTAGGTGTTATAGACACTCGCCGCATAATTGTAGTCACCGAGTGCCTCATAGGTCTGACCGAGCAGGGACGCTGCTTCCGCATCGCCGTTTTCCTGCGCCTTTTCCAAAGAGGTACGGGCCTGCTCATAATCGCCCAGGTAGTAGCTGATTCTGCCGAGATCGAAATCCGAAATCCGCTTCCTGTCGTCGTCCAGAACATTTTCCAGATAGGATTTTCCAAGATCGTCCTGTCTGTATTTGCTGCAGCTGCAGAAAATATCAATCCGGATGTCGTAATCGTTCGGCGCAGCCTCAACCGCCTTGTCAAAATCGGCTTTCGCAGCGTCCGTACTGCCCTGCTCCAGCTCCATGGTTCCTTTTAAGTACCAGGCTGTCTTTTCCCCGGGCTTCAGATCCGTGATTGCCTGATAAACATGGATCGCTTTGTCGACCTGTCCGTTCCGATAATAGGCAGTCGCCAGATAATAGTTGATGTCATAATCCATCGCATCCGGACGCGGGCTGCTCTGCCCCAGCGCCTTTTCAAAGCTCGCCGCTGCATTCTCATAATCCGTCATGCCCATGTAAGCCAGCCCCTGCCCTCTGTAAACCTGACGCATATCCTCTTTATTCAGGGCTGCCGCCTCGAAGCAGGTCAGTGCGCCCTCATAGTCCATCTGCTCCACCAGCGCAATTCCCTGCGAAAGATTGTCCTCCTTCGCAGCACCACAGCCGGTAAAGAGCGCGCACGCCAGAAGCGCCGTCGCGAACACAATGCAGATCTGTCTATCCTCTCTGTCTTTTTGTTTCTCTTTCTTCACGTTTCCTCCAGTCCGTACGTAAAGCCCTTGTATGCCGTTTTATTCCTGCACCAGAAGGATTTCATCCATGCGAACCCCGCTCTCGCCAAAGAACAGCGTCAGCTGGTTTTCCCCGCTTTCCGGAAAGCTTATCGTTACCGCACGCTCTATGATCTTGTTGTCGGTTCCGTTAAAGGTTGTCGTCTGCTGCAGGACGCCGTTGACAAAAATGGAAACCGGCAGCTGCGCAAACGGATTTTCTCCGGAATGCATTTTAAAAATCATCTGATAGCTGCCTGCTTTGGAGACGTCCAGCAGATACCCGGCGCGCACGCCCTTCTGGGTGCTCAGCTTTGTCAGATCGAGCTTTGTCTCTTTTTCTACTTTCTGGCTTGCGATCAAATTTCCTGCCATCGCATCCTTTGCCGGATTGTTAATTTCTTCACATACATCAAATTCCCGATCACAGAAACGGTTCATCACCGGAGAACGCATCAGAAAATGACAGATATTCTTTGCATTTCTGACCAGCTGTCCCCTTGTGAGCCGTCCATCTGCCAGGCCCTCCATCGTGTTGTCATTTGCAGAGTTCGAAGCAGAATCCGAAACAACCATGTAAACGTCGTTCTGGGCGCGCACCATCGGAATCGTATTGCTCTGGGAGCCTTCCTCGCCTTCCTCGTTCATCTTCGCCCACCAGTCGGTCATTACCACGCCCTGGTAGCCCCAGTCTTTCCGCAAAATCGTCGTCAGCAGGTCGTAGCTGCCTGCTGTCCAGATTCCGTTGATCGGTCCGTAGGTAGACATAATGCTGTAGGCATGTCCTTCTTTTACTGCGATTTCAAAGCCCTTTAAATAGATCTCGCGCAGCGCACGTTCGGAAACAACTCCGTTTGCATCGTGCCGCTTAAATTCCTGGTTATTTCCCGCAAAGTGTTTAATTGTTCCGGTCACACCGTATTTTCCCATGCCCTTTAACTGAGCTGCAGCCATCGTACCTGCCACACAGGGGTCTTCCGAAAAATATTCAAAGTTTCTGCCGTTTAACGGATTGCGATGAATGTTCATGCCAGGCCCCAGCAGCGTATCAATCTGATTCTTGCGCAGCTCCATTCCTTCCATCTCATAAAGCTGTTCCACCAGCTCCGGATTAAAGGTGCAGGCAAGCAGTGTGCCATTTGGCAGGGAAAAGGCGATGGTTCCGCAGTCCATACGGATTCCGGAGGGTCCATCCGAGCAGCCCGCAACCGGGATTCCAAATGCCTTTAAGGAATCCGTCACACCGCCGAATGCAGATGCAATGCCAGGTGTTGCCTTCGGAGAGCACATGCCTTCTCCCCGGACCAGGCATGCCAGATCTTCGTCCGATAACTGGGATAAAAACTGTTCCAGCGTCACCTTTTTATCACAAACATCCGCTAACTTCCAGCCCTGATCGCCGATGCAAGCCTCTGCCTCCGGGCGTTCAGTCCGGATTCTTTCTGCCAGATCGACGCTCCGCAGAGGCGCTGCCTGTTTTCCGATTCCCAGAACCGGCTCTCCGTCTGTGCCCTTTTTACCCGTTTCGACCGGAACCAGACGCTCATATGGCTGTACCGGTGCAAGCGCCTCTTCCAGTCTGGAAATGACGCACAGCTCGTCTAACTGCACCTCGCAAACCTTTTTCGCGCTGCGGACATCTGTTCCGACATAGATGCCATAGGCGCCAGCTTCCAGCACCCAACAGGATTTCTCCCCGGTTACGCCGCTGTCATCATAGGATGCACTCTTTTCCAGGGAAACGACGAGATTTACCTCCTCCCCCTCTCCTGGCGTAAGCAGCTGCGTCTTGTAAAAGCTGTTTAGATTCCGGACAGGCTTGCCAAGCTTTCCCTGAGGCGGGCAGACATACACCTGCACGACTTCTTTTCCGGCAGTCTTTCCGATGTTTTTAACCAAAACGGTAAGTTCTGCTTTCGTACCGTCCGTTCTTGTATTCAAAACCTCCACGGAAAAATCCGTATAAGACAGACCAAAGCCGAAGGGATAGCTTACTTTTTCCTTTGCAAAGGTTTCAAAATAACGGTAGCCAACGTAAATATCCTCTGCATACACATTGCATACAGCATCTCCAAAATTATCCGTAGACGGGTAATCCGAAATATCTGCTGCGATCGTATCGCTCAGCTTACCACACGGATTCACTGCGCCGGTCAGGATATCTGCCGCCGCGTGTCCGCCCTCCTGACCGCCCTGCCATACATACAAAACTGCCTGGGGCTGGTAGCGGTCCACCCATTTCATATCGATGATATTGCCGACGTTTAACACAACGGCAGTCCGTTTAAATGCGCTGCAGACGGTTTTGATCAGCGCCTCCTCCTCTGCTGTCAGCAGATAGCTTCCCGGCTCTGCGCTGTTGTCCATGTCCTCGCCTGCTGTCCTGCCCAGTACAACAACAGCAAGATCAGAGGATGCTGCCGCTTTCTGTGCAAGCGCCTCGCTGACCGGCATTTCCTTCTGGCTCCAGGGCTCCTGCGCCCAGCCCTCTCCCATATCAAAGGGATTTTCCCGGATCCAGTCCTGATAAACCGCTTCCAGCTCTTCGTTGACAGAAATATCCCTGCATTCCTTTAAGCTGTCCAGGATATTTGTCACATAGGGAGCATTTACCATACCGCCCGATCCGGTTCCGCTTTTATAATAGGTAAATGCAATCCGTCCAAACACGGAAACTGTCTCTCCTTTTCGGATCGGAAGTGCCTCCTTCTCATTTTTTAAAAGAACACATCCCTCTGCTGCCGTCTGTCTTGCCAGGGCAGCGTACTGATCGTAATCCAGTGTAAATCTCATAATGTTTTCCTCCTTTTTTTGGTTCCTGCATATGTAAAACAGAGTCCTGCTCCGCCTGCGGCGGGTTGCACAGACAGCACATCTGTCACATTGTTTTGCGCAGTCCTTTGGGATAATGATTTTTTAAAATCCCGCCTGCCAGCTTTCCCCAGCCGAGGCTGTATCCATCTACGCAGACCAGCTGCCAGCCCTTTTCCCCGTCTTTGGAAAGCGTCATACCGTTGATCCACTGCCTTGCCTCCTGGCTGTCACCGGAAAGGTTGCAGCAATGCACTGCATCTTTGGGTGAAAGTGAAAGTGCCAGCGCATGTGCCGGTTCAAACCGCCCTTTTTTCATCGTGCCCAGATGCAGTCCCGGACGCAGCACCTTTAAGCCTTTTAAAGCCGGCATGTCCTTTGGTGCAAGATAAAGCTGGTCACCGAACAATAAAAAGATTCCATCAAACTGCTTCTTCAGGCTTTCTCGTTCAAATTCTTTCCATGCAGCAAAATCCTTGGGCGCAATTCCTTTCTGGATTCCATACAGGCTGCGCGCCCGGTATCCCTCCGGCACTTCCCCTGTTTTTTCAAGCACCGCCAGAAAATGTCCTTCTCCATGCAGCTTATGGGGCCAGAGACGAATGGTCTTTTCCATTCCGTCCGGGACGGGCTCGGTTCCCGCCCAGTCCGGTCTGCCCGGCTCCATACCGTCATAACGGTGCGTCTCTTTTATGGAAAATTCCGGATGCCGCAAAAGGAATCGTGCAACACTGCCTTCATCCTCCTGCAGCGCAAACGTACAGGTCGAATATACCAGCCTGCCGCCTTTTTTCAGCATTGCGGCAGCTTCATCCAGCACGCTGTCCTGCCGCTTTGCACACAGCTCCACGTTTTCGGGACTCCATTCGCTGCAGGCTTCCTCGTGCTTTCGGAACATCCCCTCACCGGAGCAGGGGGCGTCCACCAAAATTTTATCGAAATATTCCGGGAAATAAGCGGACAGTCGCTCCGGGCTTTCGTTCGTCACAACTGCATTGGTCAGTCCCATCCGCTCCACATTTTCCGAAAGAATTTTTACCCGCGCCGGATGGATCTCATTGCAGACTAAAATACCTTTTCCCTGCATCGCAGCACCGATCTGGGTGCTTTTCCCGCCGGGGGCAGCGCACAGATCCAGCACATAATCCCCTGGCTGTACGTCCAGATATCCGACAGGCGCCATCGCGCTCGCTTCCTGAATATAATAAACACCAGCCTCGTGATACGGGTGCTTGCCCGGTGTATCCTCTTCGCTGTAATAAAAACCGTTTTTCTCCCATGCAACCGGCGTCAGATGAAACGGCGATTTTTCCATAAATTCCTCCCGGTCCGTTTTGCGCGGGTTGAGCCGCAGCGACTGATAATGACCGGATTCATAGCTTTGCAGAAATGCTTCATATTCCTCTCCCAGCATTTCCTGCATGCGCGTCAAAAACGCGGACGGCAGATTCATAATATTCCTCACTTTAATTCATGATTTGTTTTTATCATAAACCAGACGCGTAAACTGCGCAAGATTATTGTTTCCGTTCACCCGCTTCCTCTGTCTCCAAACCCGGTTCGTCCTCCGGCACTTCTTTCACCATGAATCGAATCATGTTTTCCTGAATTTTGCCCATCAGCTTTTCCATCTGCTTCTGTTCCTCGTCCGAAATACCTTCCATGCAGACGCTGTAGAGGTCTTTTTCCACGCGCAGCAGCTCTCCGGAAAGCTTCCTGCCTTCCTCTGTCAGGAGCAAGCGGTTCTTTTCTTTCTTTTCGCTGCTTTTTTCCTTTTTGTCCGCCGTGCGCTCTTTTTTCTCCGCTGTGCTTTCTATCCTGTCGGCGGGCTTTTCCTTTGCACTCTTTTCCTTAACCGGCTTTTCCGGCGCGATCAGCTTTTTGCGTTCCAGCTTCTGCATCGCAAGAAACAGCCTCGGTTGTCCGACTCCGGCGATTTCCCCGAGCTTGCGTGCGCTGTAGCAGGCGCTGCACTGGGCGAGGGCACACAGCAAAAGCGCCTCATCCAACGTCAGCATATTTTTCTGCGCCGCCAGATCCAGCTCATATTCATACAGCCTGCGGAACCGGTACTGCCCGATCACTGCGCCGTTTCCTTCCACTTCTTCCCGGGTAATCCGCCTGCGCTCTTCCCCCAGCTTCTTGCTACCCGGAAGCACGCCGCCGTCCTTTGCCGCAGCCCATAAAAAGCTGTAGACCTGCAGCCGGATATCGGCGTAATCCTTATCCTCGTAAACGTCTTTATAAAACTCGTTATAATACTCGAAAATGTTGCTCTTCATCCGCACCGTATTCGTGATGCTCGCTCCCTGGCTGACCAGGCTGCCGCGGCGCTTCAGATAATAATAAATCGGCACCTGCAGGGCAAAAAAGCTCTCCGCATGGCGGATATATTCCAGATTAAACAAAAAGTCCTCACACCAGCTGATGGAGGTATCCATCCGGATATGATATTCTTCGATGATGCTCCTGCGGTACATTTTGTTCCAGAGTACGCCGTAATAAAAATCCGCCGGATTTTCAATCATATAGGAAGCAAACTCCTGACGGCTCATCACCTTGTCCTCTTCGATGTCGCCCTTCTGCGCCAGCCTTTCCCCGGAAACCCGGTAAAAGTCGGAAATGACCATGTCGCAGTTATATTCCTCCATCGAACGCACCAGAAGCCTTGTCGCCTCCGGCACGATCCAGTCGTCGCTGTCCAAAAACTGAAGAAACGTTCCCCGCGCCAGCTCCAGTGCCTGATTTCTCGTATCCGACACGCCAGTATTTTCTTTATGGACCACACGTACCCGGCCATCCTGCTGTGCATAGGCGTCGCAGATTTCGCCGGATGCATCCTTACTGCCATCGTCCATCAAAAGCAGCTCAAAGTCGCGGTAATCCTGACTTAAAATGCTGTCCACACAGCGTTTCAAATATTCCTGTGCATTGTATACAGGAACAATAATGCTTACCTTCGGTTCCATACTTCCTCCTGTTTTGAATTGGTTTCCTCTGTTTTCAGATATTTCTGCTCCATATCTTTTATCCGTCTGCTGCACGGTTCATGCAGATTTTCCGGTATTCCCGCGGGGATATCTGCATCCGCCGCTTAAAAATCTGATTAAAAAATTTTATGTCTTCATAGCCGACTCTGCGGGCGATCTCCACCACCCTCAGATCACTGTCTTCCAACAGTTCGCAGCTTTTTTCGATGCGGACATTCTGGACATATTCGCGCAGCGTCACCCCGGTTTCCTGCTTAAACCGCCTGCTGATATAGGCAACGCTGTAATGCTTCTGCTCACAGAATGTTCCCAGCGTCAGGCTGTCCTGATAGTTCCCGTTTACATATTCCAGCACCTCCTGCACAGACGTACTGTAGGGGCGCTCATTTTCCGGTTCGATCAGCCCGCGCAGCGTCAGAAGCAGGATTTCCAGAAGCTTGAACCGAAGCAGCGGATAACATCCGACTTTTTGCTCCTGATATTCCAGAAGCATTTCCTGCATCAGCTGCCCTACCTGTCCATCCCGGTCGTGAAACACTCTGGCAAACTTCGCCTGCCCAAGTGACATCCGGTAATATTTTAACAGACAGCCCTGCAACAGCTGGGAAAAACTCCGGCAGCCCTGCAGTGTTTCATCCACCGTCTCCGGCAGAAACAGACAGTTGATCAGCGTCAGATTTTTACAGTTCTGAAATCCATGGAGACAGCCGTAATCCACAAAAAAATAATCGCCTGCAGAAATGGTTTTCCCTTCGTTTTCCAGCGTATGCTCCGCTGTCCCACCCGTGATGTATGCCAGCTCAAAAAAATTATGGCCGTGCATTTCAAGATCCTCCTGACAAAACGGCATCATAATGAGTTTTTCCGCTTTCCTGTTCTGATAGAACTGGAATTCTGTAATCTCCCCTCGGAACATAAAGACAAGTTCACCCCCATTTTCAGTCAAAATCAGGTGCTTTTCTTTAGGCTACTATCTGTTATCATAAAAGTCAAGGCGAACCAAAACAAGGAGGGTATGTTTATGATTCCAAACGCAAAATGGATTCGTCCGGCACAGACAACAGGGGACGTCTGCCCGGTCTATTCCAAACAGTTTTCTCTTTTTTCTTCTCCCAATCAGTCGTTATCTTCTGTTGCGCACGCAACACTTTCTGTTACAGCAATGGGAGTTTATGAAGCATCTTTAAATGGAAAACGCATCGGCGATTTCGTCCTTGCTCCCGGCTGGACATCCTATCGCCACCGTCTGCAGGTGCAGACCTATGATGTTACCGAGCTCCTTTCTTCGGAAAACGAACTTTCCATCCTCGTCGGAAAAGGTTGGTACCGCAGTCCGCTTGCCTGGCCCGATGAAGCGCACCGTCAGCAAAAAGCACAGATTTCAGCCGGACTGATCGCACTTTTGACGATTACCTATACAGACGGCAACACGCAGCTTCTCCCGACCGGAGCAGACTGGTCGGCATATGAAAGCAATGTCCGTTTCAGTGAAATTTATGATGGCGAGACCTACGACGCGGCATTTGATCCGTCCTCTGCTCCAATTGCAATCGAGGAATTTGACGGTCCGTCCGATACGCTGATTGCCCAACAGGGCGAAAAAATTACCGAACAGGAGCGTATCGTGCCTGCGCGGATCTTCACTACGCCCGCCGGGGAAACTGTCATCGATTTCGGTCAGGAAATTACCGGTTATGTCGAAGTTTCTTTAGACGCCCACGCAGGCGACTGTGTTGAGCTTTCCCATGCGGAAGTTCTTGACAAACACGGAAACTTTTATACAGAAAACTATCGCGCTGCCAAAGCGAAATTTTTATATTTCTGTAAAGAAGGATTCCAGACCTGGCATCCGAAACTGACCTTCTTTGGCTTCCGCTATATCCGCGTCGATCACTTTCCCGGCGGAGCGGATGCAGTACGTCCGGACATTTTTACCGCAGTTGTCGTCTGCTCCGACCTGCAACGCACCGGTTTTCTTTCCAGTTCAAATCCGCTGTTAAATAAGCTGTTCGACAATATCATCTGGGGACAGAAAGGCAACTTTGTCGATGTCCCGACCGACTGCCCGCAGCGCGATGAACGTCTCGGCTGGACAGGCGATGCGCAGGTATTTATCCGTACCGCCTGCTACAATTTCGATACGGAAGCATTTTACCGCAAATGGCTTTCGGATCTTGCCGCAGACCAGTATCCGGACGGTCATGTAGACCACGTCATTCCCGCCATACTCGAAAATCAAAAGAGCAGCGCAGCCTGGGGCGACGCAGCCTGTGTCTGCCCATGGGAACTTTATCTGGCATTCGGCGATGCAAACATTCTGCGCAGCCAGTTTAACAGTATGAAAAAATGGGTGGGCTATATCACCTCCTCCACCACGACCAAAAACCTCTGGACCGGAGGAGAACACTACGGCGACTGGCTCGGTCTGGATGCACCGTCCGGCAGCTACAAAGGTTCTTCTGACGAAGACTTAATCGCTTCTGCTTTTTATGCGCATTCCACGGAGCTGGTCATGAAAGCCGGTAACGTGCTTGGCGAAGATGTTTCGGAATATGAGACGCTCTATAAAAATATCGTTGCCGCTTTCCAGGAAACCTGGCCGGTTTACCACACGCAGACCGAATGCATCCTCGCCGCCCATTTCCACCTGGCAAAAGACTGTCAGGCCGCAGCAGATCAGCTTGCAAAGCTCGTTACAGACGCCGGTGTGCAGTTAAAAACCGGCTTTGTCGGAACGCCTTACCTGCTCCATGTACTTTCGGACTACGGCTATGTCTCCCTCGCCTGGTCACTTTTGCTGCGGGAAAACTATCCTTCCTGGCTTTATCCGATCACAAAAGGCGCAACAACTATCTGGGAGCACTGGGACGGTATTATGGAAAACGGCGATTTCTGGACCCGCGACATGAATTCCTATAATCATTACGCTTACGGCGCAGTCGCTGACTGGGTATATGGAAACGCCGCCGGAATCCGTCCGCTTGACGGCTATCCCGCCTATGAAAAGATTTCTGTCTCTCCGCTTCCCGACAAACGCCTCGGCTGGCTTTACTGCTCCTATCGCTCCCGCCATGGTCTGATCCGTTCCGACTGGAAACTGCAGGGCGATCAATGGAGATACGAAATTGAAACGCCGGTTGATGCAGTCATCACGATTGCCGGGCAGAAACATGAAGTTGCTCCCGGAACGTGGATCTTCTTCAGTGCGGTAGAATAAACAGTGAAACTCGCAGTCTGCAGCTGCGTGGAAAAAATGCCCCGGGCTGGCGATCGTGTCACCGCTGCCCGGGGCAATCTTGTACTCTATTCTACGCCTTCCAACAGCTCCAGATAATTTCCCTTGTCGATATGCATCATTGAGATCTGGTTTTTGTGGCGGCGGAAGCCATACACACAGTCCACGTTGCGGATCAGGGACTGTAAGCGTTCGTCAGGCACGCAGACAATCAGCTGAAGATCCATCTGCCGGGCATATTTTAAGCAGACCGCGCTTCTCTCCTGATCCATTTTGGAAAAGGCCTCGTCCAGAAGCACCAGCTTAATTCGACTGTCGCGGTTGGTCTGCTGCATGTAAAGCATCGCAAAACCGGCAAGCAGTGCGACGTATTTCGGATTCTGACCCTCACCGCCGGAATCGCGGCCTGCCATGTCGTCCACGAAATTCTCACGGATCACGTTTCCGTCTGCATCCGTAACCTGCTCATACATGGAAAAGGACAGATAATTGCGGTAATCCGCATACTGCTCCATTTCCCGACGGTGCTGCTCCAGCACCCGCTCATCGTCGTCCTTTACCGGCATGAACTTGTCTGTCAGCAGCCTGATCTTTGCTTCGTATTTCTGATAAAAGCTGTCCTCTCCAAGGGACAGCTGCCCCTCGAAGCCGTCATTGTCCAGGTTCTTGCTGTCTAACTCCGGTGCCATGAGCATGTCGTAAAACTGACCGTTTTCATTGTAGGCAGGCTCGATTTTAATCTGGTAAATACTATCAGAGAAGTTCGTCTTTTTCAACAGGCGGTTGATCTCCGCAGCGTGCCGCTTTGCCGCCTTAATGTCGCCGTGAATCGTTGCGATCACATTCTCCCGCAGGCTGCGGTAAATGAAATCGCATTGTTTTTCAAACTCTGTCCGATACTGGGGCTCAAAATCTGTCTCATACTGGGAAAGCAGCTGCTCATAACCCTCATTGGATTTCTCCGAGCCGGAAAATCCGCTGGAGGGATACTGCAGAATATAGGCGTTTCTTGCCCGGGACAGCTCTTCTGTCTGCTCCTGCTCCTTTTCACAAAGTACTTCTATCTCCGCATTTTTCTGGGCCCTGACCGCGCCGGAGGATCGTTTGGACAGCGCCTCCTGCACCATTGCGGTGATCTCCGGCTGCTGTGTATAACCGACAGACGCCTCCTTTAATGCTGCGTTTTTGGACTGCAGCTCCGTGCGTATGCGCTCCTGATTACCGGTCTGCTGTGCAATTTCATTCTGTATACCGGATATTCTCTTTTTCAGCTCGCTGCGTTTTTTGCGAAGCTCTGCTTCTTTTTCTTCCAGCTCCTTATATGCACCCATCCGCAGACCTTCGATGGTTGCTTTCGTCTCCTGTGTTTCCAAAAGCACGGCTTCCAGCTCCTGCGCTGCCCGAGAAAGGCTTTCCAGATACGCCGGCTCTTCTTTCAGGCTCTCCATCTCCCGGACCGCCTTCAGACCGTCCGCCATGCGCTTTGCTTCTTCCAGCTCTTTTTTCAGACGCTGCGCATCTACTTCATAGTCCTGCTGCCGTGCGCGGGAAACCTTGCTTCCGATGCACGCGCCGACGGTATAATCCCGTTTTTTCAGATGCCGGAAAATAAAATTACTGTAGGAATAACAGTCCGGCGTCACACCGTCTTTGGCGCTTCGCAGCTCCTCCACCGTGCGGCATTTCATAATCCGTCCCAGATAGCGTTTTAAGCAGCTGTCTGCAAAGGGCTCGACCGCCCGCACAGCCTCGTATAACGAACCCTCCTCCGCCCTCGGATTGCTCTTTGTAACCGCCTCAGAATGAATCAGATCGATTTCCTCAAACTGCCCCATCTCCCGGAAGGCTTTTGCTGCATCCGCCGCGACCTTCGGCTCTGTAATCAGGCTCAGCTTCAGACGTCCCAGACGTCCTTCTACCGCATTTTTCCATTCCTCATCCTCAACATCGAACAGGTCTGCAAAAATCCACACCTTGATTGTTCTTCCATACAGTACAGAAAGCTTCTGCTCCAGGGCAGCCCGGGCCTTTGTCAGCACCTCCGGATAGGATTTGCGGTTGTTTTTCATATCGTCCAGAAGCTTTTGCTTTTCCTTCAGGTCTTTGGACAGCTGCCGCTCCTGCTCGTGATAGGTTTCGTACTCTTCCTCGATATTCTGGCGTTCCTCTTCCAGACGGCTGCGCAGCTCCAGACACTGCGCCTGTGTCACCGGTCCGGTGCAAAATGCGCCAATCAAATTCAGCAGCCGATTGCTGATATAGTCCGCAACGATCTCGTCGCTCTCCCATCGCCGCAGTCCCTGCAGGATTTTGCGCCACTGTGCCGCGTTATCCGCCAGCATCCGGCTTCTTTTTTCCAGCTCTTCCAGACGCTCCTGACGGCTGCCAAGGTCGCTGCTTTTTAAGTCCGCACTGACAAGGATCAGCTCGTTTTCCAGCTGGGCAGACAGGGCTTCCAGCTCTTCTTCCTGCTGCCGAAGCTCCCGCAAACGCTCCTGTGTCCGATCCTGATCCTGTAAAAGGGCGTCGATCCGGTTCTTCAAATCCTCAATGTCGATACAGCGGATCACCGCCTGCTGCTTTACGATATCCGCACGCGTCATCGTCAGCTTTTGTCCGGCTTCCCGCACTTTTTTAAGCATTCCAATCTTGTTTTCCAGCACGTCGATCTTTTCTTTGATGTCCCGGTAAGCGCCCAGCTGTTCGCTGATCGTTTCAATGGTGTCTCCCTCGCTTTTGGGGAACATGTAATCCCGGATAAACTGTCCCGTCCCGTTGGACATTTTCAGCGCGATCGCACTTTTTTCCATGGTCATAAAACGATTCCCGTCAATGTAGCCGAGGATCTGGTCATACAGCGTGCTGATATACGCCTCCCGGGACGGATAAATGCGGTTTAACTCTGCCCTGCCGCCCTTTGCCGTCTCCTTCATCCGCGTCTCTGTCAGTGCCCGGATCTCCTGGTTCGAATAAGGATAGCCCTCTGCCGTCAGATACCCGCCCTCCGGCATTTTTCCGAGATGGCTGAAATAAACGAACTTTCGTATTTCAGAATCGTTTTTCCGTACTTCAAAAGCAATTCCCATGCAGACATACTGCTTTGTCCCGGTATCCTGCAGCTCCAGGACGATCTGGGAGCAGAAATCCTGTCCTTCGCGGTTTGCCGTGCCGTCCTTTTGTTCACCGCGCAGATAGCTCAACACGCTTCGTCTGTTTTTGGCGTCGTCCGCCGCTTTATTTAAAAAACTCGGAGAAAAGCTGCCGTATAAAATCACCTGGATCGCATCCATGACCGTGGATTTTCCCGAGCCGCTCTTGCCGGAAAACAGGTTCACATATTCGTGAAATTCCAGAATCTTATGGTTGATTCCGCCCCAGTTATTCAGACACATCCGGGTAAAGATCTTCTTCGCCTGTTTCACGTTCCTCTTCTCCTTCCGTCGTTTTTTCTTCTGCGTCATCCCGATAACGCTGTACCAGCTCGTTAATTGCCAAGGACGAGCAGAAAATATTCACCGTACCGTAAATATAGATCGGCGTCTGATCCTCCACGTTCAAAATCGCCCCCGGCAGCTCGATCATCTGGTGGGTTTTCATCAGATTTAGCGCAGCCTGCCAGTCCTGTGCGTTCAGTTTCCCCGGAAGCAGTCCGGTATTTCTGCCGTATTCCCGGATTTCCGCCAGGGTCGTCACCGTCGCATGCAGTCCCTCGCCCATGATTTTATCCCGGTAAATCAGCTTTAACAAAAGCAAAAGCTTTGTCGTCGTCAGGCTCATTTTTTCCATCGCTGCACCGTCGCCTGTGATCCGGAACAGATGATCCTGCGGGTCGTGCACCAGCTCACAGCCCATCACAGAAAGATAGTCCGCAATAAATTCCCGGTGCTTTAAACAGACCTGATAGCGCCCATTATCCCGGGCCGTCAGCGTCACCGGATCGTATTTTACCTGTAAAATACAGGTCTGACGAAGCAGCTCCTGTATGGTTCTTCGAATCGCCTCCACCTCGGCGGGGGTGCGTTCCTCCAGATATGAAAACATGTATCAATTCTCCGTTTCGTCTATACTAAAACCGGTGTAGGAAAAGCCGTCCTTCTGATGGATTTCCTCCTGCAGCAAAATCCGGTCTTCCTCCTGTCTGCTCTGGGTCGCCTCCTGCCAGATAAACAGAAGCTTTTCCAGATCCTCTGCCGACTGCACCGTATCCTCCAAAACCTGAAAAACTCCGTTCTTCGTATGCCGCCGTCTGAACTCCTCCAGCTGTCTGCCGGTATAGAGCGGCTTCGGGACGAAATCCGCGATTTCCGAGGACGCCTCCTCCTGCAGAGCCAGCGGTACGAACTGATTTTCCAGCCTTGGCCGACGGTTGTAAAGGCTCGCGTCCCCGACAATGGAAAACGGTGCCGTCACATACATGCTGTCCCGCAGCTCTTCCAAAAGCGCTTCTTTTTTGTCGCTATGGTTGAGCAAACCGATCAGCTCCAGTGTGCTGTCCTCTACGCCTGCACCCTCCTGCAAAAGGTAGTGGATTCTCGCCAGTGCCCGCCGCGCAAAGACGGTTTTCAATTCGATCAGGCGGTTATACTTTTTCTCGATTAAATCAAATTCGCGCTCCACCAAAAGAACCAGCTGCGCCGCCTCTTCGCAGAACTGGATGCCGCGCTCCAGCCTTAAAAGGGCGGGCGCAGACGCGCCGGATGTCAGTGCTTTCGCCTGCATGGACGCTACATAGCTGCCTCCTGCGCTTTCTGACGGTTCGGGCGCGTTGCTGTCGCTGCCCTGTGCAGCCATTAGCATCCGCTTCTGCACCGTCAGCCCCTCGCGGCGGTTTTCATTTTCCTCCAGGATCTTCGCAATCAGCTCCTTGACCGCCTCCTTATAGCGGTAAAAACTGTCTGTCGTTGTTAAAATTGCATATTTTACGCTCTCGCGATTGTTGATCTCGTTGACCAGAACCTCCTGAATTCCGATAAAGTCCTTTCGTTTGGAAAGTTCATCGAACCACAGCCGCATGCTGTCCTGCATATTGGACAGCATCTGTCCGAGGCTTTTGGATGTGCGCAGGGCACTTTTTAAAATGCTGTTATTTTTTTCCGGATCCGAATCATAGGTGTAAAGGGCGCTGTATACAGACAGAATACTTTCCCGCTCCATGCTGTCGTCCTCTTTTTCAAGACGGTCAAACAGCTCCACATACAGCCTGCTGTACTCCGGAAAGCCAATGATATAGCAGTTTAATTTTTCATCAAAATCCTTCGAAAGCCAGCCCCACTTCACAAACCTGTCCAAAACAGCGGAGGGCGAAAGCCCGGGAAAGCCTTCGTCCTCCGTTTTTTCTGTTTCATCCTCCCACCAGACCAGGTTGACCCTGGCGATCGTTTCCGCCAGAATGCTCCTGCATTCCGAATCCGTCAGCTGCGTCAGGGCATAGGCTTCCTGATCCGCCTCGTACAAAGCGGTCAGAAGCTGCATGTAATACTCCATGTTCTGGGTGCGGAACAGCTTATAAAAATCTCTCGGTATCTTCTTTTTCAGAATCATCTGTCGTGTTAAACCTCATATTCCAGTTCTCCGTCAAAGACAAACTCCGCCGGACCTGTCATAAAGATATGGTTCGTCTTTTCGTCCCATTGGATCGTCAACGCACCGCCCAGCACCTCTACGGTCACTTTCCGCCCCGTTTTACCGTTTAAAACGCAGGCAACCGCCGTCGCACAGCAGCCTGTTCCACAGGCAAGGGTTTCACCGGTTCCGCGCTCCCAGACCCGCATTTTTACATATTCCGGGGATACGATTTCCACAAACTCGGTATTGGTGCGTCTCGGAAATCTCTCGTGATGCTCAAAATGCGGTCCGATCTGCTCCAGTGGCAAATCTGCCGTGCTGTCCACGAAAACAACGGCATGGGGATTTCCCATAGACACGCAGGTCATGCGGTATGTTTGATTCTCCACAGTGATCTCTTCATCGATGGACTGTCGGTTTTTAGAAACAACCGGAACCTCTGCCGCCGTCAGGATCGGCTCGCCCATATCCACACGGATCGCTTTTGTCACGCCGTTTTCCACCGTCAGATCCATATATTTCACTTTTCCGCCGCTGATAATGGAAAACCTTGCCCGATCGGTCAATCCTTTGTCATGGGCATATTTTGCCACGCAGCGGATGCCGTTTCCGCACATTTCCGCCCTTGTGCCGTCTGCGTTATACATCTCCATCTCAAAATCTGCTTCGTCAGAAGGATTGATAAAAATAACGCCATCGCCGCCGACCCCGAAATGACGGTCGCTGGCAAAGCGGACAAATTCCGGCTTCTTTTCCTGCGGTATATGCTCCGTAAATCCATTGACATAAACGTAATCATTCCCACAGCCCTGCATTTTTGTAAATCTGATCTTCATAAATCCTCCATACAGA
>OLXV01000555.1_pt1 | contig 19703 bp, 11 predicted proteins | sample 1673481 | NCBI WGS metagenome assembly OLXV01 (sample SAMEA103958113, study PRJEB25191) | human gut metagenome
GAAATGGGCTTGCTCTGCTGCTTTCGGCAGCTTTGCTGATTTCCGTCTGCCTTCCGCTTCCCGCGGCGGCCGAAACGCCGCCGGAGGATTCCGACTATGTCTGGATCGAGGCGGATCAGTCTCCGATTGCGTCGGTGCGCCGCGGCGGAGATCAGTCCTACACCCGGATCAACGACGGCGTGCTGGACAACTCCACCAACACCTACAGCCCCGGGAAGGATGAAAACACCGAGGACTACTACGGCTACACCTTCACAAACAGCTACACCATCAACCAGGTCGTTTTCTACTCCGGGCTGCGGTTTTCGGACGGCGGCTGGTTCCGGGAAACGCCGGTCATCAAGGTGCTGCAAAACGACGTCTGGAAGGAAATTGAGGCCTCTGTCTCCCCCGCCTATGACGCGAAGGAGCTGACCCCCTACACCTTCACCTTTGCGCCGGTGGCCTGCGACGGCGTGATGGTCAGCGGCCTGCCGGGGGGCAGCGTTCATTTCATCAGCTGTGCCGAGCTGAAGGTCGCCGGCCGCAGAGCCGACCGGGAGGAGAAAACCATCTATCGCTATGAATTTGAACGCTACATAACCGCGCTGACCGACGGAGAGAACGCCGAGGTACAGTGGATGGGCAACTATGGAAACGGCTGGAGCCGCTCCTACCAGCTGCTCTGGAAACGGGCGGCCGGGGACAAGTCGCTCTCCTTCCCGTTTGAGGTTGAGGCCGCGGGCGATTATATTTTCAGCGCGGGAGTCACGACTGCCGCCGATTTCGGCAGCTTCCGGTTTTATGTTGACGACCGGCCGGCCGGAGAGGCGGTCGACCTCCACGCCGACAGCGTCGCCCCGAAAACCGTCGCAGAAATGGAGACCTTCACCCTCTCGGCCGGGAGCCATACCCTGAAAATTGAAGCCCTGTCGGACACGGCGGGAGCGCTGGTCGGCGGGTTCGATTATTTTGAGCTGATGCGGCTGCCGGTTTGCGACGGCAAAACCGGCGCCTGGATCGAGCAGAGTCAGACGCCGATCGCCTCGGTTGTGCGGGACGGAGATCTGGCGCTCTCCAACCTTGGAGACGGGCGGCTGGACAACTCCACCAATCTGTTTGAATTCAATAAGACCGAAGCCTCGGTCGATTATTTCGGCTATACCTTTAACAAAAGCCAGACTGTGTTCGCGCTGGAATATTATGAAGGGCCGCACTATGTGGACGGCGGCTGGTTCCGGGAGACGCCGACCGTAAAGGTGCTGCAGAAGGGAAGCTGGAACGAGGTGGAGGCTGCCGTCTCCCCCGCTTACGACGCACGGGCCGGCGCGCGCTATCTCTTCACCTTCGAGCCGGTGGCCTGCGACGGGATTATCCTCACCGGGCTGCCGGGCGGCACGGTCTATTTCACCAGCGTGGCCGAGCTGAAGGTTGCCGCCAAAACGGAGGAGGCGCCTCCCACACCGCCCAGAGAGCCGGAAATCACCTACTCCTACGCCGACATTGCCCGGCGGCTGTATGATATGGAGGCGCTGGCCAAGGACCCCGCGGGTGAAAAGACCGCGCAGTTTACCTCCTACGACCGGTCGTCCACCTACGACAGCGTGACCGGAAGCTATAAAAACTGGTCGGCCAACGGCGACTGGACCGGATACCTCTACAAGCAGAGCGACGGCGGCTGCGTCATCGCGGAGATGGAGGGGCCGGGCTACATCAACCGCATCTGGATGGCCTACTCCTGGACGGGGAAGATTGCCGTTTACATCGACGGGGGCGAGACCCCGGTGCTTTATGACGAGTGCCGGAAGCTCTTTAACGGACAGCTGTTTGATTATGCCGAGCTTGGCTACTCCCCCTGTGCCATCAACGACAACATGGCCGCCTTCAACTGCTATGTGCCGATTTCCTACAACACCTCCTGCAAGGTGGTGCTGTACGATTCCGACACCAACCATTTTGGCGATTTCAGCTACTACAACATCGGCTATACCACCCTGCCCGACAACTGCGCGGTGGAGAGCTTCAGCTATCCCCTGTCAGCCGAAAACGCCGCCGCATTAGAGGCGGCCAACACCGCCCTTGCAGCGCGGGACGCCCGGCCGGACGGAAAAACCGACACTGCCTCCCACACCGTGAAGGCGGGTGAAAAGCAAACCGTCTTCGCCGCCGACGGCGCCGGCGCGGTCTCCTTCCTGGAGATTGCCGCCGCCATAGAGGCAGCCGACTTCCAAAGCACGGCGGTACCGCGCGAGCTGATGCTTTCCATCTGCTTCGACGGGAGCAGCACGCCCGGTGTGTACACCACGCTCGGTGACTTTTTCGGCACGCCTTCGGGCATCGTACCCTATCAGTCCTACGTCACCGGGGTGCGGGAGAACGGCGAAATGTACGCCCGGTGGTTCATGCCCTATACAAACGGCATCCGAATAGAGATCATCAACACCGGCGCTTCGGATGTATCGCTGAGTGCGTCGGTGACCACCGCGCCGCTCTCCGCTCCGGCGGAGTCGTATCTCCGCTTCGGGGCGGAGTGGAAACGGATGGAGGACAGAGCCGCCTCCGACAGCCGCAGCCCCGACAGCCAGTATTTCTACGCCGAAGGAAAGGGTCGCTATGTCGGCGTGTCGATGCAGATTTATCAGTCGGCCAAGTCCATCTGGTGGGGCGAGGGAGACGATAAATTCTTCATCGACGGGGAGAAATTCCCCTCCTGGTACGGCACCGGGTCGGAGGATTACTTCGGCTATGCCTGGTGCATGCCGACCGTTTTCAGCAGCGCCTATCACGGACAGCCGCTGTGCGAGGGCAACATCGGCCTGAACATGCTGCAGGATCCGGGCAACAAGGTCAACTACCGCTTCCACATCACCGACAGCCTGCCCTTCTACACCTCCTTCGACGCGAACATGGAAAAATATTTTGGCGATAAAAGCGTCAAGATGGCCGCCACTACCTTCTACTACCTCGCGGCCGAGGATGCGAAAAGCCATGCGGTCAACGATTTTCTTCCCGAAGAGCGGGATTTCAACCACCCCGACGCGCTGGAGGCCGCACTCTCCTACGAAGGGGAGGATTTGTCCACCTTTGTCCTCGACTGCACCAGCGGCAAGGTCGAGCTGCAGGACATGACCTGGGCGACCACCGGCGACCGGTCCTGGAGTGGGAACAAGCACCTCTGGTGGAAATGCACCGCCGCCGATGGGCTGCTTTCCCTCCCCATCAAAACAGCCGTCTCCGGCCGGTATGAGCTGACGCTCCGGATGACGACCGCCGCCGACTATGGACAGGTTCAGGTGCTGGTCGACGGCTATGCGGTCGGCAACCCGATCGACTGCTACTCCTCCACCCTCGGTGTCACCGAATTTGACGTTGGAGAGCTGGCGCTCTCGGTCGGGCAGCACACAATCAGCCTGCAAATGGCCGGCAAAAACGCCTCGGCCAGCAATTATTATATCGGTCTGGACAAACTGGAGCTGCAGCCGAACGCCGCCACCTCCGACAAGGCGCTGAAGGCTGCCGAGGCGGCGATCAAAGCAGCGCTGGAGGCCTATACTCCCAGCAACCAGACCACCGCAAAGGCGCTGCTTTACGCCCTGCAAAAGGCGGCCGGAGAAGGCTTCTCCCTCAGCTGGAGCGAGGCATTCTCCCTCTCGCCTGCCACAACCGACCAGGCGGGCTCGATCGGCGGGACAATCCGCATCGCATACGGAGAGGCAAGCACAGAGCTTCCGATCCGGCTGACCATCCCGCAGCTTCCGCCGGAGGAGCCGGATGTAACGCCCGGCGACGTCGACAACGACGGCAAGGTCACCGTGTCGGATGTGGTGCTTCTCCGGAAGCTGATCACGGCCGGCAGCTGGACAGAGCGGGAGTTTGCAGCCGGCAACGTCGATAATACGGATAATACGCTGACCGTCTCCGACGTAGTTACGCTGCGCGCCCTGATTGTCGCACAGTAAGCCGGCCGAAAACCCCCTGGCGTTCGGCACATAAAAACAGCCAAGCACCACTCCTCTCTTTGCCCCTCCCGGAAAATCCGCATCCGGGAGGGGCTTTCTGTTTCCTCCCGCTTGAAGGCGAGAGGGGGAAAGCTTCCCCGGAAAAGGGGCAGAACCTCCCTTCCGGGAGGCAGGCATATAAAAACCCCCGCGCCTGAGGACTGAAACGCCTCAGGCGCGGGGGTTTAAACTGTAAAATACCGACCGGCCGGCAGTATTGCTCTGCCAACCGGCGCGCCCCCTTCTGCCGCACAGAGCACGGCAGAAGGGACATATGCGGCCTTTCAATCAGCCGGTGACAATCCACTGGCGGAGGTCGACCACATCCGACACGGTCAGTGTTCCGCTCTGATCGAAGTCGCCCGCCTCCAGCTCGCGGTCGGAGCAGGCGCCCGCCATAATCAGCTGACGGAGGAGAACCACGTCTGACACGGTGACCTTGCGGTCGCCGTCTATATCTCCGCGCCAGATCAGCGCCGAGATTGCGGACCGGATTGCCTCAGCCAGCGCGTCGACCGTATCCTGATCGGCCGAGGTCAGGCTGCCGCGGTCGAGCGCCTCTGCCGCGGCGACGGCCTGCTCCAGCCGGGCGAAGGATTTTTCCGTCACATTGTTGCGCCCGACCTCGTTTGCGGAGGCCAGCACAGCATCCAAACCGGAAAAATCGGCGGCAGTGCTGCCGATCTCCGTAACACCGGCCGGCAGATAGTCAAACAAAACCTGATAGAAGGTCTTGGCCACCAGACGATAGCCCTCGTCGTTCGGGTGCACGCTGTCCGGGAAAATACTCAGCCGATAGGTGGCGGCGTTCATATCAATCAGCTCCAGCCCCTTCTCCGCAGCGATTTCCCTTTGCAAAGGGAGAATCTGCTGCTCGATCACCGGGCCGATGATGTCGTTGCTCCCCGGATTTTCCGGATTGTTCGGGCAGAAGGGCGAGGTGGCGATATAAATCTTCGGATTGGAGGAAAGCGCCGCATACGTCTCAATCAGCGCGAGGTAATCCCGCTTATACTCGGTCGGAATGCGCGCGCTGTTCTTCGGCTTGGAGTCGTTGGTTCCCAGCATGATGATGACAATATCCGGCTCAAAGGCGAGGCTGTCCGTATATTGCGTCTGCTTAGTGTACGGCTTGTCGGTTGCGTTCATGAGGGTCGTTCCGCCAAGGCCGAAATTGCGCACATCATAGCTTTCTCCAAGCAGGCTTTGCAGCTGCGCCGGGTAGGCAGTCTTGTTCCGGTCGGTCGAGCCCGAGCCGTAGGTGATGCTGTCTCCGACGCAGGCGACCTTCACCTTGCGGGAGAGGGTTTTCTGCGGCAGCGGCTTTTCGGGCGTCACGGTCGTCTGATGCCGCAAAAACACGAGGTAGATCGCCGCACTGGATGTGCCGAGGCAGCCCAGCTCGACATGCTCGCCGGCCGATACCCGGCGGTGATAAAGCTGCATGACGCTGTCATGCGTAGCGTTCCAATCGGTGTTCCAGAAGGTGATCTGCGTGTCGGTTTTCTCCCACCCGGAGGCGCTGCCCAGCCAGTCGGGCGCAGTCCACGCCACCGGCCACGCCACATACAGGTCGGTATCGCAGGAGACGTCAAAGCTCGACAGCACCTTGCCGGAATTCCACGACTTGGAGTTCATGGCGCTGCGGATCCAGTCCGAGCCGATCAGCTCGGCCGGCAGGCTGCTGTCGAAATAAAGCTGCTTGCGGTCACTGTAGGCCTGATCCCCGACCTGCAGATTGGTGCGCACAACCCAGTTGAAATCATTGGCCGTGTCGTTGCAGACAAGGTTGAGGATGCCTGCGCCGCCGGTCAGCTCGGCGATTTTTTGTTCGGCCGCGATCAGGCGCGCCAGGCCGGAGACCAGCCCCTTCCCGTAATCGGACAATTCGGTATAGGCGGCTCTCGCGGCCTCTACCGCGGCGGCGTCCTCAGCCGTGAGGCGGTCGGCATCCGGCAGGGCGGCGATCAGGCGATCCACCGCAGCAGCCGCGGCTGCCTCACTCTCTTTGGTTTTGAGGAGGGACTTTGCCGCCTCCAGCGCCGAGAGGGCGGCCGCTACCGTCTGCTCAGTCGCATTGTTGCTGTAGGCGACGGCGCGCGCCTTCTCAATCTCGGCGCGATAGGCCGCGATGCTCTCGGGCAGGTAGAGGTCGGTTTTCCCGGCCTCGTCCTCCGCCGCCTGAATGGCTGAAAGCAGCGCGGTTTTATCCACAAGGTTCAGCGCCAGCCGGGCGGCCTCCGCCTCCGACAGGGCACGGTCAAACAGGATGACGTCATCGGCAAAGAAAGCACCCGATCCCCAGGAGGCCGCTCTGCCGCCCAGTTCGACCGTCTTTGCCGTCCGCAGAACATCCATCACGCGGGTAAGGTCGGCCGTATTGTAGCCGGAGGTGTAGCTCTTATCCAGAGAGGAGGCAATTTTCTTCCCATCAATATACAGCACAGCCTCCTGCTCGGTCAGGGTAAGGGTCAGGGTGTACCAGATGTTGTTGCTGACGCTGTACAGGCCGGCGGTCTTGTTCATATCAACATACCCGCGCGAGCCGGCGTAGCCGAAGTACATGCCGCCGGTCAGCCAGGTATAGTTCATACCGTCGTTTGCCGTCCACAGGCAGCCGTAGGTATCAAAGCTGACCCCCTTCGCCCGGAAGGAGACGGTAAAGCCGTCCGCCGCGTCGGTTCCGTACACCGGATTGGGCAGGCTGACGCCGGAGGAATTTCCGGTGCCGCCGCCATAGACCCGCACCGCGCGGCCGCCGTCGGCGTCCTCCATAATCTGCGGCAGATTGGTTGTTCCCTTCTGCCAGGGAGAGGCCGTCTCGGCCGCGTTCAGGGCGTTGTTCCAGCCATCCTCAAAGGTATAGAGGGCGGTGCGGCCGGTCGTGATATCCGCCCCGAGAACCGACGGGTCGATCAGGGCGTTCATCGCCGCCAGCAGACGGCTGGCCGCCGTGTCAATCTCGGCCTGAGAGGCGTTTGCCGCCACCGCCTTGGCCTGCTGCAGAGCCTCCTGCAAGAGGGCGAACTGCGCCTCAAGATAATCCGCACCGGAAAGCGCCGAGGCCTCCGCAATCAGGCGGTCGAGGTCGGTGCGGTCGGGCGTGGCGCCCTCCCGGCACATTTTGCCGGCCGTACCGGCGTGGGTACCGTTCTTTGTGAGGACAAATTTATCCACGACGATGCCGTCCTCCCGCTCCCAGATCGAGAGGGTGTGCTCTCCGGCGGCAGAAACGCTGATCTGACTGCCCAGCTTGAACCACTTGAAGGCGCCGCCGGTATCCTTGGTATCGTTCAGGGTGGCTGCCGTTCCCCCGTCCAGAGAGACCTGGATCGAGTCGTCCACGTCGGCCTGCGACTTCACCAGGGCGTAAAGGCTGTAGGAGCCGGCCTCGGCAAAGCGGATTTTATAATACATCTTCGGTCCGTTATGCGAACCGATGCTGGTGCTGCTGAAGTTATTGCCCTTGTTCGGGCCGCTGTACATGGCCGTTCCGCTCGAGCCGTAGGTCTCCATCCAGGCGGACTGATCGGCATCCCGGCCGGCTTCACTCCAGGCATAGGCCGAGTTTTCAAGCGCCGCCTCCGCCTCGATATAAATGCCGCCGTCGGCCGCCGGGAGGAACACTCCGGTTCCGTTGTCCCTTGCCGGCTCGGTATACGGCGCGGCCTCCAGCGCAGCGAGCGCCCACCGGCTGCCGGAGATTTCCAGCCGCAGGCTGCCCTCCGCACAGTCGACGACAAAGCCGCGCTCCACGGTGCGGCCGGCCGCCACATTCAGGCCGTCGATCACCTTGACCCCGTTCGCGAGGACCGTCATCCCGCTGACCGAAACGCCGTTCGACAGCCGATCTCCGACAGCAAGCCCGACCACATATTTTCCCGCCTTGGGCAGCTGGAGGGTAAGCGCCGCCTCCGCCGTGCCGTAGACAAAGCCCTGATCGCGGGTCGAAACGCCCGAGCTGATGCTGCGGGTGGCCGCCTTGACATTGCCGAAGGTATCGCTGTCCCAGGCATAGCCTGCCGCCGCCGAGCTTACACTCCGGTTATCCACACCGATATAACCGCTCGACGCCTTGGCGGCGTCGGCGCTGAAATCCAGCAGGAAGATTTTCTCCGCGTCCGGCTCGCCGTACACGATCTCCGACAAAGAGAATTCCGGCGGCACCCCGACCTCCGGCGCAGTATACCCGGTGGTGGTGGTAAAACTCTCCGGCGCGCCGAGCAGGGAGGAAACTGCGCTCACTCCGGCGCTTCTCAGAACCAGCCGGTCAAAGGCGGCGCCGGCGTCGGATTTGTAGATCCGGATTTTATGCCAGCCGGCGGACGCTACGGTAACGGTCGTCTCCATCACATCTATATTGGCCAGAACGCCCGCCCGCCAGGTTTCGTTGCTGTACTCGCTGTCTACCCGGCTGTTGCCGCGGAAGAGGTAATACGCCCCGTCGTCCAGCTGAAAAGCGGTGCGGTTGGTCTTGTTTGTCCCCTCGTTCAGGGTCGGCAGCCGGTAGAAGGAGACGGTGTAGCTGCCGGTCGTTTCAAAATACACCTCATACTCCAGATAGGGCGATTTTTCGGCATAGTCGGAGGTTACCGTGCCTCCGTCGGCCGAGAGGTCGGGATAATTTTTCATGACGGCGCTGCCCGTCCGGCCAAGCCCCTCCACAGGCGCCCAGTACTGGCCGTCGGCCGACACGTTCGCGCTGTAATGCTCCGCCTCGATCGCGACGACGCCGTTTACCTCATAATACCCCTTGTGCCCGGCCGCTGCTTCGGCCGCCGGGTCCAGCGAGGTTTTTGTGATCTCCACCGGATAGACTTTGGCCTTTCCAAACGCGTCCGAAACGGTGATGGAGGCATCGGTCGTGCCGGTCTCCGCCCCGCTCCAGTCGATCGAGACGGTCAGTCTTGCTTCCACCTCGACCGTGCCGGTGTAAACCACCCGGCCGTCCCTTTCCTCCCCCGAAAGGAGGCTGCCGTCCGGCGCGGTCAGCCGGATGCATGGGTCGCAGGAAATCGTGTATGTATTGGCCGAAAGCCCGGTGTTGAAGATGTCGAGGAAACGCCGGTCGTCGGTCAGGGAGTGGAAGCGCAGGGTCACCGACTCTCCGCCGGTGGTCTGCCCCTCGCAGACCGAGCCGACTCCCTCGACCGCAACATTTTCGCTGAGATAAGTAACCTCCGGCGCGCCCGAGATGGTCGGGATCGAGCGGATGGAGGTGTACGGATCGAGGATGCCGTCGAACCGGCCGCCCGACATGCTCTTGTTATAATACTTCAAATCGGCCAGAATGCGGTCATAGGCGTCCTCTGCCGCTTTGGCGTAGGCGTTGACGCTGGCAAACCGCCCCTGCCCCATATAAAGCTGATTTTTCTGCTGATAAATATGCTTTTGCAAAGTGTCTCTGGCCGCCTGCAGCATGTACTGCACAAGCTGGAAATAGGCGTCGCGATAAGCTGCAGGCAGGTTTTCATACACCTCCTGAGAGCGGGCGCAGGCCGCCGAAAGCTTTGCGATCTGACGTTCGCCCTCATCCCCGTACTGGACAAGGTTGTAATTGCTGCCGAGGCTCTTGCCGAAATACTCCGGCTTCTTGGCGAAGCATACGGCATAGTAATCCTGCAGCGCGGCAGCGACCGCCTCGGCGTCCGCCTCCGAAAGGGGGAAGCTGGCGGTCAGAAAATCTTTCAGGAAATCGGGGATGGTGGTATCGTCGTACCGATCGTGATCCCACGCCATGCCGAGAAGGAAGGTCATCGGAATTTCTGCCGGCTTCAAATCTCCCACATTCAAAATCCAGCAATCGTCCGACCCGGCGTTATAAGCCTTGCTCATCTCCTCATAAATCAGGCCGAGCGGCGTCGACGCAACCCAGAGGTAGGAAAGCGGCGTCCCGAGGTAGGAGACATGATAATATACCCCCTGATCGGGATAGGCGGCCAGCTCCTCGGCCGTGCCGACCTCCCGCAGATAGCCGTAGTTATCGTCTCCCCAGATGATGACGGTATCCTCCGGCAGAGAAATATCGTATTTGAAATACTCGGCGGCTTCTTTATAAGAGCAGTAGATTTTTAAGAAGCTTCTGCGCTCGCCGGTCTCCTGATAATACTTCTCCTCGTATTTTTCGAGGATGGCGAGCTGCGCCTCCACCGCCTTTTTGACCACGCCGGCCTTTCCCGCCACGCTCTTGTCCGAGAGGGCCGAGCAGTTGATGCCGGCGTCATGCACTCCGCGCAGGCCGATGGTGTACATATTCTCAAACTTATAATTGCGGGCGACCGCCTCCTCCCAATAGGCCTCCATCGCCGTGGCGTTGACGGTATAGTCGTAGCTGGCCTTCCAGTCGTTGTTGATCTTTTGCAGATTGTACCTGCCCTGATTGGCCTCGCACCAGGGCACCCACTCGGTCGCGTTGTTGCGCAGCAGCATCTCACAGTGGGACGAGCCGGCGATAATCCCGTAGCGGTCGGCCATTTCGGCGTTAAAGGAAACCCCGGTCTCCGGATTCAGCCGGGCGTTAAAGGCGGTCGATTCCTCATGCATGGCCGGCCAGATCGAGTTGGCCTTCAGCCGCAGCAGCAGCTCGAAAACCCTGGCATAGGCGGCGGCGCCCGGCGTGCCGGGGCTGCTCGTCTCCTCCTCCAGCAGCCGCGACCAGTAGGAGAAGTTCTCCTCATCATTCAGAAAAATGCCGCGGTATTTGACATCCGGCTTCTCGGTCTTTTCGATCGAGGCCTTTTCCAAAATCACTTCGCTTTTTTGCTCGACCGGCACATCCCCCCACCAGTACCAGGGAGAAACACCGATCTGCGCCGACAGCTCATATATGCCGTAGATTGTGCCCCGCATGTCGCTGCCGGCGATGACCAGCGCCCGGTCGATTCCCTCGGCCGGCTGATCCACGATCTGGATCGTAAAAGCCTCCCACTCCCCCGAAATACGGGAGAGATCCAGCTTCCCGGCCGAGGCCAGACTGTCGACCAGCCCGCCGCGGCCGGCGGTGCCGACGATGACCGCCCGGCCGCTTATTGCGGCGGCGCTGTCGGTGAGGATGGGTAGAAGGCCGGTCACCTTCTCCACGTCGGTCCGCAAATCCTCCATCGCACGGAGAATCTGCGCCGGCTCCTCCGCCCCGGCGCAGAGGCCGGCCGCCTGCCCATTCAAAAACAGGGCAAAGCCGTCTCCCTCCACTCCGGCGGCAGAGGCCGACGGCAGCGCAGCGCAGGTCAGGCTGCCGGCCAGCAGAGCCAGCGTCAGCACAAAGGCCAAAAACCTGCTGACCTCTCTCTTTTTCATACACAATCCACTCCTTCCCCCTCATGCAGCACATATGTATCGTAAGATCGCCTATTTAAAAGCGCAAAAGAGGGGTAATTTTATCTATTATGATGATACATCATCACGATACGCAATTCTATTGTCTTATATCGCGATTTTTATTGCGTTTTGCAGCAAAGCATGGTATTCTTAAAATAAACAGGAATGAAAAGAGGTCAGGCGGATGCTTAAAAAGCTGTATGAATATTTGGATAACGAGGTCTACATTCACCATGCGATCGACCGCACACTTTGTGAATCTGACTATTCCATGCACGCCCACGACTGCTGTGAGATTCTGGGCTTTATCCGAGGTAGGGTGCGCTGCGTTGTGGAGGGGCGCTCCTATAAATTAGAGCCGGGCTGCATTATCATCACCCGTCCAACCGAGATACACCGGGTCTATGTCGAGCCGGGAGAGCCGTACGAGCGCATCATGCTCAACTTCCGGCAGAAAACATTGCAAAGCCTTGACCCGGACGGCATTCTGATGCAGCCCTTTCTCGACCGGCCGCTCGGCACCCACAACCTCTACCGCCCGCAGGAGTTTCAGTCCGCCACCGGGCTTTTCTTTTTGCGGGAGATGGTGGCGACCCCCGCCAGGACCCGGGCGGAACAGCGCCTCAACCTGGATGTCAATCTTCTGCCGCTGCTCAACACACTGCGGACGATCTTTTTGGTCAAGCAGACACAGGGAAACCGATGGAACAAACGAGATGTTTCGTTACAGGTCATTGATTATATTAACGCGCACCTGCATGATGAGCTTTCCCTTGACCGGCTGAGCGAGGAGTTTTTCCTCAGCCGGTCCCAGATCAGCCGGATTTTTAAAAAGGCGACCGGCTCCTCCGTGCTGGATTACATCACCATCAAGCGGCTGATCCGCGCGCGGGAGTATATCCTGAATGGAGAGACGGCTGCAAACGCCTGTCATCTCAGCGGATTTGACGATTACTCGACCTTCTACCGCGCGTGGCGCAGGCGGTTCAGCGGCGCGCCGTCCGATTTAAAGCCGACCGCGTCGGTGCAGCGCAGCCTCGACCCCTGACCGCTCCTCAAGCGGAAGGCCTTCGCCCTTTTTGCTGGTCGATGAAATCTTTGCGTAAAGAGGTGAAAATATGCAGTATGATATCTTCACGGCGGCGCAGTTCCTCGCGGCCGGAGATATTCCGGCCGATCAGACCCGCCTGACCTTCGCCAAGGCGACCCACGGTTCGATTTACGGCGAGATTTCGAGCAGCTGGAGTCTGGACAGCGATCTGCGGATCAGCTACGAGGCCACCGTACCGGCCAATACGACAGCAACCCTCCGCCTCCCGCTGAAAAACGCGGAGGATCAGATTCTGCTGAACGGCACGCCCTTTGTCTCGGACGGCACGGCGAAGCTGACCGGCTATGCGGACGGCTGCGCCGTGATCGAGCTCGGCAGCGGCAGTTACCGCTTCCGGGTGCTGGATAAGAATGCCGTCCTCCCGGTGGAGGATATCTCCGGCCTGCCGGAGATGATTCTGGCCGGAAGGGAGGTCACCCTTTCCGGGATCGTCCTCCCGGCGGAGGCCGGGAAAACCGAAATCTCCTGGACGATTTCCGACGCCGGGACAACCGGGGCAAAGCTTTCGGAAAACCGGCTGACCGCCGCCGCCCCCGGCGTGCTGGAGCTTACCGCCTCAGTCGCCGACGGCCTCTCTCCCGGAGAGGCGTTTACAAAAACCTTCCGGATCACCGTGCTGCTGCCCGGCGACCTTAACCGGGACGGACAGGTAACCGTCTCCGACGTGGTGGCGCTGCGCCAGCTGATCGTCCGGGGAGATGCGGACGCGGCCGAGCGGCTGACCGGAAACCTCGACGACTCGGACGATAACCTCACCGTGGCGGACGTGGTCGCCCTTCGCAAGCGGATTGTCGCGGGATAACCGCCTGCCGCAGCCGGAAAATATCCCGAAAAGCCGAAAAAAGCACCGGCCTTATGAAAACATAAGGCCGGTGCTTTTGTTTTCGCCGCAGAAATCTCTCCTGCACACCCGCATACCGGCATACCGACGGAATCTGCCGCACGGCGGCCGGATTTTCATGCCTCCTAAAAACCGCACCCGCATATTCCGAACGCCGTGCGGCCGGATAAACCCTCCGGCTCTGTCGGCAGAATGTCAGGCTTTAAGCAAAAAAATTGTCCCGGCCAAATCGGCCGGGACAATCCTGTGACATAAGCTTAATGTAAAAATTTATGCCTCTTCCTTCATCTTTGCAAAGCACTCGCTGCAGTAGACCGGACGGTCATCACGGGGCATGAAGGGAACCTTGGCTACGCCGCCGCAGGCAGCGCAGGTCGCCTCGTGCATCTCTCTGGGGGCGCGGCCGGCGTTCTTGCGAGCGTCACGGCAGGCCTTGCAGCGCTGGGGCTCGTTGGTGAAGCCCTTCTCCTGATAGAACTCCTGCTCACCGGCGGTGAACACGAACTCTTCGCCGCAATCTTTGCAAATTAGGGTCTTGTCTTCGAACATGTTTTGTACCTCACTTGAAAAAAATTGTTTTTGCCTCGACCGGAATTGCACCGGCACCTTTGGTTGACAACGCTCTACATTAAGCTACGAGGGCATATGGAAACGGCCGAACCGTTTTTGATAAAATTACCTCAGTTTGCGCCGTATCCGCTGCAAAGCATTGTCGACCGCCTTGGCCGAAATTCCGCGCCGGGCGGCAATTTCTTCATAACTTCGGCCGCCGACATAATCGGAAAGCACTGTGCTTTCAAGCTCGGTCAGATTCTGTTGAACACGCAATTTCAGACGTTCAAAAGCCTCCCGCTCGATCAGGATCGATTCGGGATCGCCGGCCTCTGACGCCGGCAGCTTTACACTAAGGTCGTTTTCATGCATCTCATCCAAAAGGGAGATCTGCGTTATGGGGATTCGTTTTTTTCGGGTGTCGCCCCGGTGAACGGCGGACAGCATCCGATCGATGCACAGCCGCGCAAAAGTCGGGAAAGAAGACTTCTCCCCCTCGTAAGCCCGGACCGCGGCCAAAAGGCCGATCATCCCTTCCTGACAGAGATCCTCAAACCCGCTTTCCCCTGCGGCGAGAAAAGCAGCGGCCCGAGACCGCACAAGCGGAAAGTACCGGGCGACCAGCGCCGCCTCAGCCTCCTCATCCCCGGAAGCGGCCATCGCCGCCAAAGTCCTGTCAGAAAATTCAGCATATTCGGAAACCGGGATAAAATTCATACTGCACCTGAAATCATATGGAATCATCCAGCGAAGGCATGATACACCACACCTTCATATAGCATTGTACTCCAAATGCGGGAGAATGTCAACAACTTTTTCACTCTCTACAATTTTTATTATAGTTTGAATGCAAAAATCGTCATTATTCCCAATTTTGCATCATGATTTTTACCAAAACCGCCAAATCCTCCGGCAAAATAACCATACCGACGCCCCGGATTCAGGCTGTCTGAGAGGTGGTGAGGCCGTTTTCCTGAATCTGCCGGCCCTCGGCGGCCAGGCCGGCAATGCGCACGACCATCATAATGTTCAGCACAAGGAACACCGCAATCCACGCCAGCAGAAAAGAAACAAGTGTCTGATACCGGGCGCCTCTGCGCTTTTCTCTGCCGGCCGCTGCCCCTTGCCGGCGGGCGGCGTTTTCCGTATTTTCTCTATCCATAAAGCCATCCTCTTTTTCCTGCTACTTGCCGAGGTACTCCTCCAGGCAAATGCCTTTTTTCATAATCTGATCAGCAATGCCAACTCCAACATAACGATAATGCCACGGCTCGTAGATCACGCCGGTGAGGCTTTCCTTATTTTTGGCATACCGCATGATAAAGCCGTATTTTGTACAGTTGTTCTGCAGCCAGGTAAAGGCCTCGGTCTGATCAAAATCCTCCTCCACCGAGTTGATGTCCACCGCCAGGCCGAGGTTGTGTTCGCTCGTCTGCGGCCGGGCAACCACCGTCGCGGCGAGATCTCCGGCCTCCTCCCTGCCGTAGCCCTGGTTCAGATAATAATTTACCTTGTTGTTATACAGCGACGCCTGCGTGCTGTAGGAGCGGTAGGCCGAGATAATCAGCAGGTTGACGCCGTCCGCCTTGGCCGCGTCACACATCTGCATAAGGGCGTCAACTGCGCGGCGATCGAACTTCATCCCCGCGTCCCGGTTATAGTTCGGAATGGTAACCAGATCCGGAGAAAAATCATCCGGCAGCTTATATTTTCCATTGACCAGCCGCAAATTCCAGGAGCCGCTATCGTCCGAAATCTGCACCGTATCCGAGCTTGCAGAGGAGGTCGTGCTGGCCACGGCGGAGGAGCTGGCCGGGGTCGAGGAGGAAGCCGCCTCCGAGCTGGAGGAGGCCAACTCGTTGCTGCTTGCCTCCGCCTCGGAGGAGCCGGTATCCAGAATGGACGCCACCGAAGCCTGATCCTGCGCCTCCGGTGCGACAATTTCGCTCGAAGTGCTGCGCTCGGCTTCGTTTGTCCGCGCCATGTGGTTGGACACAAAGAGCAATATGATAAATAAAACGGTCAGGCCGGCGGCCGTCCCGCCAAGAATCCACAGCTGTCTTTTTCTTTTCTGCATTTTAACTCAAACCTTCCCCCGTGCCATACGACAGCACCGGAAATTTCATACAAAGCGTAAAACCATACGCTTCAACTTCATATTCTGTTTGGATACCATCGGTTAACAAGGGCGCACACGCCTGACAGCGACGGTACTGCAAATACTTATTTTATAAACCGGCCGCGGTTTGGCAAGTGCCAAACACGGGCGTTCTTCAAAAATCTTTTGCTGAAAACTTCTCTTCTGCGCAGAACATTCAACACGATCTATATTTGTTTTTATAATACCCAAAACCTACAGATTTTGCAACCACCTTTTGCGGCAATCGGCCGTGCGAAACAAATTTCTCTTAAAACTGTGAAAATACCCCTTGTGCAAAGCGTGAATATGGTGTATCATATAAAATGGGTTAAATTTTGAATGTTTTTTCTGAAAGGGAGAATATAGATATGCTGTATGCAAGAAAAACAAAGATCATCTGTACGCTCGGCCCGGCCACCGATAAACCCGGTGTGCTGGAAGCCCTGATCAAAGCGGGCATGAATGTAGCGCGGATCAACTTCTCCCACCAGGATCATGAGACCCACCTACGCCGGATTGAGCAGGTCAAGAAGATCCGTAAGGAGCTTGGCGTGCCGATCGCGCTGCTGGCCGACACCAAGGGGCCGGAGGTTCGTCTCGGCCGGATTCCGGATGGTCCGGTCACGCTGAAAGAGGGGCAGACCTTCACCCTCTCCACCCGGGAGGAGGACGGGGACGCCACCCGCGCCTCGATCAGCTACACCAACCTGCCGGGCGACCTGAAAAAAGGCGACACCATCCTGATTGACGACGGCCTGGTAGAAATGGAGGTCACCGCGATCACGGGAACCGAGATCTCCTGCATTGTGAAAAACGATGGGGAAATCTCCAGCAGCAAGGGGGTTAACGTCCCCGGCGTCGAGCTGTCCATCCCCTACATCAGCAGCAGAGACCGCTCCGACATCCGATTTGCGGTCAACCAGGATTTTGATTTCATCGCCGCCTCCTTCACGCGGAGCGCACAGGATATCCTGATGATCCGGGAAGAGCTTGACCGGATGGGCTGCAAGGATATGAAGCTTATCGCCAAAATTGAAAATGCACAGGGCGTCAACAATATCGACCAGATCATCTCGGTTGTGGACGGCATCATGGTCGCGCGCGGCGACATGGGGGTTGAGATTCCGTTGGAGGAAATCCCGGTCATCCAGAAAAAGCTGATCAAAAAAGCCTATATCGCCGGCAAGCAGGTCATCACCGCCACCCAGATGCTGGAATCCATGATTCACAATCCCCGTCCCACGCGGGCGGAGACAACCGACGTCGCCAACGCGATTTACGACGGAACCAGTGCCATCATGCTGTCGGGAGAGACGGCCGCAGGCATACATCCGATCGAAGCGGTCAAGACGATGGATCGGATTGCCCAGCGTACCGAGCGGGACATCGACTATAAAAAGCGTTTCAACCACCGATCAGAGATGGAGATTGACCTTTGCAGCGTAACCAACGCCATCTCCCACGCGACCTGTGCGGCGGCGCACGATCTGTCGGCGGCGGCCATCATCACGGTGACCAAATCGGGAACCACCGCCAAAATGATCTCCAAATTCCGGCCGGACTGCCCGATCATCGGCTGCGCCACCTCCGAAAAGGTCATGCGGCAGATGAATCTGTCCTGGGGCGTGACTCCGATCGTCCTGAAGGAGCAGGCCTCCAGCGACAAGCTCTTCTCCCACGCCGTGGAGGAGGCAACCCGCGCCGGACTGATCAAGGACGGTGACCTCGTGGTCATCACGGCCGGCGTACCGCTCGGCCAATCGGGAACCACCAACATGCTGCGCGTACAGGTTGTCGGCGAACCCACCTGAGGCAAGCCTCGCGTCGAATCTTTCGGCGCGATAGAATCGCATTGAGAATCCGTATAAAAACGATTGATCATCGCTTGCAATCTGTAAGGGGGGGCGACGTGAATGTTCCGGTATTTTCCGGTCGCCGAAAGCCAGGAAGAGAAAATCGGATATGGAATAGCGGGATTTGAACTGGCAGAGGAGCAGTGGCGAAAATGTGTTTTTACCCTCTGTCCTGCACCGGATTTCCATACGGCCGATGTTCTCGCTCTGCGGTGCACCGTTCATCAGCTGGATCCCGTACATCTCGCCGAAGTGATTGAGGATTTCTTTGGGGAGTAGTTTTTCTATTTCTTCGTTTTCGAAAAAAGCCTGCCATATGGCAGGCTTTTTTTCTGCGGTAATTGCTTCCGGCGCACCTCCGAACCCGTGATGAAGAATGTTCAGCTTCCGGACAAAGACAAACTGGAATTTGAATCTATCGAAATCTTAACCTGTTAGCGGCTGTTATAAGCCGTTAATAAAATCCTCCAAAATCCTTGAAAACTAAGGATTTTTCGCAGTTTGCTCACCCGTTGCCGTTATACGGTTTCACATGGTGTTACCCTTGCCCTCAGCACCTCATAAGGGCAAAAGCAAGGGAAGGAAAATCTGGTAAAACAATATAACAACATGTGGCAGCCGGGAAACTGTGGCATATACGCGAACTAATTATACGGAGGATTTTGAATATGGACAAGTACATTTATGATGAAAACAACGGTCTTTGGTATGAGCTACAAGGCGATTATTACATTCCCTGCCTGACGATCCCGGAGGAAGAACAACTGCCCATCGGCGTATGGGGGCAGCGGCATCTTCGGTATATCCGCAAGTATCATAAAGGACTGTATAACAGCCTGCTTCTCAGCGGGAAACTCAACGGCTACCTTGCTGATCTGAACGAACAGGCAGAGGATATGTTCTTTCGGCTGGTAGAGCAGCTTGCTGAGAAAGATGCCATTACCGAAGCACTCAAAGCCGAAAATCAGATGCTTTGGGTGCAGCGAATGAATGCAGTACGGGAAACGGCAATGGAGATCGTCAATCATGATCTGATCTACGCATAACAGATGCATGGCGGCGGGGACTTCTCCCTGCCGCTATTCTTTTCATGCAGGGGTTCTTGACAATATTCCACAAGTAAACTATAATATTATACAAGTAGAATATGAACTGTTTTGTGAAAGGATACGCTATGCTGAAACACGGAATACTCGGTCTGCTGAATTACGGCAACATGACCGGATATGAGATCAGAGAGATATTCAACAAATCACTGAACTTTTTCTGGCAGGCGCAGAGCAGTCAGATTTACAGAGAATTGCATACTCTTGAAAAAAACGGATGGATCACAATGACCACCGTTGAACAAAGTGATAAGCCAAACAAGAATATCTGTTCCATTACGGAAAGCGGAAAGGTTGAGCTTTTAAGATGGCTCTGTTCTGAAAACGCAGGAATGGAAATCCGTCTGCCACTACTGATGCAGGTGTTTTTTCTTGGAAATCGCAGTCGTGAAGAAAACATACTGTATTTCAAACGGCTTGCAGATGCCTGCCGCAATTACATGGCCTCGTTTTCCGATATTGAAAACAGTATCGGATTTTATGAAAGCGAATATGACCTGAAAGACCAGAGTATGTACTGGAAAATGACCGTCGATTTTGGCAGAAGAAGCCTTCAGATGTATATTGACTGGGCAAAACACTGTATTGAAGAATTGGAGAAAGAAGAATGAATATTCTGATTGGAAACTACTGGCGCAGAGGACAAAGCATATATTCACTCGTTCCTGACTATGGCAAGAACACTGGCAGGACATCGAGCGGCGCTAAACGAGGAAGGAAAGGGAAATCGGATAGTGAAGGTGCAGCACTGACAGATGAGTTATTGAGTAATATGGAAAAGGCAAGTATTAAGTATCGAGATAGCG